>Ga0316209_1001490_pt1 | contig 23724 bp, 24 predicted proteins | sample 6monopyrite_MG_FD_204945 | JGI IMG/M metagenome (GOLD analysis project Ga0316209, IMG submission 204945) | Microbial mat bacterial communities from mineral coupon in-situ incubated in ocean water Damariscotta River, Maine, United States -... | ecosystem: Environmental > Aquatic > Marine >...
AAGCCAAGAAGACCAAAAAAGAACTTGGTAGCAAAACTACCAAGGAGCAGCGCAAGGTTATGCGCGAAGTCGCTTCCGAAATGGGCAAGTACCGCGCGAATAGCGCTCGCTTGAACCAGGCACGGAGTGTCGGCGAAAAGAAAAACGACTCCGACCTCCTCAAGAAAGTAAACCAAATGGCGCCGAAGCTGGAGAGTCAGCACAAGCAAGCCATGGACGCTCTGCGCGCCAAGTACGGTGAAAAAGAAGTGGCTGCTGCCGTCGAACGCCTCAACAGCCAATCCCGCTCTGACATAAAGAAGCGTGGAAAGTTTGCCGGTGATGCTACCAAGAAAGGTAACAAGCAAGCCAAAGAAACCAAAGGCAAAGGCAAACAGAAGCAGAAACGCCGTAAAGGTAAAGAAGAAGGCTCGGATTCTTAATCACCCCTAATCTCAGACACAATGACCAAACTCTTAACCCTAACATGCCTCTTTGGCGCGCTCACTTTTGCGAGCTGCTCCGGCGAAGAGAAAACTACTGATACCACTTCTGGTGAAGACCAAACCGAGGTCCTCTCGGTAGAAGAAGCCACCGCAGATGCAGAAGCAGAAATCACGGACTCTGAGTCCGCGCACGCTGCACTCGACGCAATGCTCGACGAGTAGGCTAAGAAGGTCGGCGTCGACTACGCCCATCGCGTTGTCGGCGTCGCTCTTTAGAAGCTGCAGTACCTTCAGGTGCTGCAGCTTCTTCTTTTTCCTTTTCGGCTTTGAGAGCATCAGCTCCGCCTTCTAGACCGAGCTCGGCACGCACATCGATAGGACCACGGTAGAGGCAATCCATAGCCTCACTTAAGGTGTCGGTGAAACGAGGGTCCGAATCGCCGAGCAACTTATGCATATGGCGCAGGTATTGCACCGTCATGCGTGCCACGCGCACAAAGTCGCCGGGAGCCGCGCTAGTGAAACGCGCGATTTCCGTGAAGGGCCGCCCAGAGGCGTATTCGTAAATCGCTGGGCTCATGGATGCATCCAGTTGCTTGAGCGAACCAGCTAATCCGCAATCAGTTTCGCAATTGATCGCATAATCGACCACGCGGGCGGCATGGTTCAAGACACCTTTCATCGGGCGTAAAGCTTGGCGGGGGTATTCATCGCGACGACGGCCTTCGTGGATGACCGCAGCGATCAGACCGCACAATGCGGGCGCATCGATGTCCTCAAAAACTCCCTCATAAAGCATCTCGGTGAGTTGGATTTCATAACCGAACAGGTGGAGGCAAGTCCGCCCTCGCGCCAGGATCTCGCGTTCCGGCTTGATGTAACCCATCTGCTCTAAAAACTGAAAACGCTTATTCAGTAGAGCACGCACTTGACGTCGGTTGTGCTCTTCACGTTTCTTGGAATGCTCGCGTGCTTGGAAGGCGGCAAAACTGCTCTCCCAAATTTCGGAAGCATATTGATTCCCCGCGATGCCATGCAGGTGTACCAGCGAGGCGTAATCCAAATTAAAGCGCGATGTAATCGGCTCGACGCGTCCCGCCTGAATGCGGTTGATCGGGGCGTCCATGACATCGTCAAAGTCCAGCACGGAATAAACCAAGCCTTCCTCGTCCATACCGAGGCGTCCAGCGCGCCCTGCCATTTGCAGGTAATCGCGCGTGCGCATGTAGTCGAAGTCGATGCCATCGAACTTGCACAAGCTATCGAAGACCACCGCACGCGCAGGCATGTTGATACCTAGCGCAAAAGTTTCTGTGGTGTAAAGCATGCGCAATAGGCCTGTGGCGAACATGCGTTCCACCATTTCCTTCTGCAAGGGCAACATGCCGGCATGGTGAAAACCCACGCCACGGGCCAATATCCCACGTAAAGAGCCCATTGGGCCACGGCTGTCATCGAAGCCAAACTCGGCTTTGCCGGCATTCCACAGCTTTTCGAATTCGGTCACGCCATCGCTATCTAACAAACGACGTGAACGGGAAGTTTTCAGAGCTTTGCTTTCGCATAACTTACGCGAGAAGCAAAAATAGAGAATCGGAAGGCGATTATCTTTGACCAGTTCATCCACTAACTCACGGTCATCGCGACGTTTCCAATCCCGATCTTTCTTGTGGTCCTTGAAGCGAGTGCGCACACCCTTCAAGCGACTCGGCGGGAAAACCCCAGCCTTTGGATGAAATAAGTAATGCTTCAGCGGCACCGGACGTTTGGTTTCTTCCACCACAGTCAACGGACGTTTGCGCACGCGTTCTAACCAAGCTGCGAACTGCCCGAGGTTATCAATGGTTGCGGAAAGTGCCACAATCACCACCTTCTCTGGCAGGAACATTAAGGTTTCTTCCCAAACCGAACCACGCTCGGGGTCATCCATGAAGTGTACTTCATCGAAAACCACTACGCCGACATCGTTCAGCTGGCTTGCGTCTTCGACCAAAGTGTTGCGCAAGATTTCAGTGGTCATCACCATGACTCGACCATCCGAGTTCAAGGTGATGTCGCCAGTGCTCAGGCCAACGCTGTCAATCTCAGGGTCCTCGGTGAAGTCGCGAAACTTCTGATTGCTTAAGGCCTTGATGGGCGCGGTGTACAAAGCCCGCGTGCCCTTTTTCTGCGCAAGGTGGATGGCATACTCCGCCACCAATGTTTTGCCAGCACCCGTTGGAGCGGCCACCAAAACATTGTGGTCGGTATCTAATGCAGCAGCCGCCTTCTTTTGGAAGGAGGAAAGCGTGAATCCCTTGAATTTCGTGGGGCCCTGACCCGTCATAGGCATAGCATGGGTGGATGTGGAGAGCGGGTCAAGGTAGAACAGAGAACATGGACCTCGCCTCGCGTCCTTACCCTCCGCAATTCTTCGTACTTGCGGCCCTTTCCATGCTCGCGTTGCCAGCGTGTGGAGATACTTCTTCCGTGGATGCGCCACGGGCAATGTCTGCCTACCGCGTGGATCAGGTGCCGCAGATTCCTGGTGGGCTGCCTCGAGCCTGGGCCGAGCGCTTTGACCAAGTTCTGGCCGAGGCTCCTTCCATACGCCTCGGCGATGCCCTTGCTCCTCAGCTGGTCCACGATCTGCTGACCAAGGTGGAATGGATCGACCCCACATCGATTGAAGTTCAAATGGCGCTTCCGGAAGGGGTGCGGGTGAACTACCTGCCGAAGGTTCCGGTGCTTGCCGTCGCCCGTGGTCAAAAACCGGTGGCGACCTTGGCGCGCGATGGCACCCTCATTCCAAGTGGTTTCAGCGAGGCCACGATGAGTGGCTTGCTTTTCGTTTCTTTGGATAGCGAGACCGATTTACCCGAGGTTGGCAAACGCTTTTCCGATCCTGTGGTGCAAGAAGCTCATCGTCTTTGGGTGGAGGCGGACACCGTTGCGGTGGTCACGGGACTGCCTGTGGTCTCGATTCAACGGCGCTCCAACTATCCGCAAAATGCTCCTGGCATGGCACCGGCCATGTCTTTCATTTTGGCCAACGGCGTGGAAATCAGTTGGGGCCGGGGAAGTGAAACCGCTGATCCCGCTTCCGTCAACCGCGATGACAAACCACTGACTTCCGAACGCAAAATGATGCGACTCGCTTTGGTGCTGCACGCCTACCCCATGCTGCAAGGAGTCGGTTATTTGGTTCTGGACGCCCCCTTGGTCAAAGCCTTCGATGCAAACGGCAAACTGCTGCCTTTGCCTGAAACCATCCGTTGAGCGCCAACCTACGCGCCTCACGCGGATTCCTGCTCGCTCGCCTGTTCGCCTTAACCCCTTATGTGCTGGCGGCTGTCTGGACGGGGATGGCACCAACCCAAGCGCTTTTTGCAGCCTGCTTGCTGGAACTGCTGAATCCCAAAGGCACCCGAGCATTGCGCCTTGCCGTGCGCCACTTGGCTTGTTGGGGGACCATGCTCTTCCTGCTGCCTGACCCGTTCCTTTGGTGGTTGGCGCCGGCCTGGGTCTTGGTTATCGCCGGCACGCATGCCTGGTGGGTGAAGAGCCCGCGCGTGGCCGCAGTCCTCACCACGGTTCTTTTGCTTCCCGCGCTGGTCGATGTCATCCAGCGCATGGATCCTGCTGCATCGGTGGCAGCAGCAGGGGCTCGAAATCCGTGGGTGGCACAGGCAAACACCCAGGATTTCGGCATGCGTGTGGTCTTGCCGGAGATTAGTTTTGTGGTGCCATCGACGGCGGCCCCTAAACCTTTGCTCGGCAACTGGAAGTCGCGCACCCGGGGGGCCGCTCTGCTCGTCATCGCCCTCATGGGTGGCTTGGTCCTCAGCCGTCGGCAAAAGCACCTGTGGCTAGGCGTCGGCCTGCTTCCGGTTGGACTTGCCTGGATGCTGCTGCGACCGCCCAGTTCCCAGGACCTTTGGCTTCAAATAGGTGAGGCGGATTGGCAAATCTTGACTTTCCTATGGCCTCAGGACGATGCCACCCCGCTCCATGTCTTCCCGCGCCACCGATTGCCCGGAGAATCTCTCCCTTCCGATGCCATGGCAATGGTGGAACGCGGCCCGCTTTTGGCCCCCAAAGAGTCAGGCGAGGAGGGTATTCTGCCGCTCTTGCGTCACTGGGCCGACGCCACAGCCGACCCCAACCAGGAATTTGCACCCTCAAACGGGTCGCTACCAGCACACTTTCGCTGGGAAATAGATTCTCAGGGTCTTCTTGTGCTTCGGGCCTTGCTGTAAGTGCTTGGCCGGCATAGAATGCTCGGCCGATTGTGCGGATTACCGCCCGGAAAAGAAGATGCGTCCCAAGACTCCTCATCTCAATTCGATGACCATTGCCCGTGAGTGGCATTTGGTTGATGCCGAGAATCAAATTCTCGGTCACGTCGCCACCCAGATCGCCATGATCTTGATGGGTAAGCATAAGCCTACCCACTCAGGTCATTACGATTGCGGTGACAATATCGTCGTCATTAACGCCCAGAAGGTCGCTGTGACCGGCACTAAAGCCGAGAACAAGACCTATCGCCGTCACACGGGTTATCCAGGTGGACGTCGGGAGGATCGTTACGTCGATTACCTCGAGAATCATCCTGAGCGCATCATTATGAAGGCTGTTCAGCGCATGCTTCCGAAAACTAAGCTTGGTCGTCAACTGATCAAGAAACTTCACGTGTACGGTGGTGCGGAGCATCCACACACCGCTCAGCAGCCCCAGCCACTCGCCTAATCGTTAGCGATGGAAGATAAAGATAAAACCGTAGAAGAGAACACTGCCGTTCTCACCCTTGGCGCTGAAGATGGCACCTCTGGTGAAGAGACTGTAGAGGAACTTCCACAGATTGATCCACTTGGTCGCCTTGTCGACCTCACCCCAAACACTTATCACTGGGGCACCGGCCGTCGTAAGAACGCCGTCGCTCGCGTCCGGGTTCGCCCAGGCACTGGTCAGTTCACCGTCAACGGCAAAACCCTCAACGATTACTTCCCTCGCGGAGTCGATCAGAGCGCATGCCACGCACCTTTGATTTCACTCGCAGTGATGAAGAAGGTCGACGTGTTTGTGAATGCTCACGGTGGTGGTAACACCGGTCAGGCAGGCGCAGTGAAAATGGGTCTGAGTCGTGCACTATTGGCACTTTACCCAGATGCACATGGCGTTCTTGCAGAGGCCGGTCACTTCACTCGTGACCCACGCATGGTCGAGCGCAAGAAATACGGTCGTCACGGCGCACGTCGTGGTCACCAGTGGGGCAAGCGCTAAATCGCACTTGTTTTCCAATCAAGACCGCCGGTTTATGCCGGCGGTCTTCGTTTTTATGGGCAGGAGGCCTTTGGTCGTGCTTGCCGCCTCGGTAATCTGATAGCAGAAGTTCGGACTCGAACCCCTTAGAACATGGCAGGCCACTCTCACTGGGCAAACATCCAGCGCAACAAATCGAAAGTCGATGCGAAGCGCGGGAAGGTTTTTAGCAAATGGGCAAAGCTCATTATGTCGGCAGCGCGCACTGGCGGCAGCGACCTCTCAATGAACCTCCCTCTGCGTTATGCAGTCGATCGGGCCAAAGGCGATAACATGCCTAAGGATTCGATTGAACGGGCGATTAAGAAAGGCGCCGGCGAACTCGATGGCCAGGCTTTAGAGGAAGTGGTTTACGAAGCCTATGCTCCTGGCGGGGTTGCCATCATCATTGAGGCGCTTACCGACAACCGCAATCGCACGGCGCCGAACATCCGCACCATTTTCACCAAGCGAGGTGGAAGCATGGCAACGTCTGGGTCGGTGGCGTTCATGTTCAAGAAGCGGGCGTTGTTCGCGATGGAACGTGGAAGTATTAGCGAAGACGAGATGATGGATTTTGCCTTGGAGAATGGTGCCGATGACGTCACCACCGATGATCCTGAAATCTACGGCATCGATGCACCACCAGAGGAGTACATGAACTTAATTACTGCTTTTGCCGCCAAGGAATGGGTGCCCATGGATGCTGGATTGCGTTACGTTCCAGATAATTACATTCCCATCGATGCTGAAGCCGCTGAAAAGCTGCAGACGATGATTGATCTCCTCGAAGACGACGAAGACGTTCAAGCTGTTCACCACAACGCCGAGTTCCCTGAATAAAACCATGCCTGCCCGCTCCCTGACCATTCTTTCTGCCGACGCTTGCGTCGTTTCCGCTTGTCAAAAAGCTGCTGAGATTGCGGGAAATGCAGTCGGTGAAGTTGCGCATTATGCCGACAGCACCGCACTCACTACTGCCGGCACCATCGAAGGACTTGTGGTGGTCGATCCCTCCTTCATGGCTCCATTGAGCATTCAGGAATGGGCGTTGGGCTTTTTGCGTGAACACCGTGTTTTGCTGTTCTTGCTTACCACCGGTAACGATGCCGACGCAGATGGGCTCGCTCGATTTGTTGGCGCGCAAGGTGCACTCGCATTACCAGTGGTCGCCGATGACCTGGCCAGTTACCTCAGCTCTCCGTTTGGCGCGCCCACTGCCATGCGCCCTGAGAAAATGGAAGTCCCCGATGCCGCCACGCTTGGTGCAAGCATCGGCGAAATCTTGAAAGCCCGCGAACCAGAAGCTCGCGAGCGTTTCCTCTCTGCGGTGGCTGATTTCGAAACCGGATTGCACACCCCGGAGTTTTGGGAGCATCGTCTCGAGGAAGAGTTCAAGCGCTCCTCGCGTTTCCGTTTCCCTTTGGGTTTGGCAGCCTTCACTTGGGAAGGCGAAGTCGACGACGACGCCATGCTCGATCTAGCTGGAATCCTCCTCCTCGACACCCGCGATGTCGATGTAGCCACTCGCATTGGCCCGCGCACCTTGGTCGCGATGTTGCCGCACACCGGCCCGGAAGGCACCCGTCTCTTTGCGGAGCGCGTGTTGCAGGGAATCGATAGCCGTGGATTACGCGACTTGCTTGGCGAGGCTCTTGAGGTCTCGACTGCGGTTGCCGTGGCCCCAGACAGCAATCTGGCCAACTCACACGCTTTCCTGGCAAAGGTCTTGCCGAAGGAAAGTGAAATGAGCGCCTAGATGGTTCGAGTGTTAGAGTGAAGGGCATGAAACGTGCCCTTCTCTGTGCAGCGGTGCTTGCTTTCGGTTCGGCCGAGGCATCCGCGCAAATGCCTGTTGGTGCTAAGGCACCTGAAATCCAAGCTAAGGATTGGTTTAATAATCCTGCTGGTACCTCTCTAGCGGAACTCCGTGGCCGTGTGGTCTTCGTGGAGTTCTGGGCTACTTGGTGAGGTCCTTGTACCGCAACCATCCCGCACCTCGTGAAGGTTTGGGAAGAATACGCGCCGAAGGGTTTAACCATCCTCGCACTCTCCGATGAAGCTTCCGGCACGGTTGAGAAGCACATCGAAGAGCATGGCATGACTTATCCGATTGGTACTGGAGCTCAAAGTGGAGGAGCTTACGGTGTCTCAGGCATACCTGCGGCTTTCTTGATTGACCACACAGGCACAATTATTTGGCAAGGTCATCCAGGAGGCGGTGGCTGGGAAGGAATGCTCGATGGTGCTCTCGAAAATGCTGCACTGCTTTCGGATCAATGGGAAATCCCCTCTCCTCCTGCGCTGTTAAAGAAGGCTGCGGCCTTGGCAGGGAAGGGTGAAATGGGCAAGGCTTGGAGGGAAAGCGAAAACCTTTTGAAGCGCTTCGTGGAGGACCCACTGAAACTGGCCGAGGTGCGTACTTTTCAGGAGAACTTTGGAGTTCGGGTTAAGGCTCAAAACGATTACATCGCTACCTTCGGTGGGGATGGTCGTTATCAAGAGGCAGCGGATTACGTTGGCGATCGAATTAAGGTTTACAAAGGTTCTCCTGCCGCTGATGCATGGACCGCCATGTTGAAAACTTGGGGTAAAGATCCTGAAATCAAGTCTTTGATGAAGTTAGATAAGAAACGCTTGGGTGCCTTAGAGAAAGCTTTCGCCGGTGATGCCGACAAAGCCAAGAAAACCCTTCGTGACTTGATGAAAAAGTCCCAAGGAACCGCAATCGCAGCGACGATGGAAGAGGCTTACAACCTGGTTTCAAGTTTGTAGCCACCAAGCGCAGCCGCGCCCTTAAATCGCGGGCTTCCTATTCCTCAGGGGAACGGAAGTCCGCGATTTTCCATTCCGTGCCAAGATGGAAATCGCTGATATCCGGATCGCCGCCGAGACTGCGCAGTGCAGAATCCGAAAGGTCTAGGACTAGACGCTTGCCTTGCAGTTGCAGGAGTTCATCCGGGGACTGGCTGAGAATGCTTCCGGTGCGGCGGCCGTCAGATTCGGTGACGTCGTAAAAGTACTGCGGCAGCATGACGAGTCCGACGATTTCGCGTTCGCCGATGCCCCACCAAATCAAGGTGCCTGGTTCCGCTCGCTCGATGCGTAGTGGCTTCAGGCGAAACGCTTGGCCGGCGGTGGTGCCGATTTCCTCACGGATTTGCGGGCGTGCCAACAGGTATAAATCTAGGGTGGCGCCGTAACGCTCCTTCAAGGGTTCACCGAGGCATTTATATTCCGCTCCGGCATCATCGCACGACATCGCAGCGAAGAAGCTGCGGCCGGCAATTTCCGCATTATGGAAGTCCGGCGCCAAAACCAAGGCCTTGGTGGCGGGAGGGCAGACCTGACAGGCTCCAGGAACTAGAGCTAGCAGCAAGAGAATCGGCAACGGGGCACGCACACACGTATATTGGGAAGTTACCGATGAATAGGCAATCCCTTCCTGCACGTCTTTTTCAATGGCTCGCTCTCCTTTGCCTGAGCTGGATGCCGTCATGCTCGGATCAGCCCGCACCAGAAGGCCTCAGCTTCGAGCAACCGGTGGTGGACCTTGGTGAACTCTGGGCCGGCGAGGTTGTGGCTCTGGAGTTTCCATTTCGGGTGACTGGAAGTGAGGTACGGATTGATTCCGCCCTCCCAGATTGCGGCTGTTTGCGCCCGCGCCTTGTGGTCGATGGCAACGAGGTCCCTCTCGGTAGCGTGCTAGCGCCTGGGACTCGCGGCATTTTGGCGGTGGATTATCACACTGCCGGATTCCAAGGCCGCAAATTCACCGGTGTGGACCTCACCGGCAGTGGCATCGGCCTTCCGGCAAAGTTGGAGGTGCAAAGCTGGTTGCGTCCGTGGTTTGAGTTAACCCCACGGGTTGCCGATTTTGGCCAGGTACAGGGCGACCAGGAGCAGGTAGTGCAAATCACCGTGGTGGGGCAGGAGCCATTCCAAATCACCCAATTACTTGGCGCTGCACCTCCTTTGCAGGTGCGCGGGTTGCCAAGTACCGGAAGTCGAAGGCAGCACACCTTCCAGGTGGTGTTGCCGCCTACGACCTCCGAGGGCCAGCACTACGGAGTGCTTAATCTTGGCACCGACCAGGAGGGCTACGCCTTCACCGTGCCGGTGAGTTACCAAGTGGCTGGACTGCTCTGGACCGATCCCGATGAGAAAATCCTGCTTGGGGAATTAAGCCAGGGCGTGGAATTCTTCACCCAGGTTCAGGTCGGTGTGCGCGCGGGAAGGCTTGAAGTGCCTCAGGTGGTCACGAAGGGGCTCCCAGACGCCGTAGTTCGGGTAGAAACCGTGGCGGCAGGTAGTCGTTATCGGGTACAGTTAGGTCTGACCCCGGGGGTTGAGCACATCGGTGGGGAGCTTATCCTCAGCCTGCCCTATACCGACGCTACGGGGAAATCCGAGGTTCTTGAGCGCCGTTTAAAGGTGTATGGGGCCGTTAAGAAGACTGAAAAAGATGAAAATTCGCCACCTGATTAGCCTCGCCTTACTGGGATTGCTGCCCTTCCTTGCCTCGTGCAGCGACGATGTCAATGGCGCTACCCCAGGCGCTACGGCCGAGGTTGACTCCCATGCTGGACACGATCATGAACCCGACGCAGAAGAGCCGCTTGAGCCATTGGCCGGCGGGTCGAAGTCGGACCTGAAGTTCGATGCGCTCGAGATCAATTTAGGTGGGGTGTTCCAACATCACACTTACCCGTTGGAGTTTCCATTCGTGGTGGAAGGGCCCGACCCAGTGACTCTTTTTGAGTTGGATACTTCTTGTGGATGCACCTTGGCATACGTTCGCCCCGATTGGGACCTGGAGGTGGAAGGCGAACAGTGGCCTTTGAACAAGCCGATCCCTGCTGGTGCCCGCGGCGCGATTGCAGCCACCTTCGATGCCGGTCGTTACAAAGATGACAAGGCATCGACCATTACTGTGCGGGGAGATTTTCTGTCGCGCCGCATCACCTTGAGCGTGAAGACTTTTATCACTCCGGTGTTTGAAATGAATCCACGCATTGTGCAGTTTGGCGAAGTGCTCTCTGGAACTTTGCGTAAGGAAAACCCAAGTCAGGTGGTGAAAGTGACCGCCATGGATGCGTTCAAGGTCTCACGCTGGAAACGCACTCCTCCTGGGGTTCTGATTGAACAAATGGAAGGCTTGGAGAAGCTGGCGGATGGCCGCGTCGTGCAATCCTTCAAAGTCATCGCTGGGTCAGACATGACCGAAGGGCGCATGTCGTCGAGCTTTATTGGTGAGACCGATTTGGGCGTCGAACTCGAGTTCATGGTCAATGCCGATGTCCTCGGCGCCGTGAAATACGCACCATCCAGTCGTGTAGCCTTCGGGATCTTTGACTACGGTTCCGCCAAGCGTCGCACCATCAAAATTGAAGCCACGCGCGGTGCCATCAAGTTGCCGATTCCAACTTTGGAAGTGGTTGGCGATGCTGCAAAAGTCATGCATGCCGAGCTCGAAATCATGACCATCGACCAGCATTACAGCGTGAAGCTGTCGATTGGCAAAGATGCACCTGCAGGTAGTTACAACGGCGTATTGCGCTTGACCTACCCGGAAGGATCCGGATTAGCGCAGAAGGAAATCAGGCTGAATGCACGTATTCGGCAGCCTCGTTGAGTCGAACGCTACCCATTGCGTCGACACTTGCCCTTGGATTCGTAGCCGCTTTCGGATGTTCCGCGGGTCCGCAAGAGGAGGTGCTCGTTGCTGTCGCGGAGGAGTTTCAGGCTCCCGATGTCCCGGGCGCGATTCTGTTCGAGTCTAAAAGCGTAGACCTCGGCGAGACCTTCCAGCACCATCAATATGAAGTGCGCTTTCCCTTCACCGTTGTGGGTGAGAACGCGATTCGGGTGCAGGAGTTGAATACAGGTGTTGGGTTTACCCTGGCGCATTTGGAGCCACCCTTGTTGCTAGGCGATTGGATTCCTCCTGGCACTCAAGGAGCGGTTGTGGTGACCTTCGATGCAGGGCGTTACAAAGCTGATAAGACAAGTCTTGTCAGCGTGCGTGGTGATTTTGAATCGGAACGTGTGGAATTGTCCGCGGAGGCCTTTGTCATTCCGGTATTTGAAATGGAGCCGCGCATCGTCCAATTCGGAGAGATTATTCTTGGAGACGATTCTCCTCAGAAGCACAGCCAGATAGTTGTAGTCACCGCGTTAAAGGAGTTCAAAGTGCTGCAATGGAAGCGAACTCCACCGGGTGTTTCTGTCGAGGCTATGGACGGTGGGGTGGTGCTAAACGATGGGCGTGCCGTGCAGTCCTTCCGCGTCACCGCTGGGCCTGAGATGACTGAAGGGCGCATGTCGACCAGTTTTATTGGCGAAACCGATTTGGGCGTGGATCTTGAGTTCATGGTCAATGCCGATGTCGTCGGTTTGGTCAGATATGCACCAAGTTCTCGCGTGGCCTTTGGCATTTTTGATCAGGGTCAGGAGAAGAAGCGCTACATCAAAATCGAATCCGTGCGTGGAGCCGTAGTGGTGCCACTCCCAACTTTGACCCTAGAAGGCGATGCCGCAAAAGTCATGCAAGCCGAAGTGCGGACGGTGAGCGAAGGGATGCATCACAGAATCACCCTAAACATCGGGAAACGCGCCCCTTCGGGAAGCTATAACGGCGTACTGCGCATTACGTACCCCGAGGCATCGGGGCTGGCGCCGAAAGAAATCATGCTGAACGCCCGAATTCGGTCCTCCCGTTGAGGAAATTACTAGGTGAAATCCTGATCGCTGCAAAGGCGATCACTGAGGATCAATTGCGTGCCGCCCTGGCATTGCAAAATCAGCGCACCGTGCTCATCGGCCAAGCTCTGATTGAGCAAGGCGCTACCGATGAAACTACGGTGTTTCGCGCGTTAGCTAAGCAATCGGTGCTGCCGTTTGTCGATGTCTCCGAGCGCACGCCGCCAGAACGCCTGACCGGCTTGCTCGACGCCAAAGCCGCCTGGGAGCTCGAGGCTCTTCCGGTTGCGGAGAAGGATGGCAAGTTGGTGGTCGCGGTGGCCGATCCGCAAAAAGCGGTGGTGGTTGACACCCTGAACTTCCTGCTCGACCGCGAGGTTCTGCTTGCTCTGACCACCCCCGCCGGACTCAACACCGCGCTGACCCGGGTCTACGGAGAATCCGACATCGGTGGGGGTGCCGTCAAAGCAGTGCGCTTAGATGACTCCGGAGAAGAATCTCCCATCGTCCGCCTAGTCAACAAGATGTTCGACGATGCTCTCGATCAGCGCGCCTCGGACATACACATTGAGCCCTTCTCTGACCGCATGCGCATTCGTTTACGCATCGACGGCAAGCTAAAAATCTACGCCGAGCACCCGGTCGATGTCTTCGCACCGCTTATCAGTCACCTTAAAGTGACCGGCGGTTTGGATATTGCGGAGAAGCGTCGTCCACAAGATGGACGCCTGGAACACACTGCCATCGGCCGCAAGTTAGATGTGCGTGTTTCCATGTTGCCGACCAACAATGGGCAAACCTGCGTGATGCGTTTGTTGGATTCAGAAGCCAACTTGGTTTCACTGCCCGAGTTGGGGTTGAATCCGGTTGCGTTTGAGTGGTTCCGAAAACTGATCGAACGCCCGCACGGCATCTTCCTGGTCACTGGTCCTACCGGTTCCGGAAAGACCACCACGCTCTATGCCGCGCTGCAAACTCTGAATCGGCCGGATAAGAAAATCCTCACGGTGGAGGATCCGGTGGAGTATCGGATTCCGGGTATCAACCAGGTACAGGTGCACCCACGCATTGGTTTAGATTTCTCGCGAGTACTGCGTGCCTTTTTACGTCAAGCACCGAACGTGGTTCTAGTCGGTGAGATTCGCGACCGTGAAACCGCCGAAGTTGCAATCCAAGCTTCTTTAACTGGCCACATCGTGTTTAGCACGGTGCACACCAACGATGCCCCGAGCGCGGTCACCCGCCTGCTCGACATGGGGGTGCCGCCGTTCCTAATCGCAACCTCACTGCAAGGAGTTCTAGCGCAACGTCTCATGCGACGCTTGTGCCCCGATTGCTCCGAGCCGGAAGATTCCAGCTTGCTCGACCAAGAAATCCTCGGGGTGAAGCCTGATGAGCAAGTCAAGCGCCCGCGTGGCTGTCGTAAGTGCAATGGCACCGGCTATCGCGGACGGATTGGTACTTTCGAATGGCTGGATATGAAGGAAGATTTGCGTGAGGCCTTGTTCCACGCCAAGGACCCGAATGACTTTGTACGTGCAGCAGGAAAATCGGACCATTGGGTGCCGCTTTCTATCGATGCCGTCGCCAAAGCTCGGTCCGGAGAAACTTCGGTGGAAGAAGTGTTGCGGATTACGAAAGTAGCCGCACAAACCGAAGATGAAGATGAATTAGCTGGTGATTCCGCCAGCTCTACTGAATCCAAGCAGGAAACAAGTCATGAGTGAAGTTCTCATCCATAGCCAGCTCGACGAGTGGCTCCAATCCGTGGCCGCAGTCGAGGCCTCCGACCTTCACCTCGGCGCCCGACGTCGTCCGATGATGCGTGTTTCCGGAACCCTGGAACCGCTGTCTGAAATGATTCTCACTCCGGCTTTGACCGAGGAAATCTGCCTCGGCACAGTTCCAGTGAAGAAGCGCCAGGAGGCGATGGACACTGGCTCCTGCGACTTCAGTTTTGAGCATGGAAACGACCGTTATCGCGCCAACGTGTTTCGCCAACGCGAATCGTGGGCCATGGTCTGTCGTCGTTTGCCGTCCGACCGCCTGACCTTCGATCAGATTGGTGCGCCACCGGTGTTGCGCGCATTGGCGCACTTGCCCCGCGGTTTGATCCTGATTACGGGGCCGACCGGCTCCGGTAAAACCACCACGCTGGCCGCGCTCATCCATGAGATTAACGCCGCGCGTTCTGAGCACATCATCACCCTGGAAGACCCTATCGAATTCTTGCATGATTCGAGGCAGTCGGTGGTGAACCAACGAGAAATCGGTGAAGACACGACTTCGTTCTCCGAAGCGCTGCGCCGCGTGCTACGTCAAGACCCCGACGTCATCATGCTTGGCGAGATGCGCGACTTGGAAACGACCGCGGCGGCAATTACTGCTGCAGAAACCGGTCACTTGGTCTTCGGAACTTTGCACACCACCGGTGCTGCACGAACCGTCGACCGGATTATTGACCAATATCCGAAGGAGTCGCAGGAGCAAGTGCGCGCGCAACTTTCGGTTTCCTTGCAAGCCGTGGTTTCGCAAGTGCTAGTCAAACGCGCCGACGGCAACGGTCGCATCAGTGTGTTTGAGATTATGGTGCGCAACTCTGCGATTGAGAATCACATCCGTAAAGGAGAGACTTTCAAGATTCCATCGGTCATGCAAACGCAGCGTCGGATTGGCATGCAGTTATTGGACGATCACCTGTTTGAGTTGGTGAACGATGGCACGATTACGAAAGAGACGGCGATGATGTACGCACAGTTGCCGAACGATTTGAATCAACGTCTCTCGATGGGCGGATAAACCGAAATGTCGGAAACACATCAACTGCTTGGCAAAATCTTGGTGGACCTTGGGGTCGTCGGGATGGGTCAGGTGCAAGCGGCGCTGGCAGAACAGCGGCGCATGGGCGGTCGCATCGGTGAAATCCTTTTGGGCAAGGAAGCGATTACTGCGGAAGACCTTTCGCGTGCACTTGCGATTCAACAAGGATTGGAATGGGTGCCGGCGGCGGATTTGCGTCCCGAGGAAAATGCCGTGTCCCTACTCGATGGCGGCACAGCACGCGCATTCGGCGCTTTACCGCTGAGTCAGAAAAATGGAGTCTTGCGCGTCGCCATCGCTGACCCCGACACTTTGCCGTTGCTGAGCGATCTCGAAAGTATCAGCGGCTGCCGCATTGAAGTGGTCCTTGCTGCCCCCGAAGCGCTTGCCGAGGCGGTGGACAACGCCTACCGCGCAGTCTCCGAGGCCAAAGCTGCGGCCGATGTCGAGGCTAGTGAAGCGGCACCGATTGTGCGCTTGCTGGAATCTATTCTTTCCCGCGCAGTGCGTGACCGCGCGGCCGACATTCACTTTGAGCCGTACCAAAATGGATTCCGCATTCGCATGCGCTCCGATGGAGTGCTCTACGAAATCGATCCACCACCGGCACACCTTGCAGTAGCGATTGTTTCGCGCATTAAGGTGCTTGCCGACCTCGACATCTCGGAAACGCGCATGCCGCAGGATGGTCGCATCGATATGGTGCTCGATAACCACCGTATCGATTTCCGAGTTTCCACGGTTCCCACCCAAGGTGGCGAGAGCGTGGTTCTGCGTTTGCTTGACCGACGCAACCTGCAACTCGACCTCAGCATGCTCGGTTTGGCGCCCGATGAAGACGCACAACTGCGCGAGTTCATCGCCATGCCCCACGGCATTGTGTTGGTGACTGGGCCGACCGGTTCTGGAAAAACCACCACCCTCTATTCCTTGCTGTCGCAGGTGAATGACCCAGAAACTAAAGTGCTCACCGTGGAAGACCCGGTGGAGTACGATTTGGATGGCATCGTCCAGGTTCCTGTGAATGATGAAATCGGGGTCAACTACGCGCGGATTTTGCGCACCATGCTGCGGCAGGATCCGGACATCATCATGATTGGTGAGATTCGCGATCCGGAAACCGCACAAATCGCTGTCGAAGCTGCGCTGACGGGGCACTTGGTGTTAAGCACCCTGCACACCAACGATGCACCTTCCACCGTCACGCGCATGGTGGACCTTGGCGTGGAGCCGTTTTTGCTCGCCGCGACTATGGAAGGCATCGTCGCGCAACGTTTAGTGCGCTGTGTGTGTAAGAAATGCATCGAGTCTTACATTCCAGACGAGGACCTCTGTAAGCAACTTGGGATTGCCCACGGTGAGCAGTATCAACGCGGTTCTGGCTGCGCGGATTGCCATTTCACTGGTTACTCAGGGCGTACTGCAATCTATGAAGTGCTGCCGATGGATGCCGACATGAAGGAGGCGTTTCTCAAGAACCCAAGCACCTTGGTCTTGCGTGATGAGGCCCGTAAGCGGAAGATGCGAACCTTGCGTGAACGTGGGCTCACTCTCGCCCGAGAGGGCAAGACCACGCTCGAGGAAGTTCTCCACGGCACGCAAGGAGAAGACTAGAACCCGATGGCTCGAATTCAGCGCAAGGTACCCGCAGCTTCCCGTCCTTCCGGCGGTGGCTCTCAGGCCGACGGTCCCGCCCACGATGGCACCGTCCTGGTCAAACGTAAGGTGCCGCTCAAGCACATTGTGCAGTTCACGCGCATGTTGGCCACCATGACTGAGGCTGGCCTGCCGATTCTGCGTAACTTGCGGATCCTGGCCGAGCAATGGCCGGAAGGTCGTTTTAAGGATTCCATCCTCGATGCAGGCGACATGGTGGAGGAGGGGCAACCGCTTTCCGATGCCCTCGCGCAGTCTCCAGAAGTCTTCGACGAGCTTTATGTGAACATGGCGCGCGCCGGTGAGGCCGGTGGTGTGTTGGATACGGTGTTTGATCGTTTGGCGAACTTTTTGGAACGCTCGCAGGCGGTGCGTGACAAAACTAAATCAGCACTGACTTACCCGATTGTGATCTTCGTGGTTGCCATCTCGGTCGTCTCGGCACTCATGTTGTTCGTGATTCCCAAATTCGCCGAGTTGTACGTCGACATGGATATGGTGTTGCCGAAACTCACTCAGGTCATGATTAACATTTCGGAAGGCATGCAGTCCTACTGGTACCTGGTGCTCGGATTGCCGGTGGTGATGTGGATCACCCACATGATGCTCTACCGTCGCGGCTATGGCTATCGACGCAACTGTCACGCCATTGTTTTACGTTTGCCGGTGGTTGGCGCTTTGGCCGAGAAGAGCCAGGTTTCGCGTTTCTCGACCACCTTCGGCACTTTGATTGCCAGTGGTGTGCCACACCTTGAAGCGTTTGACATTACGCGTGGTGCGTTAACCAACGAGGTTTACCGTGAAAGCATCGATGACATTCAAGAGGAAGTACGCGAAGGAGAAGCTATTGCTGGTTCTCTAGCTTCGACCGAACGTTTCGACGACCTGGTGGTTGCCATGGTCGAAGTTGGTGAAGAAACCGGTGAGCTCGATCGCATGTGCATGCGCATTGGTGATAGCTATGAAGAGCAGTACACGCGTGCGCTCGACAACATGCTGAAGTTAATTGAACCGATCATGTTGATTGTGCTGGCGGTCCTTGTCGGCTCGATTGCACTTGCTCTGTTCTTGCCACTGTTCAAACTGCTGGAGGAATTCGGCGCCCAGGCATGAGCCTGAGACTGCGGCTGATCCTCGGCCTAGTGCTGGTCAACGCGATTGTGTTGGGCAGCCTGGCCTGGTGGGTCGCGAGCCGCGAAACCGAGCGCATTGGGTTTGAAGACCAGCGCTTGGTTGAGTTGGAAGATCGACTTGAGCAGTTGACCATTCCGCGTTTTCGGCCCACCGAGATTGAAGACCTAGCCAAGATGTTGGATTGGGCCTTATGGTCGCAGTTTGAAGATGCCATCATTGTCGACACCCGTGTGCTGGATTTAGATGGCGCCAAAGTTCCTGTAGGTACCTTCTTGAACCCACTTGGTCGACGCCATCGCAAAGCCGATTTTCCGATTGAGGATATTATGCGTGCGGTGGTGGTGGCGACCGAGAAGGATCGTCCCGTTTCGGTGGCGAGTGGACTTGCCATTCCGCTTTCGGCTTATACGCCTTTTGCGGGGGAGCAGCATCCGACTGGCGGCTTGTATGTTGACATGCGTCTTGGCGAAGAACGCGGCAGTTTGATTGATAGCGTTTTGTTGGCCGCGATTTTGAGCACCTTCATTGTGGCGTTGTTAATTATGTGGATGCTCAGCCGATTGGTCTTGCGTCCGGTGGAACGTTTGGTCGCCGCAACGCAATCCTTTGATGGCGGCGATCACGACATGCACTTCCCAGACAGTGGGGCCAGTGAAGTGGTCAACCTATCGCGCTCCTTCAGTGCGATGATGGAGCGCATTCGCGGTTTCCAGGGCGAGTTGGAATCGGAAGTCGCGGCTGCTACCGAACGTGCAGTGGCGGCAGATCGTTTGGTTGCGCATCGCGAACGCATGGCTGCGATGGGTGCCTTGGCCGCTGGCGTCGCACATGAGATCAACAGTCCCTTGGCTGGGGCATTGTTTGGATTGGAAGTGTTGCGTCGCGATGCCAGGACTCCAGAAGCCGAGCAATATGGCGACCTCATGCAGGAAGCTTTAGAGCGCATCCGCGATTTAGTGCAACGCTTGCTGCAACTTTCCCCAGGAAAAGCTGAAGCCGCCTTCTGCGATGTCATCCCCTTAGTCGAAGACCTGCGCGTATTCCTTGCCAGTCGCGTCGATGGCACTCAGTTTGAAGTCGACATCGAGGGCGAGACCTTTGACGTCCCAGCTGCACGGGGTGATCTCTTCCCATTGTTGCTCAATCTCCTGCAAAACGCTTTCGACGCCCTCGATTCGCCCGATGCGACCGCTGCAGGACACATCTGCATCCAAGGACGCCTGCAATCCGACGGCCGCACGCGCATCACCTTGACCGATAATGGACCCGGTGCGCCCGATGACATCTTGCCGCACTTATTCGAGCCGTTCTTTACCTCCAAAGATGTCGGTCGTGGCACCGGCCTTGGATTGGCCTTGGCGCATGCCACCATGCAACGCCTTGGCGGTCGCATCGAAGCGCAAAACTTAAGTGGCGGCGGATTCGAAGTGGTGCTGGAGTTCCCGGCCGCAGCACAAGAAGGCAGTATGCCTGGGCTCGAATCATGAGCGGATCTCTACTTGGCATGATCGGCTTGTTGCTGACCTCGGCCTGCTTTTCTGGTGCGGAGGCTTCTTTGTTTACGCTCGCCGCGGAAGGCGGACGCAATCGCAAAGTACCGGGCGTTGCAAGACGATTGCTGCAAGATCAGGTGGGCGTGCTCACCACGATTCTGTTCGTGAACCTGATTGTGAACCTTGGTTTTTTCGCGGCCACTCATCATTGGGCGAGCCCGTACAGCACGACCACAGCAACTTTGATTGAGGTATGCGCCATTCTTGCGATTGTATTGTTTGGCGAAATCCTGCCCAAAGTTTTGGCGCATCGCTTTCCTGATCTCAGCGGAAAAGTATTGCTGTTGCCGGTCGCCGTATTTCATTTCTTGCTTGGACCCATGTTGCGTCCTTTCGGTCGCAGTTGGGCGGGGCGTGTGCAACGCCAAGAACCACTCGATTCCAGTGAAGCCGCGGACCTGCTGGAAGAGGAACATCAGGAAGTGCTCAGTCGCTCCGAGATGGAGTTAGTCACTCACTTGCTAGAGTTGGGCGAGTTGCGCGCAGGGGCCTTGCGCCGGCCGTTGTCGAAGGTTCCGCAAGTGGCGCCTAGTCGGCCGTTGAGTTTGGCGTTGCGCCAAATGGAGGACGATGACACGGCTTGGGCGGCAGTCGTCGCGCAAGATGGCGAAGTGCAGGGCATCTTGGATCGCGCGCGTTTACCGAAAGGAAGCATAGTGCGCGATGCCATGCGCAAAGTGCCCATCCTCCCCGAAGTGGCTCCAGTGGCTAATGGAGTGCAGTTACTGCAACAAAGCGGGGAGCCGTTCATTCTTTTGGTGGATGAATACGGCATGTCGGTGGGCATCATTCAGCGCGGACGCTGGGCCGATACTTTGCTCGACCGCCTTTCGCTTTCCGAAGAATCCGGACGTCCACCGATCCGCCCGATTGCCGAGGGCGCTTGGGAGGTCGATGCCGCTTTACCTCTGCACGATTTTCACGACCGCTTCGGCGACCCCGGTTTGGCCGATGTGCGCGTCGACACCATCGGTGGTTTAGTCGCAGAGAAGTTAGAGCGCATGGCCGAGCTGAACGATGCCATCGTTCTTCAACATGAAGGCAAACGCTTTCACCTAAGTGTGGTTGAATGTTCGGAAACGAGACCGCTTCTGTTACGTGTGCGGGTGGAGGAAATCGATGACTAGCATCGTCCTGCTTCTAGTGATTGCGATTGCGGCCTCGGCCATGTTTGCGGGCTCGGAAACCGGGTTCTATGGCATTAACCGTTTACGTCTACGCCACGAAGCGCGACGTTCCCGCACCGCTGCCCTGCTCGAAAAAGTGGTGCGTTCGCCAAGCGCATTCCTCGCCACTTTGTTGATTGGCAATAACCTCGCCAACGATGCCGCGGTAAAAGCTGCCGGTCATCTATGCGCAAGTTTCGGCATGCACGGCGCTGAGTTCTGGGGGGCCTTGTTCCTGACTCCGCTCATTTTCCTCCTCGGCGAGGTGCTGCCTAAACAACTCCTGCTCGCCAACCCGCGACGTTTACTTGGCCTCGCTGCTCCGCTTGCCTTGGCGCGGATTGTGTTTTGGCCACTCACGGCGCCACTAGCCTGGATGGCTTCGGCACTGGAAGGGGGAGAAGGCGCGCCCATCCTCGCGCGCCGTCAATTTGAAGCTCTCTTGCAAGAGGGGGAGCAGCATCCGCCCGGAGAGGCGCGCGTCATGTCGGCTGCGCTGCGTGCGCTCGACTCACGCGGCAAAGGTCTGTTGGATTTTCTGCGCCTTGATTTACTTCGCTTCGAGCCAGAGCGTGGGCTATCTTCTGCCCGCAAAGCCTTGGCTTCTCGTACCGAGACCTTGGCTCTGGTGGAAAACCCGGACGGTCCTCCATCCCTTTTGCTTGGTTCGCGCCTAGCGGTTGCACCGCCTCAAGCGTCTCTGGCAGATTTGACCCTCCCTCTGCCGACGCTCTCCGCAGATCTCGACCTCGCAGGAGCCCTGACCCGGCTCCGCGCCCTCGGTGTCGCCTTCGCATGGGTTGAGAAACCGGGCGAGTGGGCGGGACTATGTGATCTCGAATATGCTTTGGCCCGGCTGCTCGAGCCACGCCCCCTTCCCAACGCCCAAAAACGATGAATTCCTTCCTTGCCCGCACCCTCGTCATTCTGCTTGCCTTCCTTCTGGGGGCGGCGCTTGTGAAAGTTATGACCGCCGAAACGGTCGAAGCCTCCTTCGCTGACAGCGGAAAGCGCTACGTAGCGGTCACCGGCCCATACCAGGACGGAGTTTCTCTGCTTTACGTGATTGACCAAGAAACCCAGCATCTGGCGGTTTACGAGGCTCGCGGTGGTGCCACAAACTCGCACCGCTTATATTTTGTTGGGGCGCGCAATATTGAGCTCGACACCATGATTGACGGCTACCACGACGAATCCGACCTCTCGCACCAAGATCTTGAGGCCGCAATCCTGAAATCTGGCAATGTCCTGCCTGAAGACAGCACAAAGACCGGCGGATAACGTATCCTTGGCTCCGCGCCCAGCTACAGCTATGCTGGCAAGCAGGAACCCTTCTTCCTAGACCCACAGTCCCAGAACTAGATACCGTGAGCGAAAGCGAATTTTCATCATTTGACGAAGCCCTCAAGAAACTCGAGCTCGAGGAAGAGGATCTCAAACGCCTAATTTCGGCAGGTGAGATTCGTGCATTCCGCGAAGGCTCCAACATGCGCTTGCGCGTGGAAGACGTTTCAAAGGTTGCCGATCAACTCGGTATTGGTGGTTCGGTTGCTGAATCCGACGCCGGTGAAGTCCTCGAGGTCGAAGATCTCGTGCTCGACGAAGCCGATGACGAAGGCATGGCCACCACCCAACTATCTGAGGAAGACACCCTGCTCGACGAAGAAGTCGAAGAGCTAGAAGTTGCTGCCGAAGCCGCCCCTGTGCGTCGTTCCGGCGGAGCATCGAAAGGTGTTTCTGGTGCCCGTCGTGGAGCTGCTGCAGCTGCCGCTGCGACCACCACCGACGAAGGCGGCGGCATGCGTGCTGCCATGATCTTCACCAGCTTGCTGATGTTGTTCGGAATCGCATTCGCCATCGACATGGTGAACGGTTCGAAGAGCGGCGTCACTGCTAGCGTGGTTGACATGGTTCACGGCGAGTAGTCGGAAGATTTAGATCTCCGGTCACATGCACCGACAGGCCCTAATCCTGATGCTTCTGCTCGGGATTGGGGCCTGTACTCGTTCTGCAGTACAGCCGTTGCCTGAAGAGATTGCGCGTTTGGAGCATATGGTGCTGCTGGCGCCGGCTCCTTTCCAAACCACTTGGTCATTGGCCGGGCGTTATGAGGTGACCCAAGAGGAGTACGGTTTAGATGTGCGTCGTACCGAGCGCACCTTGCCGGTTTCCATGGTGAATTTCTTTGAGGCGGAAGCGTGGTGTCGGGAACATCGAATGCGTTTGCCGACGCAGTGGGAGTGGCATCAGTTGGCGACTTCCGGGCGCGGCGGATTTGTGCTCCCAGAAACGGCGCGCAACAGTCTGGAGCTGGGTTTACGTCGACGTCTTCCCGTCGGAGTTTTTGAACGCGGCCGCACCGCACTTGGCGCTTACGATGTCCTCGGCAATGTTCGTGAATGGAGTAAAGATCCAACTCTGAATACCTATTACGCGTGTGGTGGTTCCTTCGCCACACGCGATGCCGATGCCAGCATGGGCGGGCAGTTGGAAATGCTGCCTAATGAGCGAGCCGAAGACGTCGGCTTCCGCTACTTCACCGATGCCGACGCTTACCTGTTCGATGTCGTGCTCCCGTTATGGCCGCAACTATCCTCGGCCGAGCAAGACCAAGCCATGAGCTACATGCTGCAATGGCGCGCGAACTACCGCAGTGGTTTGGCCGAGGTGTTGCGCACGAAAGGCGCGCCGGGTGATTTTTGCGTCGCACTAGCCAAACCATGAAGCTCGGCGAACTCCGTGATTTGCTCGCGGCGCATGGATTGCGTCCGAACCCGCGTTTCGGGCAGAACTTTCTGGTCGATCCGGCACTCCTAAGCCGTATTCCGGAAGATGCTGGCGTGGAGGTTGGAGATTCGGTGTTGGAGGTTGGCCCAGGAGCTGGCTCTCTGACCTGTGAGTTGTTGAAGGCGGGTGCCAAGGTGGTGGCGGTGGAGCTTGACCATGGGTTGCTTCGGGTCATGCGCGAACGTTTCGAAGACGAGCTGG
>Ga0316209_1001491_pt1 | contig 23713 bp, 19 predicted proteins | sample 6monopyrite_MG_FD_204945 | JGI IMG/M metagenome (GOLD analysis project Ga0316209, IMG submission 204945) | Microbial mat bacterial communities from mineral coupon in-situ incubated in ocean water Damariscotta River, Maine, United States -... | ecosystem: Environmental > Aquatic > Marine >...
AAAAAGATCCCTACATCACAACATTTTTAGAAACTCGTGGTTCAATTGCTAATTCTTACACCAAAAATATATACGGTTCTAATAGTTTTGTTGACAATTTAGTTCAATTTGCATTTAAAGCGGGTTCGGCTAAAGTTAAAGTTCAATATGATCCAACTGATTATGCCCCTACTGCTGGTACTAAAACTAATAACGCAGGTCACATCGCGGTTGGTGTTTCTGGTAAATCAGGTCCTGTAGCTTGGCATGCATCTTACAATAATGGTTCTGCTGATGGTGATAACACGGCTGCTAGCTACGGAAGCCAAAGCAACATTAAGCTTGGTGGTTCAATGAAGTTTGGTACAGTTAAAGCATCTTTAAACTACACTTCTATGGATACGGATGCTGCTACTGCTGCTGAAGGTACTGCGACTGATTCAATCTTTGTTGATGCTAACATGGCTATGGGTAAAGGTTTAAGTGCTAACATTGGTTTCGGTACTCGTTCAGGTGATGTTGCTGCAGATGATGCTGACTACATTCGTTTAGCGGTAACTAAGAAATTAAGTAAAGGCGCAAAAGTTTATGGTGGTTACACTTCTACAGACTACGATGCAGCTAGCTCATCAGCTGACACTTCAGAAGTAGGTATTGGTATGATCGTTAAGTTCTAAGTTTGCTTTAAACTTAAAACGTTTAAGAAAGGGACGCTTCGGTGTCCCTTTTTTTTGCTAAAAATAAAGTATATCGATTTTGTTTGAATTATCAGATATCTGACTTGTCGTAGTGCCTGGTTATGGCAGATAGTCTAACGAACCGGGTGTTAACAACACGGCAAAGATTTAAGTTTGATTGAAGCTTAAAAATTTTAAGAAACTATACTTAAACGCGCTCTTTTGTGTCTATAATTGAGCTGTTACTGTGCGTTTAGTCTGGTCATTTCATAAAAGCGTGCTTTATCATAATATGACAGAAGGCTAATGTTTAATCATTGTTTTTGGGTATTAATGATGGGTTTCCAGTCTCGCTTTTTTACTTACTAAATGAGTATAAGTTTTCCAATTTTATGTACCTAAACGCACTGAACTTATTTCACAAATCCATATGATTAGTCATTGTTTTAATTTAACAATAAAAGAAAAAGCATGATAAGACACTGGTTTTTTTGCTAATAAGAGTGTATTAATCTGATAATAAAGCATCGTGTGCAAGAAACTAAAAAAATGCCTTTACTTCAACAGCTTAGTGAAAGCGATATCAGCTTAGACGTGTATTATAAAAAATATAATGTGAATACAGTAGTGTAATAAACTAACTATCATTTCGACATGTAATAAAAAGAGGAGAGTCAAAAATGAAAAAATTTAATAAAGGTCTGGTTGCGTGCTCCGTTGCCGCAGTATTGGCCGCGCCGATGACAGCGATGGCAACCAATGGTTACTTTGCTCATGGTTATGGTACGAAGGCTAAAGGTATGGCGGGCGCAGGTATTGCTTATGGGCAAGATGGTTTAGCTGCGGCGACAAACCCTGCAAATGTCGTTTTAACCGGTAACCGGGTAGATTTTGGCGTGGACATTTTTATGCCTGATCGTAAAACAAGCATCGTCGGTAATGGTAGTCTTGGTACAGTAAATTATGATCCAAATGCCGATGATATGTTCTTAATCCCAGAATTTGGTTACCACTCAATGATTAATGACAACATGGCATGGGGCATAGCAGTGTTTGGTAACGGTGGTATGAATACCAGTTATAAAAAGCCAATTGGACTGATGGGGTCAACCAATGCCGGTGTTAACCTCGAGCAATTGTTTATTACGCCATCATTTTCCATGAAAATGGACGATAAAAATGCATTTGGTGTTGCTCTTAATCTGATTTACCAAACATTTGAAGCAACAGGTCTGGAAAATTTTGATAATGCGACTTATTCAAGTTCACCAGGTAGTGTGACAAACAATGGCAAGGATACTTCAACTGGTTTTAGCTTACGACTCGGTTGGACGGGTGAAATTAGTGACAGCATTAGCATGGGTGTGACTTATCAGTCTAAGGCTGATATGTCTAAGTTTGATAAATATAAAGGCTTATATGCTGAGGGTGGTGGTTTTGACATACCAGCAACGTATGGTCTTGGTTTAAAATTTAAGGCAACACCTAAGATGAATGTGGCCTTAGACGTAACAAAAATTGAGTATAGCGATATTAACTCAATTGCAAATCCATTAAGTGGCCTCACGGTATCAGGTAATAAATTAGGTACAGACAATAGTGCTGGTTTTGGTTGGGAAGATATGACTGTTATAAAATTAGGTGCTGATTATCAACTTAACAGTGATCTGGTCTTGCGTGCTGGTTGGAATCGTGGTTCTGCGCCTATACCAGAGGGTGAGACTTTCTTTAATCTGCTTGCACCAGCGACAATTGAAGATCACATTACTCTTGGGGCTACCTGGACACTGCAAAATAAGTCTGAATTAAGTGTTATGTATATGCGTGCCTTAGAAAATACTATTAAGGGCAATAATTCAATACCTGCTTCTTTTGGTGGTGGTAATGCAGATATTACTATGAGTCAAAACTCTTTAGGTGTTGCTTATGGTTGGAAGTTCTAAACATGGCTTAACATGTTAAAGCGTTAAATAAAGGGCTCTGTTTACAGGGCCCTTTTTTATGGGGAAACCTTTATTTTTATATGGACTTGCAGTCTATAATTTGAGGCTACTTATAATACGTATTTTAATTTTAACGGTTTCAAAATTAAGTAATGGTAATATGATGATCAAGGTAATCTTATGGAAAAAGTATTTTTATAGTGGTGAGGGTAAAGAGCGTTATGTTGTTATTTTTAATGGTTGTAACCTGCATACTTGATAATGATAAATTATAAGAAATACTCGTCTCTCCAGAAAGTACTTGCTGTAATATAAATTGGAAAAGCGTTTTATATATTAGTTTTTAATTATATTGAACTCGGCTGTTTTCATTTTTTTTTGGAAAAGGTGTTTTTGTATAGCTATTATAGGTAAGCTAAATGAAAATAAGCACAACAGTTAAAAATAATCAGGGGCATCAAAAAATGTTACTTAAAAAAAGACTATTTGTCGTTTCAGTATTAAGCGGCTTAATTACAACAAACGTACATGCTGCGGGTTTTGCTATCGCAGAAAACAGTGCAAGTGGAATGGGTAATGCATTTGCGGGTGCTGCAGCCATAGCAGAAGATGCCAGTACCATCTATTTTAACCCTGCGGGACTGAGTAAGTTAGGCGGTCAGCAAATTGTGGTGGCGGGTCATGTCGTTAGGGCTTCTGCAGACTTTTCTAATAATGGTTCAACACTTAACTCATCATTAGGAGGCGGCACATTATTAGGGGGCAATGATATTTCTGAGGCAACAGCGCTTATACCGAATTTTTATTATGCGAATAAGCTGAATGACAAGTGGACATTTGGCCTGGGCATTAACGTACCGTTTGGGCAGTCAACAAATTACTCTGATACCTGGGCCGGGCGTTATAATGCGACTAAATCAGAAATCGCCTCTTTAAATATTAACCCTTCGGCTTCATTTAAGGTCAATGACAAACTCGCTGTTGGTTTTGGTGTGAGCGCACAATATTTTGAAGCAACCTTAGCGAATCAAATTGACTCCAGAGCCGTTTGTTTAAGTGTAACTACAAGTGCGAATTGTAATGCTGCAGGTTTAACAACGCTGGGCGATGTTAACACCGACAGCTCCGTGTCTTTGAATGGCGATGACTGGAGTTTCGGCTGGAATGTTGGCTTACTGTATGACATAAATGATGAAACCCGTTTGGGATTCGCTTATCGCTCTAATGTAAAACAATCGATAAAAGGCACAGCTGACTTCACCCGTTCTGCCGGATTAAATGCGATTCTTGGCGCGAGTACGGCATTTGCAGATGCAAGCATAACAACCGGTATTGATTTACCTGAAACGCTTTCATTGAGCTTAAATCAGGCTTTCAGCTCTAAATGGACGATGTTGGCAGATGTCACCTGGACTAAGTGGAGTCGCTTTGACAAATTAGTGGTGAATTATGACAGTGCACAACCAACAACAACTATTCCTGAAAACTGGGAAGATAGTCTTCGTTATTCACTGGGTGTGAATTACCAGGCAGATGAAAAGTGGGTTTATCGTGCTGGCCTTGCGTTAGATGAAACCCCAATCACAACAGCTAAAGATCGTACCGCCCGCTTGCCCGATGCTGACAGAACCTGGTTAAGTTTTGGCTTTGGCTACAAGACCTCAAAGACATCAAGTGTTGATGTGGGTTATACACATATCTTTTTTGATGATGCAGCCATTAATAATAGTTCAACCGCTTCATTTGGACACACTTTAGCGGGTGATTTTGACGTGAGCGTGGATATTTTCAGCGCGCAGTACAACTGGAAATTCTAAGTTTAAATTGCCTGACCCTTTGGGACGATAAAAAAGTCGTTTTGCGTTCTTGGTATGCACCAATTGTGCATACCCTTAGGGGCTGTGTGGTGTTAGTGAGGAATTTACGGAAAGTGGCCAACAATTTATGGAAATACAGTGTTGGTTTTGTGCATGCTGTTGTTGTTTTGGGGAATAACAACCTCCCCACTATCGCAACTTGCGCTTTACTCCGAATATGAACTGCACTTGAAACCTGAATTTACGTAGTTTAATCATATGGTTCTCTGGTTATTATTTTTAAGTGCTTTTATTTCCTCCACGTTATTTCCTGGCGGCTCCGAAGCGGTTTTAGCTTATCTTGCTTCGGACGCGACTCAGCCACTGTATTTGCTAGTGATCATCGCAACACTTGGAAATACCCTGGGTGCCATGACATCCTGGGGAATTGGGCGAATTATTTCACTGCGCTATTCTGCGGACAAACTTTCAAAACCCTCTCACAAAAAGGCCGTGCTACGGTTACAAAAACACGGTAGTGTCATATTATTATTCTCGTGGTTGCCTATTGTGGGTGATCCCTTGTGTGTTGCAGCAGGTTGGTTGCGCATCAACTGGTTGGCAAGTTTATTGTTCATTATGATTGGTAAATTGCTACGTTATATTGTGGTTATTTACATCGTAGGCGTGACCGTAGGCTAGATTTATTTCTGCTCCAATTATTACCCCTACACTTTAGCTAATGGCCGTTAGCGCTATCTTGCGTGCATTATTCAATGCTAAAATATCACTTTAACCAGCATAAACTGTTTTCATGAGCCAAAATTTGAATCCAAACAAACGAATTCGCGAAATCCCCTATAATTACACTTCTTTTTCTGACCGTGAAATTGTAATACGTTTTCTGGGCGAAGATGCCTGGAATCTTTTGCAATCTCTACGTCAGGAGCGTGTCACAGGACGTTCTGCGCGAATGTTATTTGAAGTTTTAGGCGATATTTGGGTGGTGAACCGAAATCCCTTTATTCAGGATGATTTATTAGAAAACAGTCAAAGGCTTAATTTATTAATTAAGGCCCTACACCATCGACTCGACCAAATTGAGTCTCGTGCGCAGCGTGAGCAAGATGATCTCCAATCGAATACTAACCAGCAAGCTTTAGAACTTGCTGCGTTAACGCGAACCGCGATTAATGAATTTGAATCCTGGTTTCCTGAACAACGCGCATTGCGTAAAACCACACTGAAGCGCCTTAAAAAAATTACCCGCAGTGATAATATTTGTTTTGATGGTTTAGCACGGGTTTCACATGTTACGGATGCCTCAGACTGGCGTGTTGAATACCCTGTGGTGGTGATTAATCCGGACTCTGAAAGTGAAGTTCAAAAGATTGTTGAAGCCTGTAGTGAACTTGGCCTGGCGATTATTCCCCGGGGTGGCGGTACAGGCTATACCGGTGGTGCAGTGCCGTTAACTAAAAACTGTGCCGTGATTAATACCGAAAAATTGGATGCCCTGGGTGAAGTTGTATTACGCAATATCCCCGGCGTTGAGAAAGCCGTTCCTACCATCCATTGCGAAGTGGGAGTGGTGACACGTCGTGTTGCAGAAAGAGCAGAAGCATCGGGTTATGTCTTTGCGGTTGATCCGACCTCACAAGATGCCTCATGTATTGGCGGCAATATTGCGATGAATGCAGGCGGTAAAAAAGCGGTGTTGTGGGGGACAACGTTAGATAATTTAGTCTCATGGCGCATGGTGATGCCTGATAACTCATGGTTAGAAGTTGAACGACTAAACCACAACCTTGGAAAAATCCATGAGGTTGAAATAGCAGAATTCAAATTAACGCATTATGAAAGCAACGGTGTAACAACGAAAGGTGAAGCTGAAGTATTAAAAATACCGGGCGCCCAATTACGCAAACAAGGTTTGGGTAAAGATGTTACCAATAAATTTTTAGGCGGCTTACCGGGGGTTCAAAAAGAAGGTTGTGACGGCATTATCACTTCAGCCGTATTTACTTTGCATGTGATGCCTAAATTTATTCGCACCGTTTGTTTAGAGTTTTTTGCTGCGGATTTACATAAAGCCGTTCCTGCGATTACTGAAACAAAAGACTATATTGATAATTTAAGTACGATACAGCTCGCCGGTATGGAACATCTGGATGAGCGTTATGTAAAAGCGGTTGGCTATACAACAAAGGCCCCACGTCGTGACTTGCCTAAAATGGTTTTACTGGTTGATATTGCCGGTGATGAAGAACATGTTGTTGCAGCAGCGGCTTCAGAAGTCGTGCGCTTAGCGAATATGCGTGAAGCCGAAGGTTTTGTGGCGGTAAGTGCTGAGGCACGTAAACAGTTTTGGGCGGATCGTTCGCGCACAGCCGCAATTGCGGCGCATACCAACGCGTTTAAAATTAATGAAGATGTTGTTATTCCTTTACCTAAATTATCTGAATATAACGATGGCATTGAACGTATTAATATCGAGCTATCAACAAAAAATAAATTAGATATTATTGAAGAGGTTCAGGCGTATTTAAAAACAGATATGCCGGAACTTCACACCGTGGTAGCCGGACAGGTTCCAGATTACAAAGAAAGTGATGAACGTATTGCGATTATTGATGCAAAGAAAAAAGCCGCTTTAGCGCACTTACAACAAACGTATGATTGCTGGAAAGTTATCTTAGAAAAAATTGATGAACCGGCAAGTTCGCATTTAGAAATATTAAATGAAGAAACTCAGGCTGCGATAAAGCAAGGTGATACTTTATTTCAGCTATTACAGCGTCGCGAGTTACGCATCTCCTATCAGCGATATATTGAAAAACCGTTAAAAGAAATTTTTTCCGGGCATGATTTAGAAGGTGTGCGTAAAAAGCTCGATCATATTCATAGTGATATTCGTTCTGGTCGTTTATTTGTTGCAACACATATGCACGCCGGTGATGGTAATGTGCATACCAATATTCCCGTAAACTCTAATGATTATACTATGATGCATGAAGCCGATATTGTGGTTGAGCGTATTATGACGTTAGCAGAAAAATTGGGCGGGGTTATTTCAGGTGAGCATGGTATTGGTATTACCAAAATGCAATTTCTTTCTGATGAGATAAAAACAGAATTTGCACATTATAAAAATAAAGTTGATCCCAATACTTTATTTAACCCCGGCAAACTGATATCTGCTTCGGGTTTAAATAATGCCTATACACCTTCATTGCGACTAGTTGAACAAGAAGCTTTGATTCTTGAAGCCAGCGAACTGGGCGAACTTAACAACATGGTTAAGGATTGCCTACGCTGCGGTAAATGTAAGCCGGAATGTAATACACATATTCCACGAGCGAACATGTTGTATTCACCGCGTAATAAAATTCTTGCCTCGGGTTTAATTATTGAAGCTTTTTTATATGAAGAACAAACGCGGCGGGGCGTTTCATTAAGACACTTTGATGAAATGAATGATATTGCTGATCACTGTACGGTTTGTCATAAATGTTTATCACCTTGTCCTGTGAATATTGACTTTGGTGATGTCTCGATCACGATGCGAACTATTTTAAAAAATAAGGGCGAAAAACGCTTTAATATAGGCAGTTGGATGTCTATGCAGTTTTTAAACGTAACCGATCCCAGAACCATCAAAATTATGCGTAAAGGTATGATTGAGTGGGGTTATAAAGCACAACGTTTAGCATCAAAATGGGCAGGACGTTTTCGTATTACAAGAGAACAGCAACCTGCAGCAACAACGGGTTTAACGCGAGCAAGCCAGCAAGTCGTTCACTTTATGCGTAAACCTATGCCGGCAAAAGTGCCTAAACAAACATCACGTGCGCTACTGAATATTGAAGATGATAAAGTGATTCCTATTATTCGCGATGCGAATAAAGTCACGGATGACTCGGATGCGGTCTTTTATTTTCCGGGCTGTGGCTCAGAAAGATTGTTTAGTGACATAGGAATGGCGACATTGGCCATGTTGTATGAAGAAGGTGTGCAAACGGTTTTGCCTCCCGGTTATTTATGTTGCGGTTATCCACAACGTGCCGGTGGTGATGCTGAGAAAGGTTTACAAATTTCCGTTGATAACCAGGTCTTGTTCCATCGTCTTGCTAATACTTTAAACTACATGGATATAAAAACAGTTATCGTATCTTGCGGTACGTGTATGGATCAGTTACTACAATATCAATTTGAGAAAATTTTTCCGGGTTGTCGTTTACTGGATATTCATGAATATTTAATGGAGAAAGGTGTTCGCACGCTTGGCAATGAGGGCATGCAGTATATGTATCACGATCCCTGCCATACACCAATGAAAAAACACAACCCCATCCGGGTTTCTGAAACATTATTGGGACAAGATGTTTTAGCCGCTGATCGCTGTTGTGGTGAAGCCGGAACATTATCGGTAAGCCGACCTGATATATCGACACAAATACGCTTCCGTAAACAGGAAGAATTGCAAAAAGGGATTAGCCAGCTTACCGGAGACATTAAAGTAAAAGATAATAAGGTGAAATTATTAACTTCATGCCCGGCTTGTCAACAGGGCTTGTCTCGCTACGAAAATGATACTGGCTTAGAAACAGAATATATCGTCATTGAACTCGCTAATCGTATTCTGGGTGAAAAATGGGAAAGTGATTTTATTAAAAAGGTGAAAAGCGGTGGTATAGAAAGGGTGCTTTTATAAAAAGCTATCAGTCTTTAGTCGTAAGTCAAAATAAACGACTAACGACTAACGACTAACGACTAACGACTAACGACTAACGACTAACGACTAATGACCTAAGTAATCGTTTTCACGCCATCAGGTGTTCCAAGAAGTAACACATCTGCCGGTTTAATCGCAAACAAGCCATTTGTTACAACGCCGGTAATATTGTTAAGTATCTGTTCTATTTTAGTCGGTTCCATGATGTCCAGGTTATGCACATCAAGAATGATATTACCGTTATCTGTTGTGAAACCTTGGCGTAAAACAGGTTCGCCGCCAATTTGTTTAATAATTTCTCTGGCAACGAGGCTGCGTGCCATGGGGATCACTTCGATGGGGAGCGGGAATTTACCCATGACATCAACTAACTTACTTTCATCAGCAATACAGACGAATTTTTTACTTGCCGCGGCAACAATTTTTTCACGCGTTAATGCGCCACCACCACCTTTTACAAGGTGTAAGTGTTTATTTGATTCATCAGCGCCATCAACATAAACTGCTATCTCTGCAACAGAGTTAAGATCGAATACTTCAATACCGTGGCCGCGTAAGCGTTCTGCGCTTGCTTCTGAGCTGGCTACGGTGCCTTCAATTTTGTTTTTGATTTTTGCAAGCTCATCAATAAAAAAGTTTGCGGTTGATCCTGTACCCACACCAACAATGGTGCCTGCTTCAATATATTCGATGGCAGCCTGGGCTACTGCTTGTTTCATTTCATCTTGGGTCATTTCTCTCTCCTGCCATCCGGTTTAGGGTAAAATTTGAGGACGCATTATATCGCAGTAAAGGTGCCGGAGTCACTTTAGCCAGAAGCATCATTGTTTTGTATCAGGTAAGATATAATCGAAATGAGGTTTTTTAATGAACCCGAGCGCAGGAATACCCTGATAACGAAAGTAAAACAGCCGAAAAAAGAACATTATGACAAAAAAATACAAAAATAGGGTCGAGCAGGCCAAGGTTTACGATGTTGCGGTCAAAACACCTTTGGAAAACGTCATAGGGCTGTCGCAGCGTTTAAAAAATGAGGTGTGGCTTAAACGGGAGGATTTGCAGCCGGTTTATTCCTTTAAGTTACGCGGTGCATATAACAAAATTGCACAATTATCTGCTGCGGAAAAAGATAAGGGTGTGATTACGGCTTCTGCCGGAAATCATGCTCAAGGTGTTGCTCTCGCAGCAAAACAAATGGGGTTGGATGCTTTAATCATCATGCCTAAAACAACGCCTGCAATTAAAGTGTCGTCGGTTGTTCGGCTCGGTGCAAAAATTGAATTGGTAGGAAATACCTATGATGATGCCTATGCTCATGCAAAAAATATCACGTTAACTACCGGCATGACCTATGTGCATCCCTATGATGATCCGGATGTAATTGCAGGGCAAGGGACGATTGCAAAAGAAATTCTTGAGCAACTACAGCACAACCCTGATGTTATTTTTGTGCCTGTCGGGGGAGGCGGTTTAATTGCTGGCGTATCGGCTTATATGAAAGCTGTCAATCCGCAAATTAAAGTTATTGGTGTTGAGCCTGATGACGCACCCTGCATGGCAGAGGCATTAAAAACAGGTGAGCGTGTTGTGCTTGAACAGGTGGGGATTTTTGCTGATGGTGTTGCTGTGCGTCAGGTTGGAGAAGAGCCTTTTCGAATTGCTCAAAGCTGTGTCGATGAGATGATCCTGGTTTCAACCGATGAAATCTGTGCGGCAATTAAAGATATTTTTGATGATACGCGTTCAATTACTGAGCCGGCAGGCGCATTAGCGGTCGCTGGAATGAAAAAGTATGTCGAAGAAAAACAGATTACTGAACAGCGGTTGGTTGCGATAGATAGCGGTGCCAATATAAATTTTGATCGCTTACGCCACGTTGCAGAACGTTCTGAGCTTGGTGAACATCGGGAAGCATTGTTTGCGGTAACAATTGCCGAAGAAATTGGTAGCTTTAAAAAGTTTTGTGAGCTGATTGGTATGCGAGGTATGACGGAGTTTAATTATCGTTATGCTGATGCTAAAAATGCACATATTTTTGTCGGTATTCAACTGCAAAATGGTGTGGCAGAAAAAAATGAGTTATTAGCTCTCCTGCATGATAAACACTACCTTGTTGAAGACATGACAGATAATGAAATGGCAAAGCTTCATATACGTTATATGGTAGGCGGCCGGGGAAATGGTGTTGCTAACGAGCGCTTATTTCGTTTTGAATTTCCTGAGCGACCGGGGGCGTTATTGCGCTTTTTAAATTATATGGGTGAGCGTTGGAATATCAGCTTATTTCACTATAGAAATCATGGTGCAGCATATGGTCGGGTTTTAGTAGGGATTCAGGTTCCAGCAGAGGATGAGCAGCGTTTACAGGAATTTTTACAGGACTTAGGTTATTCATGGTGGGAGGAAACAAGTAATCCCGCTTACAGCATGTTTTTAAGCTGATTCTTATTTTGTTTTAGTCCTGATTTTGCTCATAAAAAAAGCCGATTCGGTTGAATCGGCTTTCATTTTCAGAAAAATCTCTGAAAGAATTAGATCATCGCTTACTTCTTTTTACGACGAGCCGTTTTCTTTTTAGCTTTTTTCTTAGCTACTTTCTTTTTAGTTGCTTTTTTCTTAGCTTTCTTTTTAGCTTTTTTCTTCGCCTTCTTTTTAGCTACTTTCTTTTTAGCTTTTTTCTTCGCCTTCTTTTTAGCTACTTTCTTTTTAGCTTTTTTCTTCGCTTTCTTTTTAGCTACTTTCTTCTTCGCTTTTTTCTTAGCGACTTTTTTCTTCGCTACTTTCTTTTTAGCTTTCTTTTTAGTTACTGCCTTTTTCTTGGCTTTCTTTTTAGCTGCCATGGTTTTAAACCCTCCGTTGAGCACTGATGTTTAAGCTGAAGTATAGCTAAGTTAAATTAAATTGCTAGTATCTTGTATAAAAATGCATCATTAGTTGTTGTTAAGCTTAAAATTTATAACTTTTAAGTAATTTTTGTTATAAATTTTGTTTTTTATAAAAAATTTTATCGTTTTAAGTTAAATTTTTATAAAAAATTATAGGTTTTATCTTTTTTATCACTTAAATAAACCATTTTTACTAAAAATGGTTTTAATTTTTTATGATTTACTAGAAATTTAAGAAAAACGTTTAATTTCTATGACGTATTTTATAAATTAAAGAAAAAAATCGTTTTTTGTGAAGAAAGTTATCGTTTTTTATTATTTTTTAACACTTAAAAAGAATTTTTATGTGGGATCGTGAAGATTTTTCCATATTTAAACATGTTTTATAGATAAAACAGTTTTCAGTTAGCCATTTTTGTTCTTTGAACTATAAAAAATAAATGAGTTATCTTTTTATGAAGTGATTTTTTGTTTTTTTTATAGATGTTTTAGCAAAATATAGCATTTTAAACATTTACTATAGTGTTTTTGCTTCTGATTTGTATATTTTAGTTTTAAAATGGCTGTTTATTATTAAAGGATCGCGTTATCGGCGTAAGTTATGCTTTCTTTATAAAATTATGATGAATAATTAACTAAAATATTCATTTTTGATAACAAGTTAACGTTATTTATAAGAAAAAAATGTAAATTATTGCGAGAAGTAACACTAAAGCGCTTAAATTATTAAAAAATCTTAAAAATGTCGTTTTATTTATACATATTGCACTGCTTATAAAAGAAAATTTTAAATATTTAATAAAATTGCATGAATTTTTATAAATTCTTACTTTTATTCGCAAGGTATAACTTTTTTTCGGTTGCGATTGCCTGCAAGGGGATATCCCAGAGATTTATTTCTAACTGTTCTTGTTTTTGCAGTTCATAAGCGACACCAAGTAAGTTTGGTTTGTGCCAATGCTGTCGATTTTTTAAGAATGCTAAACTACGATCATAAAAACCGCCTCCCATACCAACGCGATTGCCTTGCTGATCAAATGCAACAAGAGGCATAAGAATTAAATCAAGTGAAAGTGTTTTACGCAAACGTGTTCTGGATGAGTGAACCGGTTCGGCAATGCCAAAACGGTTGTTTTTAAGTTTTGTTGTTGGCGTATAGGGAATGAACCACAGTTTTTGTGTATTAGGTTCTGCTAACACAGGCAAGTAAACCTGTTTGCCTTGTTGCCAGGCATGTTTAATTAATAAACTTAAATCCATTTCGCCATCATTGCTGAGATAGAAGGCGATGTGTTTGCTGTGTTGATAAATTCGACTAGAGGCTACGCGTTCACATAATAAAAAAGCCGCGTTTTCGCGCTCTGCGTCGCTGAGTGTGCGTCTTTGTTGTCGTATATGAGTGCGTAGTGTTTTTGTATCCATAACTTCATTGAACCACAACGAAGTTGATAAAAAAAGATTGTCTAAGTGTTAAACGACTCTTCTTCATTGATGGATTATTGCTGTGGGATAGAAGGGTGATTTTTTATTTATGATTGAAGTATTGTTATATAAAAGGGTGGGCTACCCCGCTTGTACCGTTGTGACATGTGCCTTGAACCAGAGGTTCAAGTGGGAACGTCGTGAGCACGTTAGGCTTTCCGCTCAGGACGGACATGCACACAGTGCTACTACTCAGCGCCCGGAGTTATATATTACGGCTCAAGGGTCTCTAATCACTGACGAATACTGCAGGGTATACCCATTAACTGGGGTCATACATTAGGGCTAATTTTAGATGATTCTGAATGAATCTTCTTTAGATATTTGTGTATTTTTGAAAAGTAAATGTCTTGACAGGTTAAGAGTTTGCTTCCCGACTACGATCCAGAGCGTCATCGATTTTTTCTTGTATGCTGCGAATACGGGTATCAAAATCTGTGTCCATTTTTGCAGAGCCTTCACCCTGAGTGAGTAACTCATGCGAAATATTCAATGCGGCAATAATTGCGATACGATCTGAACCAACAATTTTTCCGTTATCACGAATTTCCCGCATTTTAGTGTCTAAAAAGTCTGCCGAGCGCTGTAAATCATGGCGTTCGTCCTCACCACAGGCAATCATATATTCTTTGCCAAGAATATTAATTGTGATGCCTTCTGCTGTTTTATCCGTCATTTTCTATTGCCTTCAAACGCTCAATCATGGCTTCTACACGCGTACGTGCAAGCTCTGTTTTTTCGATGAGGCGTGTGCGTTCACTCTGCAGGTTTGAGTGGCTATCACGCAGGGTTTTGTTTTCACTTTGTAGCCGATCTATTGTTTTGATGAGATCATCAACACGGCCTTCCAGTTTTTTTAGATCAAGTTCGTCCATTTGTGCCCCGGTCTCTACAGAAACCTTGTTATTATTTAATAGGCTAAGAATATAGAGCGTATTGAGCGCGGTCAACGGGTAAACAGAGCAGAAAATGGTGTAAAATCAGGCTTCTTTAGATTTAGAAATATTTTGAGGCAAAACAGGTCAATATGAGCGAAATAGACATCCAATATGATGAAATAAACGACGCTTTAAAGCGTATGAGCGTTGAACAGGACGCTGCCGAAGTGCATGGCACATTATGCGGCTTATTTTGCACCGTAAATGGTTTAACGGCCTCTTTTTGGCTGGATAATACCTTAACTGAAACACCAGAAGAGGATGCCTACACGGTGGATGCATTAGCCAGCGAAAGCCGTTCGATATTAACTCAGCTTTTTACTGCCACAGAAAAACAACTCCTGGCTGAAGATTTCACCTTTGAGTTGTTTTTGCCTGATGATAACTCAGGATTGTATGCAAGAGTGGAAGCGCTGAGTAATTGGTGTCAGGGCTTTTTATTTGGTTTAAGTAAGGGCGGATTAACCGACCCTGATGGCTTACCGGGTGAGCTGCCGGATATTGTAAAAGACATTGTTGAAATATCTCGCGCAGAGTCCTATGAACTAGAAGATGATAAGCAGGACGAGAAGGATTTTATGGAGTTGGTTGAGTTTGTTAGAGTCGCGGTACAGCTTTTTGTTGATGAAATGAAACAATTCCAGGTGGAGCAGCCCGGAGATGATGCGGGATACCATTAAAAGATGAATAACACAGAATACAAGCGCCGTCGTAAACATTTAATGCAAATTATGGGTGAGGATGCGGTTGCCATTTTACCTGCAGCATTGGTGCATATTCGAAATCGTGATGCAGAGTTTCAATATCGTCAGGACAGTGATTTTCACTATATTACGGGTTTTGATGAACCGGAAGCAGTGGCAGTTTTGGTACCCGGGCGCGAGCATGGTGAATATATTTTATTTTGTCGTGAAAATGATAAAAAAATGGAAACATGGAATGGACTACGTGCAGGCCAGGACGGCGCGATTAAAAACTATGCTGCAGATGACTCTTTTCCTATCGATGATATTGACGATATTTTGCCTGGCTTACTCGAGAACAAGGAAAAAGTGTATTACACCATGGGCGTGCAGCCAGGTTTTGATGAACAGGTGATTAAATGGGTTAATGGTTTACGTAAGCAATCACGCATGGGAATACATACGCCGAGTGAGTTTGTTGCCCTGGATCATCAGTTACATGATATGCGTTTATATAAAAGCGCAGCAGAAGTTAAGGTAATGCGTAAAGCGGCTGAGATTTCAGCGAAAGCACATATTAAAGCCATGCAGTTTTGTCAGCCGGGCGTTTATGAGTATCAGCTTGAAGCGGAGTTGTTACATACTTTCATGCATGAAGGCGCACGTTTTCCTGCTTACTCTTCTATTGTTGGTGGCGGAAAAAATGGCTGTATTTTGCATTATGTTGAAAATAACGAAATCTTAAAAAATGGGGATTTAGTGTTGATTGATGCCGGTGCTGAGTTAGAGTGTTATGCCGCAGATATTTCACGCACCTTTCCTGTAAGCGGCCAATTTTCCAAAGAACAACGTGCCTTATATGAGATTGTTTTAGCGGCACAATATGCGGCGATTGAACAGGTAAAACCGGGTAATCACTGGAACGATCCCCATGAGTCGGCGATTAAGGCCATCACACAGGGTTTAATTGATGTAGGTATTTTAGAGGGTGAGTTAGACAGCAATATAAAAAATGAAAGTTATAAAGACTTTTATATGCACCGAACAGGTCACTGGTTAGGTATGGATGTACATGATGTTGGTGACTATAAAGTGGATGAAGAATGGCGTGTGCTCGAACCGGGCATGGTGTTAACTGTGGAGCCGGGTTTATATATTTCAGCCGATCATGAAAATGTCGCAAAGAAATGGCACAACATCGGTATTCGTATAGAAGATGACGTACTGGTCACGAAAGAGGGCCACGAAGTGCTGAGTAAAGATGTGCCGAAAGAACCGGATGAGATTGAAGCATTGATGGCGGGTTAAGTTATGCGAAAAGTTAACGCAAAGTGCGCTGAGGCGCAGAGTTCGCAGAGAAAAGAAGGCTTTATAGATTTTTTTGTGTATAGGAAGCATGCAGTTAATGCTTTAAGGTTTTTCTTTGCGTTCTCAGCGTTCTCAGCGTTTAAATAATTATGATTGAAAAAGCAGAAACAGATTTTGATTTAATGATTGTTGGCGGCGGTTTAGTCGGTGCAAGTCTTGCCTGTGCGTTAGCTAATTCACCGTTACGTATTGCGATTATTGAGGCCTACCCTTTTAAATCGGGCAATACGGAATACCAACCCGCGTTTGATGCGCGCAGCGTTGCTCTGTCTTACACTTCAAAGAAAGTGTTCGACGGAATGGGCTTATGGTCATCAATTAATAAACGGGGTGTTGCTGCCATTGAAAAAATTCACATTTCAGATCGCGGTCATGCAGGTATTACGCGTTTAAATGCCGATGATGAAAATGTCGATGCATTAGGTTATGTGGTTGAGACGCGTGTGATTGGCAGCGCTTTATTCGAAAAGTTAGGCAAACAGAAAAATGTGACATTTATTGCGCCGGCAAAACTTAAAAATTTTAATTTAAGTTCAGAATATGCAAGTGCTGATATTGAAATGACAGTTGAAGGGCAACTGCTTGAGACTAAAACCATGACGGCCAAATTATTGGTTGCGGCGGATGGCGATGATTCGGTGGTAAGGCGTTTAAGTGGTGTCAGGATAAAGCAACATAATTATGAGCAAAGTGCCGTTATTGCAAATATTGCCAGCGACAAACCCCATCAAAATCGGGCTTTTGAACGTTTTACCGACAGCGGACCATTAGCATTGCTACCGATGGCGGCAATCGAACAACAGCCGAATCGTTATTCCCTGGTTTGGACAATTAATAGCGCTGAACAAAAAGAAATAATGGCCTGGGATGATGAAACGTTTCTGCAAGAACTCACAAAGCGTTTTGGGACACGAGCCGGACAGTTTACCCATGTTAGTCAACGTCATACTTACCCTTTGAGTTTAATGAGAGCAAAAGAGCATGTGCAAGAACGTCTGGCGATTATTGGTAACGCCGCGCATACATTACATCCCGTTGCCGGACAGGGTTTTAATTTAGGGTTGCGTGATGTTGCCGCTTTATCACAGGTGATTAACGACGCCATACTTGCGCAACAGGATATGGGGGATTTAGCGGTACTAAAAGAGTATGCCGATTGGCGCAAGCGTGATCATATACAAACGGCGATGGCGACAGATGGATTAGTGCGAATTTTTTCAAACAATTTCTTACCGCTGGCCGCGTTACGTAACCTGGGTCTGGTTGTCGTAGATTTGGTACCACCACTGAAAAAAGTGTTTGCGCGTCATGCCATGGGTTTTGTCGGTAAGTTGCCGCGTTTAGCGCGCGGGCTCAAACTATGATAAGTTCAGTTTTTACTTTTTTCGCTGATCAGAAAACTTTATATCGCGCTTTGCTTCATATTATAAAAAGTTCTTCGGCATTTTGCCATCCTGGCGTCTTTGCGTTGAAAACACATGTTAGATAAAACAACAGAATTCGATATCATCATCGTTGGTGCAGGTATGGTTGGTGCAAGCCTTGCCTGTGGCTTAGCTGAAGAAGCCAGACAATTAAAAATTGCTTTGATTGATGCCAGTGAGCCGAAGTTTGATTGGCCGACTGATAGTTATGACATGCGAGTCAGTGCGATCACCCGTGCCTCACAAAAATTATTTAAAGATGTTGGCGCATGGGAATATATTATTAAGCAACGTATCAGCCCTTACCAGGATATGTTTGTCTGGGATGGTGCGGGTAAAGGTGAGTTACATTTTGATAGCGCCGATATGGGGGAAACCGATCTTGGTCATATCATCGAAAATCGCGTTATCGTAAAAGCGTTACACCAGCGTATAAAAGAACTGCCGCAAATTGAATTGCTTTGTCCGACTAAATTAAAAAAAATTGAATTTAAACAGGATAAAAATGTGGTTTCTATGGAAAATAAAACTGAATTAACCGCTAACCTGATTGTTGCTGCAGATGGTTCCCGTTCCTGGGTGCGACAACAAGCCGATATTGCGGTGAAAGGCTGGGATTTTGACCAGTCTGCATTAGTTACCACAGTTAAAACGGAGCAATATCATCAGGACACCGCATGGCAACGTTTTTTACCTGCCGGGCCTTTAGCTTTTCTACCACTAACTGAAGGATATAGTTCGATTGTTTGGTCAACCTCTCCTAAAGAGGCAAAACGCTTAACTGAAATATCAGAAGAAGACTTTGCCAGTGAAATTGAGCAGGCGTTTGAAAGTAAATTAGGGAAAATTACTTCAGTTGCTGAGCGGGCTGTTTTTCCTTTACGCTTATTTGAAACACTCCACTATGTTAAACCGCGTTTGGCTTTGGTGGGTGATGCTGCGCATACGATTCATCCTTTAGCCGGTCAGGGTGTGAACTTAGGGTTAGCGGATGTTTCGAGTTTAATAGACGTTATTGTCGGAGCGTTGAATGATAAAAAAGACATTGGTGATTTAAAAGTTTTACGCCGTTATGAACGCTGGCGTCGCTCTGAAAATCGCGCCATGATCATCGCAATGGATGGTTTAAAACGCTTGTTTGGTAGTGAGCTCACAGTCGCTAAAGGTCTGCGTAGCTTAGGCTTAGATATCACTAATAAAATCACACCGCTGAAAAATATTATTATGCAACAAGCAATGGGAATATTTAATAAATAAGCTTAAGATAATGCTTTAATTGGCGATAAAGAGTTAAACTGACTTTAAATATATAACCGTATTTGATTTAGATAACTTTATGCCTGAAGCCCGTTTACATTATTTTCTTATTCTTCTTTCCTTGTCTTTACTGGGCGTGCTCGGTAATTATTTACACCTGCCTTTATTTTTTGGTGTGAGTTTTATTTTTGGCAGTATTGCTGTTTTGATTGCCGTCAGGGTTTTGGGAACTGCTGCAGCTATAGCTGTTGCCATTGTGGCTGGTTCTTATACTTATTTTATTTGGGGGCATCCCTATGCCTTGGTGATTTTTACTGCCGAAGCGTTTGTTGTTGGGATTTTATGGCAGCGCAAAATATCCAGCCTGGTTTTAGCAGATATTATTTTTTGGCTGCTTGCAGGCATACCTTTAGTCTGGTTTTTCTACAGTGGTATTATGAGTATGGAGCAGACGCCCACTCTTATGATTGGGCTTAAACAATCTGTTAATGGTGTTGCTAATGCCATTATCGCAACGTATTTAATATTACTTATTCCATCTAAATATACAGTACATAGAAATAAAAAGTCTCATGGTAAGATACGTCTTAATGAACTGCTTTTTACCACCTTGCTGGGTATTCCTCTTATTTTTTCACTTGTCATGGTTAGCTTTGAAAATAAAATTAATAAAGAAAATCTTGAAAATGTATTAACTGATCAACTTGAATTTTATCTTGAGTATATCAAGCATGATGAATATATAAATTTTGATTTTATTCATAAAGATTTATTGCGGCGTAAAAATAAACTTGATGTAGTGATTTTTTCTGAGAGTGGTTCAATTATTGGCAGTACTATTGACAAAGAGTCTGATTTTATTCGTAACGGTACAATAGAAAAAGTCAATGAAAAATTGTGGTTGTGGACGCCGCAACGAAATAATCTGGCATTAATGCTTTGGTGGAAAAAAGCTTTTTATTTTGTTGAAAAATCTTTCCCTGAGAATAAGAAAGGAAAAATTTATGTTCTGCAAAATACCCGCCCAATTATTAATAAAATACAACAAAATATTTTAACAACATTTGAGTTGTTGTTTGCGCTGATTATTCTGGGGGGGATTGCAGCTTATTCAATCAGTCGAAGTTTAACCGGTACAATTATCAGGTTAACCGCGGCGACAAAAAATCTTCCGGAAAAATTAAAAAGTCATTCAGAAATAGACTGGCCCAGAAGTAACATTACAGAGTTTTCGCAGCTTTCTAAACAAGCTAAAATCATGTCAGACAATATTGCCTCGACATTTGATGAAGTCAATATGCAGGCTAAAACAATACTGGAGTCTTCTATTGATAGCATTATTACTGTTGATGAAAACGGTATTATTTTAAGCTTTAATTATGCAGCAGAAAAATTATTTGGCTATTCGAGAGAGGAGGTGTTGGGGAGTGATTTTAAATATTTATTTCCTGAGCAAGACGAAGAATCGTATAATAAAAATATTAATCGATTCGACATAGAAAAATTCCTGCCTTTGTCAGGTAAAAGAGCTGAACTCATTGGCTGTCATAAGGATGGGAAATTATTACCCGTTGAGCTATCTGTTACAAAGACGGAGTTTAATCATAACGTTCGCTATACAAGTATTATTTCTGATATCACCGAACGAAAAGTCAATGAACAACTAAAGCGCGATTTTATTTCAACCGTTAGTCATGAATTACGCACACCACTGACATCTATAAATGGTTCTATTAAATTGATACAAGCGCAACATGACAGGCTTAGTTCTGATGAATCCTCAGTCTTGCTTGATGCCGCCAGCCGAAATGTTGACAGGTTAACACTACTTATCAATGATTTGCTCGATTTTGAAAAGCTTGATTCATCAGGTTTTGATTATGAAAAGAAAAATATTCATGTTCAATCCTTAATGACTGAGGTAATAGAACAAACCTCCAGCCTTGCAGCACAAGCCAGAGTTTTGTTAAATGAAAATATTGAAGGTGACTGTGAATTTATTTCTGACCCGCAGCGCGTATCTCAAATTTTAGTTAATTTTATTTCAAATGCGATTAAATTTTCAGCGGAGAAAGAAGTAGTCGAAGTAAGTTGTGTTTGTGATGATGAAACCGTTACGTTTTCAGTTAAAGACAACGGCATAGGGATTCCTGAACAATTTAAGGCACAAATTTTTGAACGTTTCACACAAGCCGATAGTGCGGATAATCGTCAAGTACAACGTGGTACGGGACTTGGCCTGGCGATATCAAAACGTATGGCTGATGATATGGGTGGAACGATTGGGTTTGATAGTATGGAAGGTCAGGGAAGTACTTTTTATGTTATTTTTCCAAAGTTGCCAACTTAATGAATGGTATTTGATATGAAAAAACTTAAACATGAAAAAGAGTTAGTAAAACTTGCACTTGATATGGTAATGACGATTGCTGAGAAAAAAGGTGTGGTTGAGTTTGCTGCAACCGACTCATCAAAAGAAAAGTTAGAATATGTATACCGTTTATTGGTTCACGATAAAGTTTTACAACCCCTGGCTAAAGATCAGGAAAATCAACCCAATATGAAACATAAACTCGCATGTTGGATGGAAAAACAATTGCCTGTTGAACATCCTTTAAAAAAATAAATGCAATTATATTTATTTTTCTGCAATCAAATCCTCACTTCATTCGTCTAGTCATTAGCAGGCACAAACCGTTCCGGTGTTTTGTGTTTTTGTTAATTATTGGAGGAAGTATGAATAAACAGAATAAGGTAATGCAATCGACAGTTGCAGGGATTCTTGCATTGGGAACAACGATGGTAAGCACTTCAGCATCTGCTGTGCCTGAACAACCAAAATTTTGGGAAAAATGTTCGGGAGTTGCAAAAGCGGGTATGAATGATTGTGGCTCTTTGGATGGTAAGCATGGTTGTGCTGGCATGGCAACGGAAAATAATCATGCTGAAGAATGGGTTTACGTCCCTCAAGGTACCTGCTCAAAAATTTCGGGTGGTAAAGTGCGCAAAGTTAAACCTGCAAAAAGTTAATTCTTTTGGACGTGTTGCAGCAAATACTGTCGGTTGATGCGCAACCGGGCTCTGCCCCTATTGCCGGGGTTGGGCTTGGTTTGCGTTCACCGCATATCGATGAAATTTTATCTGAATTACCGAATATTCCGTGGTTCGAATTATTGGCAGACAACCATATGGTTGAAGGTGGTCTTATCGCGGCTCAACTTGAAAAAATAGCCGAAAACTATCCTACTACTTTTCACAGCGTTGGTTTGTCTTTAGCGTCAGTTGACCCTCTTGATTTTAATTATCTTGCAAAGTTGAAAAAAATCATGCGCCAATATGGTGTTAAATGGTTATCAGAGCATTGTTGTTTTACTTCAGTTGCCGGGTTTCATTCACATGATTTGTTACCAATTCCATATACCGAGGAAAGTCTGCAACACATGGTGCAGCGTATTTCGCAGGTACAGGATTTTTTAGGTGAACAAATATTGCTGGAAAATGTCTCAAGCTATATGAATTATGTACAAACTACGATTTCTGAAGTGGACTTCATTACTGCAGTTGCGGAACAATCTGATTGTTTGCTATTAATTGACGTAAATAATGTTTATGTTAATCATATTAATCTTGGCACAGACATGGATGATTATTTGGCGAAGTTGCCTTATCAACGAATTAAGGAGGTTCACCTTGCCGGATTTGATCAACGCGAAGGTTTTATTCTTGATGCACACAATAATCCGGTAGCGGAACCTGTTTGGAAACTGTATCAACAACTTGTACAGATTATTCCTGATGTACCGACATTAATAGAATGGGATAATAATATTCCTTCTTTACCTACATTAATGGCAGAAGCTGAAAAAGCAGCGTTAATTCAAAATACAATGAGGCATAAGGTTTCTCATGTCGCTGGCTAATATTGAACATCGATTTTTGTATAGTCTTATCCAGTCAGGAAAAAATGATAATGATTTTATGTCTGAATTGGCTGTAGTGGGTTCATTGTCTGTTGAAGAACAATGGTCAATTTATCAGAATAATATCAATGCTGCGCATCAAAAAGTATTAGCACAAGTTTACCCCGCTTGTTTGAATATTTTGGGTGAGAACTATTTTAATCAATTGTGTTATTTTTACCGTTGTGAATACCCTTCAACACGGCCTGATTTGAATATGTATGGAGAATATTTTCCGGGTTTTCTACAAAAATGGATTGCAGTAAAGGAAGAACTGAGTGATTTTGAATATCTGGGGGAACTCGCTGAACTGGAGTGGTATTGGCATCAAAGTTATTTTTCTGATAATGATCCAATATTTGACTTCGACAATTTCGCGAGAATAAGTGTAGAAAATTATGAAAAACTTTCTTTTATGCTAAGTTTTTCAATTTCACTGCATGTAACAGAGTATCCACTTATCGAACTATGGAATGCAAATAGTAAAAAGTTAGCAGATACTGAAACATTTTTAATGCCGGATTCAAAACAATATTTTTGTATCTTTCGGGAAAAATTTAAACCTCTTATTGAAATGTTAAATGAAA
>Ga0316209_1001492_pt1 | contig 23710 bp, 27 predicted proteins | sample 6monopyrite_MG_FD_204945 | JGI IMG/M metagenome (GOLD analysis project Ga0316209, IMG submission 204945) | Microbial mat bacterial communities from mineral coupon in-situ incubated in ocean water Damariscotta River, Maine, United States -... | ecosystem: Environmental > Aquatic > Marine >...
AAATTATTAAATGTAAAACTTAAGCGTTGGTTGTTTGATACTGGCTCGTTAACTTCGCGCCTTATAGAACACTGCAATGGAGATTTTTCTGTAAAGATCATTGCTATAAGACGTGCGACACCTAGGCCAGATGAAATCAGAGCATTGAATATGCGGCCGCGTAGTCATGCACTAATTCGTGAGGTGCATTTATGTTGTGATAATGAGCCTCTGGTTTATGCGCGAACCATAATTCCTGTATCAAGTTTGCGAGGCTCATTAAGAGGCTTGGCATTACTAGGTAGTAAACCATTGGGCGTTGTATTGTTTTCAGATAAATTGATGCGTCGAACTCCTATAGAGATCACTTCATTAAAGCCTGGTCATAAGCGCTATGCATGGACTGAAAATATAGATTCAAAAGTTGTCTGGGGTCGCCGTTCAGTGTTTAATTTAAAACAGCAAGAATTGTTAGTTAGTGAGTTTTTCTTGCCGGCACTATTGGAATAAAAATTTATCGATATCTCATGTCATAGCTAATGAAGCTATATAAGGCTGCAATAAGGTGTTTTCAATAAATATGCTTAAAGCTCACGTTTAGAGTCGGTTTACGTTGAGGTATATATAGCGAGGCTATGTTGTATGCACTTGATGACGAGGTGTCAAATTTAGTATTCCCATATGGCATCTTCCTGGATAGTTAAAGTGATGGTAATTGGTCAGTATATAGGAAAGACCGGCTCGTTGGTCTGGCTGTACAATCAGGGCAGTGATAAACAATAACTATGTTCATAGTTTCAAACTTTAGAAGTTCAAAGGCTTAGAGGCTGGGAATAGGTTATATGACAGATTTTCTCTATAAAAAGGCTATTTAGAATAATATGAAATTTGAATATAGGTCGTGGTGAGAAATGAATAAATTACAGGATCTTATGCTGGAAATTAAGCAGCTTGAAAGTGAGCTGATGGAAGAGATTCAGAGAAAAGAAGAAGAGTTTCTTTATCAAATAAAAGGCAAGAAGGTTGTTTTTGATGCTGAGACTAAGAAAATTCATAAAGATCTAGCCACTAAGCTTCATAGTTATATCTTAAATGCCTCGCTTCTTAATGTTCTCACAGCGCCCTTTATCTGGTATTGTTTAATACCTGTGGTTTTTCTTGATGCTGTAGTGTCGCTTTATCAAGCTGTTTGTTTTACCGTATATGGGATTCCCAAGGTCTCGAGAAAAGATTATATTGTAATTGACCGTTACAGTTTGAGTTACCTAAATTCAATCGAAAAGCTGAACTGTATCTTTTGTGGTTATTTCAATGGTGTTATCGCCTATGTGCAAGAAATTGCAGCTCGAACAGAGCAGTATTGGTGCCCAGTAAAACATGCCAGAAAGCTAGCAAAAACCCATGCGCACTACCATAAATTTATGGAGTATGGTGATGCTGAAAATTATAAGAAAAAACTGTCAGAGATACGTCGAAATTTTTCAGATATTAGTGATTAATACTTATTTTCTAACGATAGAAAATATTTTATGCCCAAAATAAAATGTAAAAAGTGAGGTGCGATTTTGCAAACAGTAGTTAAAAAGTGGTTTCGTGATAAAGAATCTGGGTTTTTAGATAATGGTGGCGGACCAGATATTATGGTGCGTAAAGCTGACTTAACTAATTGCCAGTTTTTGAAAGTTGGTGCAACGGTTGAGTTTGAGTGTCACGCAGGTAAGCAGGGGCTTATTGCGAGAAAAGTAAAACTGTCTCATCAAAAAAATCAAGGTAAACAGGGTGGCGGAAACAGAGGTCCTTCTAAGGAATTTCGCCCTGGTGTTATGACTTGATTTAGTATTTTGGGATGAATCGAGTTAAGAATTCACCTGTTGTGTCAATTTAGCTTAAGATTCTGGCTTATCTAATATTTTTTGTATTATTTATCGCTCAGCTACGAATAATATTCATTGTCTCAATATCAATGATTGGCGTAGCAGAAATGATATCACCTGTTTCACCTGCTAAGTAATAGTCCAGTTCAACTGGGAAATACTGTCTAACTTGTAATATGTTTTTAGCTGCCTTTGCCGCAGAGGTATTCGCGCTTGTAGATACTATCGCGCCGTCAACTTCATTACATAATGCACTAACAACTGGGTGAGTGCTTACACGTATTGCTACTTTGTTATGTTTTCCGCTAATCCACTCAGGCGTAAGTTTTGATTTTTTAACTAGCCATGTAGTCGCTGTATTTTTCGTGTTTATTTTTTTTCTATCATCACTACTAAGTAGCGTAAAATGTTCTAGCTGGGAAAGCTTGCTGGCTATTAAGATCAAACCTTTTTCAGTCGGGCGACGTTTTAGCTGAAGTAATTTAGAAACGGCAGGTTCAGAGAGAGGTAAGCAGCCCAGGCCAAAAACCGATTCAGTGGGATACGCGATAACACCCTGGTCTTTTATCGCTTTAGCAGCGGCTCTAATTTGAAAGCGAGAAGGTGTCATAACTGATTTTACAATAACTCGGCTTTGTATAGAGCTAAACTTCTGGGCTGTTGAAGTTTAGCGCTGTCTATTAATCGTCTTTCTTTTTAGCGGCTTTCTTGGTCACAGCTTTTTTCTTCGGTGCAGCTTTCTTTTTTGCGCTCTTCTTTTTAGGAGTGGCTTTCTTTTTAGCAGTTTTTTTCTTGGCTACTTTTTTCTTCGCAACTTTCTTTTTAGCTGCAGCTTTTTTCTTTTTGCCTTTACGTTCTGGTGCTGCTTCAATTAAAGCTTCACATTCGGCAAGTGTTAAGCTTGCAGGCTCTCGATCTTTAGGTATTTTAGCATTTTTATTACCGTCGGTAATATAGGGGCCATAACGTCCGTTAAGTACCTGTATTTCTGAATCATCAAACGTTTTAATGTATTTGTTGGCTTCAAATTCCTTTTTCTCTTTTACAAGTATCATCGCTGTTTCAAAATCGATGTTGTATGGGTCTATACCTTTTTCCTGAAATTCTTTACGAATAGATACGAAGAACTTACCGAATTTAACATAGGGGCCAAAACGGCCGACATTGGAAGAAACTTCTTCACCTTCATCGGTTGTTCCCAATACTCGTGGCAGAACAAACAGGTCATAAACATTATCCATGTTTATGTCGATCATTTTTTGACCAGGTTTTAAGCTGGCAAATAGAGGCTTTTCTTCATCGTCTTTGTCGCCGATTTGAGCAAATGCACCGTATGGGCCCATGCGAACTGTAATGGGTTTGCCAGATGCTTTATCGATTCCAACATCGCGACTTTGTGCAACATCGGCACGACTGACATTTTCGTCTATATCTTCAACTTTTTTAATAAATGGAGTCCAGAAATTTTCCATTAATGGAATCCATTCCCCTTCTCCTCGGGAGATAGCATCAAGCTGATCTTCTAAGCGTGCAGTGAAATCATAGTCCACATAAGTGGTGAAATACTGAGATAAGAATCCACTTACGATGCGGCCCATATCTGTAGGTGTAAAGCGACGATTTTCAATTTCTACATATTCACGATTTTGCAGTGTTGAAATAATGCTTGCATACGTTGAAGGTCGGCCAATGCCGTGTTCCTCTAATGCTTTTACCAGGCTTGCTTCAGAGAAACGTGGTGGTGGATCTGTAAAATGTTGGTCTGTTACGATGTCGAGGAGTTTTAATTCTTCGCCTTCTTCAAGTGGGGGTAAAAGTTTTTCGTCATCGTCGGTATTTTTTTCGTTACCATCTTCTTTAGCGGTATCTTTTTCGTCATCCTGGCCTTCCATATACACGGCCATAAAACCAGGGTGTTTAATAGTAGAGCCATTGGCACGGAACATATTGCCGTCGCCGCATTGTAAATCCACTGCCACAGTGTCTAATGTAGCATGAATCATTTGGCAGGCGACGGTGCGCTTCCAGATTAATTCATATAGCTTGTGTTGGTCTGGAGTTAAATGGCTTTTTATTTTATCGGGGGTATGAAATGCAGAAGTGGGGCGACAGGCTTCATGCGCCTCCTGTGCATTTTTCGATTTGTTTTTAAATACCCGAGCTTCTTCAGGAAGATTTTCTTTTCCGTAACGTTCGCTAATTAAATCGCGTAGTTCAGCTAATGAGTCCTGTGAAAGCATTAGAGAATCGGTACGCATATATGTGATAAGGCCGACAGTTTCGCCGCCAATATCGATGCCTTCATATAATTGCTGTGCAATACGCATGGTGCGTTGTGTAGTGAAGCGTAATTTTCTTGCTGACTCTTGCTGCAATGTAGAAGTCGTAAAAGGCGCAGAGGGATTGCGTTTGCGTTGTTTCTTTTCTACTTTGTTAACAACGAGCTTGCCGTTGGCCGCTTTATTTAAAGTGCTTTCAGCTTCACTGGCTAGTTCACTATTGTTAATAGTGAACTGTTCAACTTTTTGGTTTTTATAAAGGCGTAACTTACTATTGATCGTTTTGCCGGCTTTTTCGGTATTGGCTTCAATGGTCCAGTATTCTTTTGGATCAAATGCTTCAATAGCTTCTTCGCGTGAAACAATCATACGTAGAGCAGGGCTTTGAACACGGCCTGCAGATAAACCGCGTTGTACCTTTTTCCATAGTAATGGAGATAAGTTAAAGCCAACCAGATAGTCAAGTGCGCGACGCGCCTGTTGTGCATTCACCATTGGCATAGAAAGTTCACGAGGTGAATCGACGGCTTCTTTTAGTGCGCGCTTGGTGATTTCGTTGAATGCTATACGGTGTACAGTTTTGTTTTCCAGGTAGCCATCTTCTTTAAGCAGTTCATATAAATGCCATGAAATTGCTTCTCCCTCGCGATCTAAATCGGTCGCGAGATACAGAGTGTCTGCTTTGTTGAGTGCCTTTTTAATGGCTGCGACATGTTTTTCATTTTTTTCGATGAGTTGATATTTCATCGCAAAACCATTATCGGGATCGATGGCGCCAGTTTTAGGGATCAAGTCACGTACGTGACCATATGATGCGAGTACTTCAAAACCCTTACCTAAATATTTCTTAATCGTTTTGGCTTTAGCGGGTGACTCTACAATTAGCAGGCTATTACTCATGTATTAACTTTTGCTCGTAAACAATTTTTATTGTTGTTGTATTTGTGTTTTGAGTGAATCAATTACTGCATATAGCTTAAATTGTCATCGAACACCATGTTTTCCATCCATGCGTAAGCTGTTTCTTCGCCTGGTTGGCTGTATAAAACGATCATGACTATCCATTTAAGCTGCTCAAGCCCCAGTTCTACATCCAGTGCAGTTACGCGATCTAAAATAATTTCACGACTAGCAGGTGTGATAACCTGATTTTGTTCCAGGTGCATTAAAAAGCTGATGCATTCGGGCTCTAAAATAAATTTTTCAAGAGTGCTGTAAATTCTTACGGACTGTGTATTAACGATTAATTCATCGTTAGTTTCGCCTGATTTTGCTGAATGTATATCGGCGAGGTCTTCTAGCCAATCAAAAGCCGAAATGATTTCATTAGGGGGGAAACCAAGATCTTCTAAGCGATCGAACATGTGCTCGTGTTCGCTATCTGGGTAAACCATGCTTTCACCTGCAATGATGTTTTCAAATAAATACATCAAAACATCAACGACATTCTGTTTCATATAATTCTCTTAAACCTATACTTTTTACACGTCTATCTACAAATATTTGCACTAACTCTAAATGTAAGCTCGAATTTTTTAATGGCTGTTATTTGCACTAGAAGCGCGGGAGTAACGTCCGCTCTGTGAAATAACATAGCCCTGTAGCTCCAAAATTAATAGCATGGAGGCGACTTCTGATACGCCAAGATTACTGCGTTCTACTAGTTCGTCAATAGCTATCGGCTCATATTCCATGTGTTTTAGCAGTAATTGGTAGCTGGAATCAAGCTCATTATGCGATTCGGCTTTGGTAATTTGATCATTTTCTGCTGGGCTAGTATGGCGAATTGAATTGAAATTTACTAGTGGTAACAACTCCTCGAGTATATCTGAGGCCGTTTCGACTAATTTTGCGCCTGATTTAATAAGGCTATGGCAACCTTTAGATAGTGGATTATGGATAGAGCCAGGAATAGCAAAAACTTCACGCCCCTGTTCCATTGCATGCCGACTAGTAATTAATGAGCCACTTTTTATAGCGGCCTCTACAACCAATGTGCCAATACTTAAGCCGCTAATAATTCTATTGCGCCGAGGAAACAATCCTTTATGTGGCTCAGTGCCCACGGGAGATTCGCTAATGATACAGCCACTCTGCGAGATGCTTTGCGCCAATGTGGTATTTTGTCTGGGGTAAATGCTATGTAGGCCATTTGCAACAACTGCGACAGTCCCAGCTACGCCTTTGAGTGCGCCTTTGTGGCTGGCGGAATCTATTCCATAGGCAAGGCCGCTAGTAATGGTGAGTCCTGCGTTAGATAGATGCTGTGCGAAGTCTTCGGCGATTTGTTTTCCGCTAGCGCTAGGTGAGCGGCTACCAACGATGGCAAGTTGAGGTTGCTGAAGATAATCTGCATCACCAATATAAAAGAGAGCGTAGGCAGGGTCGCTAATTTCGAGTAGCTTTTGCGGGTAAGCGGGGTCGTCATAAAACAAAATGCCATGCCCTTTATTTTCTAACCAGGTGAGATCTCGCTCTATATCTGTTGTGTTGATATTTTGTAGGCGATCGATTTGTTCGTCGCTTAAGCCAGCATTTTGTAACTGCTGAGATGTGGCCTTGAAAATATCAGGTGTAGAGTTGAATGATTCAAGTAAATTGAACAGTGTACTGGGTGGTAGATTGCTGCGGATCAGGCTGAGGCGGCCGCGAAGTTCTTCCGTTGAATGCGAGTCCATTTTAGTTTCCATGTTTTATCAGTGTCTTGAGTGAAGGCTGCTAGTTTAAAAGCAGCGAATTTAGAAATGCAAATAAAATTACAATGGACGTGGAAAATTAGGAATTGAGAAAAATGCATGCATATAAAAAAAGCTGGTCCTAATTAAATAGGTACCAGCTTTAAAGGCGTTATTTTATTAAGTTGTTGGCGCAGATTTATCTGGGCTTTTCAACCTTGTCGCCCTTTCTAATGGAGCGCGTAGATTTGAGTACGAGGGCATAACTGACCTTATCAAATACTTTAAATAGCATCATAATGCCGCTGCGTTCATCTGGCAGTAATATGTCGAGCTTAGTAGCATCGCCACGCTTGATGCTGGAGCGATCAAGGAAACGATCATGGGCGTAGCTACCGGACTGGTATGAAGCTAATAAGTGCCCAACTTCCATCTTGTCATTACTACCGCGATTAATAACCGCTATTTGGTATTTTGCTATAGATGAAATGGCATCAAATAATGAAATAACCGTACCTTGTACAAAGTCCTCTGGTAGGCGAGGGAAGTATTGTTGGTCGATTGCGCTCTTGTCTGTAGGCAGAAGACGATCACCAATAAGCACTTCACGCGAAGTCTTCAATAACAAGCCAGTAGAAGGATCGCCGTATTTGATAATGCGTGCTTCCCCGGCAAAAATTACTTCATGCCCAAGTAGCTCATCAGTTTCTGGGTCTGCCAGGCGGTTTCCTTTACGGAAAATGCTGTATCGGATGCGCTCTTTATCTAATTCGCCGCGAATATAAATTTTGTTATTTGCACCCATTATAAGGTGCGCATCATCACTGCCGACTATATAAGGAGCGTCTGCCCATTCTTCAGCGGTAACGATTCTAGGTCGAGTTAGAAATTGACGAACAGCATCACCAGGGATGCTGGGTATCGCTTCATTTAGGCTCTGGCGGTGAATGCTCGGGCTTAACTTAACAACCTTGTCTCCAACATGTCGTCGCATCACGCCATCTTCAGCACGTGCAAGTTGAATTTGAGGTTGGCCATTGACATAAATAAGCATCAAAATATCGCCGGGGAAAATCAAATGGGGATTGGTAACTTGTGGGTTACGCTGCCAGATTTCGGGCCAATACCAGGGGTCTTTTAAGAAAAGGCTGGCAATATCCCAAAGCGTATCGCCCTTTTTCACGGTATACTCACGAGGGTGATCAGCGGTTAACTGGATGCTCTGAGAGCTTGCATGCGGTGGTGTGTAGTTAGAGCTTTGTTGAGTTACAGGCTCAATACTACCGGCTTGAGGCTCAAAAACTTGGGCCTCTACTGTTGCTTCGTCTGGTTTGGGCGTTGTACTAGAGCAGCCGGATAATAATACGGCTGATAAAGTTAACAGTGCAATCTGTCCAAAACTGAACTTGAGTGCTTTGATTTCCAAGGTATGAATCCCCATATTTATCCGTGGTTTCAAGAGTTTAGCTGATAAACTTGAATTAATGAAGTAAGTTTGGCTAGTAATTGATAATAGCTAATAATTTATCAATTTGGTGGTTAGGCTTCACAAATATTGTAGATATATAGAATGAAAGGTAGAGATTATGCCTCTGTTAGATATTTTAAAGTTCCCTGATGAGCGGTTGCGCACTAAGGCCAAGCCTGTAGATGCGGTTACAGATGAGACACGACAATTAGTGGATGACATGTTTGAAACCATGTATGAGGCACCTGGCATTGGCCTGGCGGCGACACAAATTAATGTGCACCAACGTATTGTAGTGATTGATATATCAAGAGAAAAAGATGAGCCGCTGTGCCTGATTAATCCCGTGATCCTCGCTAAAGAAGGTATAGAACACCACGAAGAGGGTTGCTTGTCAGTGCCAGGGATTTACGAAAACGTTGAGCGAGCTGACCGTATTAAGGTTGAAGCGCTAAATCGAGAAGGTGAGAAAGTTAAATTTGATGCGGATGAATTATTAGCTGTGTGTATTCAGCATGAAATCGATCACCTGGACGGAAAATTGTTTGTAGACTACTTATCGGCGATGAAGCGTAATCGCATTAAAAAGAAGCTAGAAAAACAACTTAAAGCGGATGTTATGTAGTGAGTGAGCAACCTTTAAAGATTATTTTTGCAGGCACCCCAGACTTCTCAGTGCCGCCGCTACAAGCATTAATCGACTCTCCACATGAGGTGGTGGCAGTATACACGCAGCCAGATCGTCCGGCAGGTCGAGGGCGTAAATTGACGCCAAGTCCGGTAAAGGCCTGTGCATTAGAACACAATATTCCCGTCTATCAGCCTGAAAAGTTAAGGCAGGTGGAAGACCAGCAGCCGTTAATAGATTTGCAGGCAGACTTAATGGTAGTTGTGGCATACGGTATTATTTTACCTAAAGTGATTTTGGACGCGCCTCGTTTGGGTTGTTTCAATATTCATGCCTCATTGCTACCCAGGTGGCGCGGTGCTGCACCAATCCAGCGCTCTATTCTCGCGGGAGATGTGGAAACGGGGATTACCATTATGCAAATGGACGTTGGCTTGGATACTGGCGATATGCTGTTGAAAAAAGTTTGCCCTATTGCCGATGACGATACAGGTTCAAGTCTGCACGATCGTTTATCAATAATGGGCGCAGAAGCATTAATGGAAATATTACCGGCTATTGCCAATCGGACGCTGCAGCCTGAAAAGCAAGATGACAGCCTGGCTAATTATGCAGAGAAGCTGCAAAAGGCAGAGGCTATTATTGACTGGACTAAACCAGCGAGTGACATTAAGGCGCAAATAAATGCTTTTAATGCCTGGCCTGTGGCGCAGACGCCGATTGATCTAAAGCAAGATGGCAAATCCCAAATGATGCGTATCTGGCAAGCGAAATTAGCGGAAGACATTGCGAATGGCGAGACTCCAGGCAAGGTGCTTAATTGCAATAAGCAGGGTATAGACGTAGCAACAGGTGATGGTGTGCTGCGCTTAATGAAAATACAAATGCCAGGAAAAAAGCCAATGGACGTGCCCGCATTTGTTAATGCAAATGATATGACGGGTATGCAGTTAGGCTAACAATATGTGCCTGGATAATTCACTAAAAGTAATTCATGTCAAAAAATAAAAAATCACCATCTCAATCAACTGATACATCACAGCAATCACGCAAAGTGGCATTGAGTATGTTGCTGGCAGTATTAAAAGACGGTCAATCATTAAGTATGTTGAGCCATCTCGGCGAGCACTTGTTGCCTCGAGATGCTGGATTTGCACGTATGATTAGTTTTGGTGTTTTACGCTTCTATCAACAGTTAGAGGGTCAGCTTAAGCCATTGATGAAAAAATCGCTGAAAGCAAAAGACCTGGATGTACAGTTGGTAATGTTGATGGCGCTTTATCAAATTCAGTTTATGCGCGTGCCTGATTATGCGGTAGTGGATGGTGCTGTTAAATATATTCGTAAGTCAAAAAAGCAGTGGGCGGCAAGTATGGTTAATGCCGTGTTACGTAATTTTATTCGTCAGCAGGAAGCTGCCGCGGAGCGTGAGTCGACCGGTGTTGAAAGTAAAAAAAATCAGCAGACAGATGAAGAGAAGTATTCACATCCGCAGTGGATTATTGATCGATTAAAAGCTGATTGGCCAGATAGCTGGCGTGAAATTCTATTGGCAAACAATCAGCAGGCGCCAATGACTTTGCGTGTTAATCAGTTAAAGAAGTCAGTGGCTGAATATAGTGAAGTATTAAATGGCTGTGACATCGCTTCTATAAAGCTGGATGACATGCCTTCGGCACTCATACTGGACGAGGCAAAAGATGTGCAGCAGTTGCCGGGATTTGAAGAAGGATGGTTTTCGGTACAGGATGCGGGTGCGCAATTGGCCGCACAGATACTACAGCCTGAAGCGGGTGATCGCATTTTAGACGCTTGTGCAGCACCGGGAGGTAAAACCGCCCATATGTTTGAGCTACAGCCGAATATTCAGGTAACGGCATTAGATATCTCGGAAAGCCGGTTAGAGAGAGTGCAGGAAAATTGCCAGCGATTAGGCTTTTCACCTGAGCTAATAGCAGCAGATGCAATTGCCACGGAAGAATGGTGGAGTGGTGAGCTGTACGATAAAATTTTACTGGATGTGCCTTGCTCAGCAAGTGGTGTAATTCGCAGGCACCCTGATATTAAGCACTTACGCCGAGATGAAGACATTGAAGTTTTGCAGCAAACGCAGCGTGAAATCTTAGTAAAAAATTGGTCCTTATTAAAACCCGGTGGGCGACTATTGTATGCAACTTGTTCATTGTTTAAAGATGAAAATGAAAAGCAGATAGAGTGGCTGTTAGATAATTATAAGGATGCAAGTTTAGTAGGAGTGTCGCCCATAAGCGAAGCAGTAACGGATTTAAAATCTTCTATCGCCACACTAGGTGTTCAGTTGTTTCCAACGAAACAGACGAATGATGGTTTTTATTACGCATTACTACAAAAAAGCGCTGAATAAGCGTAAACTTCGCGACATAGTTAACCCACAGTATTCGATATGAAAATTCTCATTTTAGGTGCCGGTCAGGTAGGTTCTTCCGTAGCCTCAAATCTATCATCTGAATCTAACGATATTACGTTGGTAGATCATCGGCCTGAAGTGCTAAATGAACTACGCGATCGTCTCGACATACAAACAGTCGTCGGTAACGCTGCGCACCCTAATATTTTAGAGCAGGCGGGCATTGATGATGCCGACATGCTGATTGCTGTAACCAACAGTGATGAAGTTAATATGACTGCCTGTCAGGTCGCTTGGGCACTGCATCATACCCCTACCAAAATTGCTCGCATTCGTTCTTCCGAATATTTAAAGCACAGTGAATTATTTCGAGGCAATGCGATTCCTGTAGACGTTATTATCAGCCCAGAAGAAATTGTTACAAATTACATCTTTAATATCATTGAATACCCTGGTGCGCTTCAGGTGCTGGATTTTGCAGATGGCCGAGTCGTATTGGTGGGATTACGTGCATATTATGGTGGGCCATTAGTTGGGCATCAACTTAGTGAGTTGCCTAAACATACTCCCGGAACGGATACACGAGTCGCTGCAATTTACCGTCGTGGTCGAGCAATTATCCCGATGGGACACACCGTTATCGAAGCTGGTGATGAGGTCTTCTTTATTGCGGCGCGTGAGGATATTCGTGTTGTGATTAGAGAGATGCGTAAGTTAGATAAACGCAACAAACGAATTATCATTGCGGGCGGCGGTAATATTGGTAAGCGACTCGCCGAGCGTTTAGAAAAACGTCATCAGGTAAAGATTGTTGAGCGTGATTCATCGCGTGCCAATGAGTTGTCGCAAACATTAAATAATTCAGTGGTTCTATTGGGTGACTCGGCCGATGAAGAGTTATTGTTAGAAGAAAACATAGATAGCATGGATGTGTTTTGCTCTGTGACAAACGATGACGAAGCAAATATATTATCGGCTATGCTGGCAAAGCGATTAGGTACGCGTAAAACGATGTCATTAATTAATCGACCAGCTTATGTTGACTTAATGGAAAATCAGGAAGCAATAGATGTTGCTATTTCGCCTGAGCAAGTAACTATTGGGGCTTTACTTACGCATGTGCGACGCGGTGATATTGTTGCGGTGCATTCATTGCGTCGAGGTGCAGCAGAAGCGATTGAAGTAATTGCACATGGCGACATCAAAAATTCAAAAGTTATTGGGCGAAAAATTGAAGAAATAGTATTGCCTGAAGGAACAACTATCGGCGCAATAGTTCGTGGTGAAGAAGTTATTATTGCGCACCACGACACGATCATTCAATCAGAAGATCATGTTGTGCTATTTTTAATTGATAAGAAAAAAATTCACGATGTAGAACGCTTGTTTCAAGTGGGCATAACTTTTATTTAAGGCATACTCTTTGCACTTCACTGTCATTCAACGCATCACCGGTATATTGTTAATGCTTTTTAGCTTTACATTATTGCCGCCCATGATGATCGACTTGATTTATCAAGAACATACATTCGATTCATTTTTTACTTCGTACTTAATATTACTAGGTGCAGGCATAGTACTTTGGCTGCCAGTAAAAAATATTAAACAGGATCTGCGGTTACGTGATGGGTTTATCGTTGTTGTAATGTTCTGGTTTGTACTAAGTGCATCTGGTGCATTGCCTTTTATATTAAGTGAACAATTGGATATATCAATTACCGATGCATTTTTTGAATCTGTTTCAGGATTAACAACCACCGGTGCAACCGTTTTAACAGAGCTTGATACATTGCCTCATGCAATTTTATTTTATAGGCAAGAGTTACAGTGGTTAGGCGGTATGGGAATTATCGTTTTAGCTGTAGCTGTTTTACCTATGCTAGGTATAGGTGGTATGCAGTTGTATAAAGCAGAAACACCCGGGCCAATTAAAGATAATAAGTTAACGCCCCGTATTACTGAAACAGCAAAAGCACTCTGGTATATCTATTTAGGTTTGACGGTTAGTTGTGCTGCAGCCTATTGGGTTGCAGGAATGAATTTGTTTGACGCAGTCTCACACAGTTTTTCTACGGTCGCTATTGGCGGATTCTCAACGCATGATGAGAGTATTGGGTATTTTGATAGTGTAGCTATAGATATGGTAGCTATCGTATTTATGTTTTTGGGAGGTGTAAATTTTGCATTGCATTTCGTGGCCTTTAGAAGCTGGAAAATAAAAACATATTTAAGAGATACTGAGTTTAAAGTTTATTTTACTGTTCTTTTTATAGTCTCTGTCATAACTGTATCTTATTTGTATTTTTCTCATGCAACAGATAATTTTAGTGATGCATTTTTACAAGGCATATTTCATGTGGTGTCTATAGGTACGACAACAGGATTTTCAGCGTCTGAGTATTATTTGTGGCCAAGCTTTTTGCCCGTGTTGTTATTATTTACTAGTTTTATCGGTGGTTGTGCAGGATCAACTGGCGGTGGTATGAAAGTTATACGCGTTATTTTATTATTGAAACAGGGTATGCGAGAGATGACTCGACTAATCCATCCCAATGCAATCGTTACAGTAAAAATAGGCAAGAAACCAGTTGCAGACACGGTAATTGATGCAGTGTGGGGTTTCTTTGCAACTTATGTGGCCGTGTTCGTTATTATGATGTTGTTACTAATGGCCAGTGGCTTAGATCAGATAACATCCTTCTCTGCAGTAACAGCTACGCTTAATAATTTAGGGCCAGGCTTAGGGAGTGTTGCAGAAAACTATGCGGGAATAAATGATTTTTCAAAATGGGTTTTAAGTTTCGGAATGATTTTAGGCCGGCTTGAAATATTTACATTGCTTGTATTGTTGACGCCTGCTTTCTGGAGAAAGTAATGGCTGACTGGGATCAGATTTATCAAGATAGAAAAGTTGAGGAAAGTACGCCTGCACGAGTTCTCTTAGATAACCAGCGTTTATTGCCATCAAGTGGAAAAGCTCTGGATTACGCAAGTGGATTATCTGGCAATGGTAAATTTTTAGCCCAACGTGGTTTTGATGTCACCGCATGGGATTTATCAGGCATTGCAGTAGATAAAATAAATGCCTATTCAAGCGAAAATAAGCTGCCGCTATATGCGAAAAAAATCGATTTGGAAAAGAGTGTGGAGCTGCTGCAAGGTGAGTTTGATGTAATTGTGGTGTCGTTTTTTTTACATCGTGAGACGTTGCCAATGCTGTATCAACTATTAAAACCGTCAGGATTACTGTTCTACCAGACCTTTAGTGGTGAACAATTAAATGGTGTCGGGCCCTCGCGCAGTGCCTTTAGGTTGCGTAAAGGAGAGTTGTTAGAGGTGTTTTCTAATATGAAACTATTATCATATCGTGAAGATTGTGTTTCGCCAGAAAGTAATAATGTAATTTCTGATCAGGTCTTTTTCGTGGCGCAAAAATGACAAACAAATCAATTGAAAATGAAGCGGGTAAGAGCGCCCTGCTTTACGATACAAAATTCAAGCTAAGTTACTTAAAGCCTGTGTATTGGTCAACATGGTTAGGTGTTCTAGGCTTGCGGTTAGTCTCATTTTTATCCCCGTCATGGCAGGATGCTATAGCTAATAAGTTGGGTGATTTAGTCAGGAATGTAAATATTAAGCGCCGGCGTATAGCGCGTAAAAATATTGAATTATGTTTTCCAGAAAAGACTAAAGAAGAAAAAAAAGAATTGTTGCGTGCAAATTTTAGGCATCAGGCGCGTAGTGTACTTTCATATGGTTTAATTTGGTGGGCTTCCAAACAGGGTTTGGAAAAACGCATAGTTATAAAAGGACAGGAAAATATAGAAAAGTCACGCAGCAATGATCGTGGCGTTATATTTATGGCGGCCCACAGTTTGGGGCTCGAAGCCGCGGTATCTGCTACTACGATGCGTTATCCCTTAAGTGGTCCGTTTAACCCTATGAAAAACAAATTGATAGATTGGTTTGTAGCTAAAGGTAGAAAGCGCCACGGAACATTTATTTACACGCGTAAAGCTGGTCTTCGTCCAATTATAAAAGATGTGCGGGCGGGGTGTACTATGTTCTATTTGCCAGATGAAGATTTGGGTAAAGACAGATCAATCTTCGTGCCATTTTTTGGAGTCGAAAAAGCAACCGTTCCAGTGTTGGGGCGGTTGTCAAAGTCATGCAATGCAGATGTCTTGCCAACGATCGCATGTTACGATGAAGCTGCGCATCAGTATGTAATTCATATTTTACCAGCCTTGAAAAACTATCCATGTGGGAATGATTATGAAAGCGCATTGATTATGAATCAGGCGCTTGAAGATGTAATTCGAATTTGCCCTTCGCAATATTTCTGGATAATGAAGTTATTTAAAACTCGCCCAAACAATGAGCCAAAAATATATTGATATAAAAATCACTTAAGAAATATTTTTCTATTTATTGCAGGTGGGCAATGCAGGGCACGAAGGAGTGGGTCGTTTGATAGGCAGCAGTAGATGGCTGCGCAAGCTGTGTTGGTCACTCTGAGATACTATAATTATTCGGGCAAACCAACACTCATTAAAGGTTTCATTGTGCTTAGCAGGCTTTTAAACAAAGTTTTATTCGATTGCTCTTCAGCTGCGAGCACTTCCTTAAAATGCTGGCGTTGTGTAGGCATGGCAAAGCAAGCTGGGCACGAGTCCGGTATAACAGGTAGATTTTCGTTGGTAGAAAACTCACGTGTCTGGTTTTCTCGAGCATAAACCAGTGGGCGAATAACTCTTAAGTCGCCTTCATCGTTTGTGTAATGTGCCTTCATTGTTTTAAGTTGGCCGCCGTGAAAAGCCGACATCATAAAGCTCTCTGCCAGATCATCTAAATGTTGTGCAAGCGCAAGTACATTGAATCCGTTTTCGCGTGCAGTGCTGTACATGATCCCGCGTTTTATGCGTGAGCAAAAAGCACAGTATGAAAGTTTGCCCATGTGCTCTTTCGCCATGTCCATAATTGGTTCTTTGCGATAATGATATTCAACGCCAAGTGATTTTAAATACGGGATCATCGGTGAGGGATCGAAGTCTCCCGCCATAGGGTCAACCGTCATGGCAGCAAATTCAAACTTAATGGGTGCGCTGCGTTGGAAGTGATGAAGTATATGTAACAGCGCTAATGAATCCTTCCCTCCAGATAGGCCAAGTAAAATACGATCGCCTTCACGGATCATATTAAAGTCCATTAAGGCGCGACCGGTTTGGCGTAATAAGCTTTTGGGTGGTTTTATAAATTCAGACATGGCGCAAAGATACAGGCTGCACTGTTAATTGCATAGTTTAATTGAATGATTTGAGATGAGTTTATTGCAGGCAATAAAAAACCCAGCCTTCCGTGCCGGGTTTTGAGCTTCCATTGCCCTGGTGATTGAGTATGGCGTTGTAGCGAGTTCCGTATTTTCATATACTCCTGTATATATTCTATTCTTCCCTAGAATCCTTGTCCTTGCGCATCCTTTCTTGCTACGCCCTAACGATCCTTGTGTCCTTGTTAAAGCCATGTCCCTGATCCATGTTGTATATTATGAAGAAGAAGCTTAAATTTCACTATAAGGTGAATAAGGAGCTTCATGTAGGTTTTGTTGTCGTTGTCTTGTAGGGTAATTCCTACAGTCTGTAGGATGTGTTTCGTGCACGCTAAAAGGATATGTCATGATTGATTTACACCCGCCATTAAAGCCCTATGTTACTCACCATCTGCGTGTGGATGATTTACATACATTGTATGTAGAGGAGTCAGGCAATCCATCCGGCTTGCCTGTTGTCTTTCTGCATGGGGGGCCGGGCACTGGATGTGCGCCCTATCACAATCAATATTTTGATCCGTCGGTATACCGTATTGTGCTGTTTGATCAGCGCGGTTGCGGAAAGTCTACCCCACATGCAAGCCTGGAAAATAACACAACGTGGGACTTGGTAGAGGATATTGAGTTTATACGTAAGCACTTGCATATTGAGCAGTGGCTTGTGTTTGGTGGTTCATGGGGCTCTACCCTGGCACTATTGTATGCGGAGGCGCATCCTGCCAGTGTTTGTGGACTGGTTTTACGAGGTATTTTTTTGGCAAGAGATAAGGATGTGCAGTGGTTTTATCAGGAAGGTACAAATAAGTTATTTCCAGATTATTGGGAGAAATTTATTGCGCCAATTCCAGAGGATGAGCGGGCGGACATGATTGGCGCCTATTATCGGCAGCTCACTGGTGATAATGAAGTGCAGAAACTACGTGCTGCTAAGGCGTGGTCGGTGTGGGAAGGAATGACGGCGACTTTGCAAACAGATGAGTCAGTGGTTGGTAGTTTTTCTGCTTCACACACCGCATTAAGTGTCGCGCGTATAGAGTGCCATTATTTTATTAATAATTGTTGGCTGAGACCGAATCAAATTATTGCCGATATTGAGAAGATTAGGCATATTCCAGCATACATAGTTCAGGGTCGTTATGATGTTATTTGTCCTGTTTATCAGGCCTGGGAATTAGCTAAAGCATGGCCTGAGGCTAATTTAGATATTGTCGCTGATGCTGGACATGCGGTCGTTGAGTCAGGTATTACCAAGTCTCTGTTGAGAGCGATGTCTGAGATAGAGGAAATAATTAAAGCAAAAAGTGAAACGCAAAGATGATTGGATTGTTGCAGAGAGTTACTCGGGCGAGTGTTGAGGTGAATGGTGAGCAAATCGCGTGTATTGGGCAGGGTTTATTGGTGTTACTTGGTGTGGAAAAGGCAGATGATGCGGCTAAAGCGAATAAGTTAATTAATAAAATACTCGGCTATCGGGTATTTGAAGATGCAGCGGGAAAGATGAATTTAAGCTTACGAGATATTGGCGGTGAGCTATTGCTGGTGCCTCAGTTTACCCTGGCTGCCGAGACTAATAGTGGAATGCGTCCAGGCTTTTCCTCTGCAGCTGCGCCTGCAGATGCCCAGCATTGGTTCGACTATGTAGTGCAAGAGAGTGAGCAGATACTAGGCAGTATTCAATCTGGGCGTTTTGGTGCAGATATGAAAGTGAGCCTGTTAAATAATGGGCCAGTTACATTTTGGCTGCAAACATAGAATTTTTTCGCTCGTAATAATTTTTTGCTCTAATTAACAGTTATTTGTTATAAATTGTTGTGAGTTAGGTGGAGTTGTCGTCATAAATTTTATGGGCTGATTTTTTATAGGGGGTTAATTTATAGTATTTATAAAAGGCTATAAGGAGTATTTATAGCTAGTGTCGCTTCTTTTGTGTGTTTTATGATACATAAAGACAGAAAGTAGTGATTATATAGCTTAAATCAGTCTTATGTATTGACAGAGGTCGGTGATTTGGTTATTAATTATAGTTAATAGGTTCCTTATAAATATTCTTTGGGTTTGTTTTGCGCTTTCTTAGATATTTCGGTATTAAATGGTTTAATAGGCAGGGTTGATTATGGGTGATAAGCCAAATTGTAAATGCGTAATTGCATTTCTATGGACAGATGCTTTAGTGGTGGCATGCTTGGTATTTTTGGTCTTTACGTTTATTGATCCTGCAGATATAGCGGTGGCTCTATTGCTTGAGGTTGATGAGGCGGTGTTTAGAATTAAAACATACCTTTTTAGCTTTTTGTTTTTATGGTTGGCCTTTGCTGCATCTACCTTTCTCAACTGCTACTTTGCGAAAATGAAATACAATATGCAAAATCCTACCGAGTAGCTGCTGCACATAAAGCAGGAAGAGATCGTATTTAAACAGGCTGTACTTTCTTGAGTGCAGCCTTTTTTATTGTGAGTTTAAAAATCAGTGATTTTGCTCTATCGCAAGGTAGATAGAGGGCCGCAACAGTTTTAACAAGGTGTATTACAGTGTATCCTATAGCACTTATATACCCCGATTATTGGAGATTCAAATAAATGGCTGATCGCACTGCGAAAGTCGCTCGTGACACACTTGAAACGCAAATTACTGTTGAAGTTAATTTGGATGGCACTGGTAAGTCTGATTTCAATACAGGCGTGCCTTTTCTGGATCACATGATGGATCAAATTGCCCGTCATGGTTTAATTGACCTTAATGTACAGGCGAAGGGCGATTTACACATTGATGCACACCACACAGTGGAAGATATCGGCATTACTCTGGGTCAGGCTGTTGATCAGGCCGTAGGCGATAAAAAAGGCATCACGCGTTATGGTCACGCGTATGTGCCGCTAGATGAAGCATTGTCTCGTGTGGTTATCGACTTTTCTGGGCGACCAGGCCTGGAGATGCCCGTCGACTTTCCGCGTGCCAGTATTGGTGGCTTTGACGTAGATTTATTTTTTGAGTTTTTTCAAGGTTTTACCAATCACGCCAAGGTAACATTGCACGTCGATTCTATTCGTGGACGTAACGCGCATCACGTGGCTGAGACTATTTTTAAGGCATTTGGACGAGCGTTACGTATGGCATTGACGCCAGATGAGCGTATGCAAGGCGTTATGCCGTCTACTAAAGGCAGCCTGTAGTGCCGCAGATTGTTGTTGTTGACTATGGCATGGGTAACTTGCGCTCAGTAGCAAAAGCTATTGAACATGTTACTGATAATCAGGACGTCATTATTTCTTCAAGAGCTGAAGATATAGCCAATGCAGATCGAGTGGTTTTTCCGGGGCAAGGTGCGGCGCGTGATTGTATGCGTGAGCTAGCAGAGCGTGATTTGCAGCAAGTCGTGATATCGGCAGCAAAAGAAAAGCCATTTTTAGGTATTTGCATGGGCATGCAAGTTCTATTAAGTCATAGTGAAGAAAACAACGGTATCGATTGTCTTGGTTTATATGATGGCAATGTACGTTTTTTTGGTAATGACCTAAAAGGTGCGCAGGGCGAAAAGCTAAAAATTCCACATATGGGGTGGAACGAAGTAAAACACGCAGGTGATCATCCCCTATGGCAAGGTATCAGTGACAATAGTCGTTTTTACTTTGTGCACAGTTTCTATATCGACCCAGCAGATAAACAGTTGGTTGCGGCAACAACAAATTATGGGCTTGAATTTGTATCAGCCATTGCCAAAGACAACGTATTTGCCGTGCAGTGTCATCCAGAAAAGAGCGCGCATGATGGCTTGCAGTTACTGAAGAATTTCACGCAGTGGAATGGCGCGTAATTAATTTTACGTGTACCACTTATTTAAATTTAATAAATATTATCGATAAATAAACAGGTGATTATTTAAATGTTACTTATACCCGCTATTGATTTAAAAGATGGACAGTGTGTTCGTTTGCGTCAAGGAATAATGGAAGACAATACTGTGTTTTCTGATGACCCAGTTGCGATGGCAGGTAAGTGGGTAGAGGCTGGTTGTCGTCGTTTACATCTGGTTGATTTAAACGGTGCCTTCGAGGGCAAGCCAATTAATGCCGATGTAGTTCACCAGATAGTAGAGGCTTATCCCGATGTGCCTGTGCAAATAGGTGGCGGTATTCGTGATACTAAAATTATTGAGACTTATTTAGATGCCGGAGTGAAGTATGTAATTATCGGCACTAAAGCGGTTACTGATCCGCATTTTATAAGTGAAATTTGCGCAGGGTTTCCCGGGCATATTATTGTTGGGCTGGATGCAAAAGACGGCAAAGTGGCAACAGAAGGTTGGTCTAAAGTGTCTCGTCATGACGTGATTGATATGGCGCAGCGTTTTGAAGAAGATGGTGTGGAGTCAATTATATACACTGACATCTCACGCGATGGGATGATGCAAGGCGTTAACGTCGAAGCCACTGTTAAGTTAGCGCAAGCAATACACATACCTGTTGTAGCGTCGGGCGGCATCACAAATATGGATGACATTAAAGCACTGGCTGCCGTAGAAGACGAAGGCATTATGGGTGCAATTACAGGTCGTGCAATTTACGAAGGCACGCTGGATTTTGAAGCCGCTCAGAAATGGGCTGACGAACAGGTGCAGAGCTAAATTTAAACATGTCATTAGCAAAACGAATTATTCCCTGTTTAGATGTCCGCGATGGTCGCGTTGTAAAAGGTGTACAGTTTGTTGATATACGCGATGCAGGTGATCCGGTTGAAGTGGCGCGTCGTTATGATGAAGAAGGCGCAGATGAAATAACATTTCTGGATATCACTGCAAGCTCAGACGACCGTGAAACTATTGTTCATGTTGTAGAGCAAGTGGCAGAACAGGTTTTTATTCCATTAACAGTTGGCGGCGGTATACGCACGGTGGATGATGTGCGCCGCATGTTGAATGCCGGTGCCGATAAAGTTGCCATTAATACAGCGGCGGTATTTAATCCAGAATTCGTAAAAGAAGCCTCCGATCGTGTGGGCTCACAGTGTATTGTGGTTGCCATCGATGCAAAAAAAGTAAGTGAAGAAGGTCAACCAAATCGTTGGGAAATTTTCACTCATGGCGGGCGTAAGCCAACAGGTCTAGACGCTATTGAATGGTCAAAAAAAATGGCCGACTATGGTGCAGGTGAAATACTGCTCACCAGCATGGATAGAGATGGTACTAAAGTCGGCTTTGATTTGGAGCTAACGGCTGCGATCAGTGATGCAGTGAATGTTCCGGTTATAGCATCGGGTGGAGTAGGTAATTTAGATCATCTCGCTGAAGGCGTGTTACAGGGCAAAGCAGATGCAGTACTTGCTGCGAGTATCTTTCATTTTGCAGAGTATACTGTTGAACAAGCCAAGCAACATATGCGATCTAAAGGTATTGAAGTTCGATTGTAGCGTCTGTCAATTAGAGCTTAATTGAAAGGCGCATTAACAAGTTACCGCCTGTGTTAAAATAATGACTATGAATGAAAACTGGTTAGATGAAATTAAATGGACAGATGATGGTTTGGTACCAGCGATTGCACAGGATGCTGAGACGGGCCGTGTGTTGATGTTTGCCTGGATGAATAGAGAGTCCTTAGGTTTAACCGTTGAAAAAAACGAAGCAGTATACTATTCACGCTCTAGACAGAAGTTGTGGCATAAAGGTGAAGAGTCTGGTCATACGCAAAAGATAAAGTCGTTACGCTTAGATTGCGATGGTGATGTAATAACCATGCAAATTGAGCAAACCGGTGGCATTGCTTGTCATACAGGTAGGGAGAGCTGTTTTTATCGAGAGTTTAAAAATGGTGAGTGGGTTACAACGGATGACGTTATTAAAGACCCAAAAGAAATTTATTAAGCATGATTTGAAAAGTCATACTGATTGTAGGAATAATTAGCTGAATCATAATGAGTAATACCTTAACAAAATTAGCCGATGTTTTAGAGCAGCGAAAAAATGCGGATGCAGACTCGTCGTATGTTGCCAAACTGTATAGTAAAGGTTTGGATTCTATTTTGAAAAAAATAGGTGAAGAAGCAACAGAAACAGTAATGGCTGCAAAAGATGGTGATGCGGATAAAATAATTTATGAAACAGCGGATTTATGGTTTCATACAATGGTATTGCTTGCGCAACAGGGCTTACACCCTGATGATGTTTTAAAGGAATTAGACAGGCGTTTCGGTTTGTCAGGTCTTGAAGAAAAAGCTTCAAGAGAAAAATAAACACTGTCTTTACAAGATTCAGTGTCCACTAGATTATAGAGGAATTCATAATGGGTATTAGTATTTGGCAGTTAGCAATTGTATTAGGTATTGTTATTTTGTTGTTTGGAACAAAAAAGTTGCGCAACATGGGTGGCGATATGGGTTCAGCAATTAATAGCTTTAAAAAGGCCATGAAGAATGGTGCTGATGATGCGGACAAGAGTCTTGATAAAAAAGAAGGCGAGACAATCGATGCTGAAGTGACCACTAAAGATAAAGATCAGGCATAAAGTAAAGAATGAATACTTGCTATCATGTTTGATATCGGTTTTTTAGAGCTGGCTGTAATTATGGTGCTGGCGCTTTTGGTATTGGGTCCAGAGCGTTTGCCTAAGGCTGCGCGATCTGTAGGTTACTGGTTTGGTAAGGCCCGTCGCTATGTGGAAGGCATGAAGGCACAAGTGGAAGCAGAATTTGATTCAACCGAAGTGAAGCGCTTGCTGCATAATCAGGAAGTGCAAATACGCGAATTACAAAGCAGAATAAACCCAGTAGAAAATATTGAGAATGCTGATCAGCAAAATCAGTTTTTCGATGATGACGATCCAGGTACTGGACATGTCGAAGCTATTACAGACGAAGCTGAAAAAAAACCAGAAGAACCAGCGGGTCCTCAATATGAAATGATTGAGGAAAATGATGAGCGCTGGGATAGTTTGGAAGAAAGCAGTGTCTCCTTAGATGCGGCGCCTGAGACCTCTGTTGAAGATGGAAAAAAATTGGATAAAGCTCAATGAGCGAGCCGTTAGGCAGTAATGAAAACAGTGGTCAGGAGTTAGGTTTCGTTGGCCACTTGATGGAATTGCGCGATAGATTACTGCGTAGTG
>Ga0316209_1001493_pt1 | contig 23707 bp, 26 predicted proteins | sample 6monopyrite_MG_FD_204945 | JGI IMG/M metagenome (GOLD analysis project Ga0316209, IMG submission 204945) | Microbial mat bacterial communities from mineral coupon in-situ incubated in ocean water Damariscotta River, Maine, United States -... | ecosystem: Environmental > Aquatic > Marine >...
TCGAAATAAACGGCCCAGCGGGTATGACACTAGCTGATTTCAAAAATATTTATTTTTGGGAGTGGATACACCGGCTTTTGGGACGACTGATTGGTCTTCTTTTTGCTCTACCGCTAGCTTGGTTCGCATTCAAACGTGCGATACCTGATGGTTATGGTGGACGACTGACAGCATTGCTACTATTAGGCGGATTGCAGGGAGCGATTGGCTGGTGGATGGTCACTTCCGGTTTAACCGAACGCACGGATGTTAGCCATTTTCGTCTAGCGACCCATTTATTAACCGCGTTTCTTATTCTGGGTGGACTAATCTGGACAGCGCTGGATCTTCGGCAACTTGCAAACGGTCAAAAAAGGCCATCAAAACTCACCGCCTTTGGCCTACTGGTTTTCGTTATACTGTTTCTACAATTATTATTTGGTGCTTATACAGCAGGACTTAATGCAGGTTATGTTTCCAGCAGCTGGCCATTGATGAATGGTTCACTCATACCGATAGGAATAGACTCGTCTCATGGCCTATGGGCAATGCTCAATAATGACCCTTATCTCATCCACTTTATTCATCGCTGGTGGGCATGGGTTACGGTTGGTTTTCTAATCGCATTAGCAATGCGCGTACGCCAACAATCCAGAGAAGCATCGGCAGCAATCCACAGTACTTATGGTGTTCAGGTATTGCTCGGCATTGCCACGGTAATGACTACCGTCAACATAAACTTTGCCGTACTGCATCAAGCCGTTGGTGCATTGGTGGTTATTTCAACTGCATGGGGTGTGCATCTATTAGGTCGTTATCCATCAGATTAAAAGTGTCCGTCAACCTAAGTCAGATAAAAGACAATGTATAAAAATAAAACGAGGTTATAGGGAATGGTGATTGATAAACAATTTGAAATGTTATCTCAATATAATTCATGGATGAATGAAAATATTTTCAATATATGTGATTCATTAAGTGATGATGTGCGCAATAAAGACATGGGTGCTTTTTTCGGTTCAATTCATAGAACTCTAGATCACATACTTTATGGAGACAAAGCATGGTTAGAGCGCCTACGAGATAATACATACACTCCACGAGATATAAATAAACCATTATTTTCAAACTGGGAAGATCTGAAGCGAGAGCGGGTTATTGTTGATAGTGAAATAGATATTTGGGTTAAATCACTTAGTGAGAACAAACTAAACGAAATTCATACTTATACAAGCAATGTTGATAGCAAACAAAGATCTGTACCATATTGGTCGTTGGTTCATCATATTTTCCATCATCAAACACATCATAGAGGACAATTAACGACTTTACTAAGTCAGCTTGGTATTGATTTTGGGTCAACAGATATTCCATTTATGGACGAAGGAGGTAGGGCAACGCAGGACGCAGTTGCCGAGGAATAAAATGACTGCGGCAATCTCATAGTAAATTCCACTTTTATGGAGATTGCCACGTTTCGCTTTGCTCATCTCGCAATGACGTGTCCCTTTTTAGGCTTGAATAGTCTATAAAATGAAAGATCAACATCCCCGAGTATACGAAGTGAAGTGAATTTTTTGTATTTGAGCTTTGGAAGGAATTTAAATAGTTTAATTTTTCGATACAGTTTTTTGCTCACTACGAATTTCTACAATCTTACCTAAGTAGTGATTTCCCCATAACTGAATTTCTTTAAGTACGGGTACAAGTGTTAAACCAAATTCAGTTATGGAATATTCAACCTTAGGAGGCACTTCGGCGAATACTTTTCTATGTACAATTTGGTCGGCTTCTAATTCTCTAAGTTGTCTTGTTAACATCCGTTGTGTAATACCGGGTAATAGTCTGCCCAGTTCATTGAACCGTTTTGTGTTGTCTTGCAAATGATAAAGAATTGGCGCTTTCCATTTTCCACCAATAACATCAATAGCGGCTTCAATAGGGCAGCCATAGATGCATGCAGGATTTTCTTCATCTTTCATGGTTTTACTCATCTGTAATTACTAAACCGCCCTATATAAATAGGTAGTATACATAAGTGTAGTATGGCACAAAACTGTGCGTACTTACTTAAAATGCTGTAATCGAATAGTATCATCTCTTTGGTTCTTACACGTAAATAATGGAGAAAAAAATGGATACTCTAGATTCAATTAGAAGTCGACGGGCAATCAAACACTATAATGCTGAGCATAAAATGACGGAAGAGGAGATAACTGAGTTACTATCACTGGCGGTGTTATCGCCCACTGCATTTAATATTCAAAATTGGCGTTTTGTAGTTGTGAGTGATACTGCGTTACGCCAAAAAATACGCAAAGTTGCTTGGGATCAGGCTCAGGTTACCGACACTTCTTTATTTATTGTGCTTACCGCAGATTTAAAAGCATGGGAAAAAGAACCTGTTCGGTATTGGAGAAATGCGGCTAAAGAAGTTCAGGATTTTATGGTACCTGCAATTGATGCTTATTATCGTGACAAAGATCAGGTTCAACGTGACGAGGCAATGCGATCCTGCGGCATTGTTGCACAAACCTTAATGTTGGCTGCTAAATCATTAGGCTATGAGTCATGCCCGATGGACGGCTTTGATTTTGATGAAGTTGGTAAACTTATTAACTTACCGGATGATCATGTAATTGCAATGTTTGTAGCCATTGGTAAAGGCACAAAAGAAGCATGGCCACGGCCTGGGCAATTGTCGCTGGATGAGGTGGTGATATCAAATAGTTTTTAAACGTAGTGGTGATAAAGGGACTTAATTTAAGCTAACTTTAAATATACTTGTTAATTTTTCGGTAGCCGTAAAAGTGTAAGCAATGCTATATTTTAATAATAATGAAAAAGCTTACATTTCAAGACAAATATAATGCCGTTGGTCGAAAAGACTCTTTGTATGAAGGTGTTTTTATAACGGCTGTTAAAACCACAGGTATCTTCTGTCGGCCTTCCTGTAGGGCACGTAAACCGAATATTGAAAATGTTGATTTTTATGATACGCTCAACAAGCACTACAAAATGGTTTTCGGCCATGTAAGATATATAAACCAATGGAAAAGCAGGATTAAACCCCTGAATACATTAAAATTATTAAAGAAGAGTTACACCAAAACCCTTATTTAAGAATTAAGGATGTTGACTTAAGGCTGCGTGATATTGAACCTAGTCAAATTAGACGATGGTTTAAGAAGCACCATAATATGACGTTTCATGCATACCAGCGAATGCTACGTATTAACACGGCGTTTAATGGTATTCAAAAAGGGGAGGCCATTTCAAACAGTGCATTTGCTAGTGGTTTTGAATCATTAAGTGGCTTTAATGAAAGCTACCGTTCTGTTTCTGGTGAATCACCTAGCCAAACGGCGGATAAATCTGTTTTAAATATTATTCGTTTTACAACTCCTATCGGCTCTATGTTTGCGTGTGCAAGTAGTGAAGGTATTTGTTTGCTTGAGTTTACCGACCGAAGGATGTTAGAAACTGAATTTTCAGATTTATGCAAAAGGCTGGATGCCGTTATTCTTCCGGGTGAAAATATTTATTTGGAACAGGTACAAACTGAGTTACTGGAATATTTTTCAGGTAATAGAAAAATATTTACGGTGCCATTACATACGCCGGGAACGGAGTTTCAAAAAGCAGTGTGGAAAATTCTTCAAGATATTCCCTACGGTGAGTCACATTCATATACACAACAAGCGATTTCTCTAGGTAAACCAAAAGCTGTTAGGGCTGTGGGTACTGCAAATGAGCTTAACCGTGTTGTGATTATTATTCCATGCCATCGGGTAATAGCTTCTGATGGAAGCTTGGCAGACTATGGCGGTGGCTTGCACCGAAAAAAATGGTTACTTGATTTTGAAAAAATAAATACTACTTGCTTATAAAGTGTTGGAGCAATAACAATGAATTTATTTACAATTGTCCAGTTTGTAATTGCCCAATTTCTGATTCCAAACTCCCTATTTATAATTGCTTATACATCGTTATTGCCAATAAAATAACTAACGCAAAAATTATTGAACAATAAAATTATTATATTTCAGGAAATAATAAAACCATAGGCTTTCTTTATTTTCTTCTAAGGTTACAACATACCGCCGCATATGCACTTGTTGCACCGATGGCGAAAACTCACCGCCTTTGGCCTATTGGTATTCGTTATACTGTTTCTACAATTGTTATTTGGTGCTTATACAGCAGGACTCAATGCAGGTTATGTTTCCAGCAACTGGCCGTTGGTGCATTGGTGGTTATTTCAACTGCATGGGGGGTGCATCTATTAGGTCGTTATCCATCAGACTAAAAAAAGTGTCCCTCAAACTAGGCCAGATTCACTCTGGCCCGAATATAAAGAGCAATATTTAAAGCACCCGTTTGGAGCATAAAATAGTCGTTTTAAGTCTGAATAAAGGCTGGTTTCTATAACTTAGCCAATCAATTAGTCAACCTGGTTCGCCCCGTGAATTAGTATTAACAATAGAAAATCAATTTTTTTCTGAATATGAAGCATGCGTGTCATACCAACAAGGAAAGCTTGAGCGCGTAAATAGCCCTAGTATAGATCGAGCGATTAGACGGGGAATCCATGCGCCGATAAATTTCCAGTTCGTCATTACTCCATCATCACCTAACAAATAATAAGCTATGTGAATCATTCTATATTGGTTAATTATTTTCTTGCTTGATTTCCAAGAACCTGGTAATTCTGCGCCAAATAAGCCAGAAGAGCCTTCCTTGAATGAATGCTTAACATAGACGCCTTCAAGTGGTTTTATCGGTGGAACTTGAATATTTGGAATCGTATATTGCTCGACAGCCTTAAAACCATCATAACCTAAGCTAACTAATAGACCGATTTCTTTGCTGATATTACTTATGCTTGTTTTATCTGATTCAATAGAAATATAATCTGGCTTTTCTTTGAAGAATTGTAATGATTCAATGCAAATTAGATCACTACCTTCAATGTCTATTTTCATGAAATGCGGTACACCCACTCGCTTAATTACATCAATAAGATTGACTGCATCTACTGTAATTTTTCGACTGGTCGTACCAAGGCGTTCATTTCGATCTGACCATTCTTTATTGACAGTGCCCCATACTGAAATATCATCATTCACATAAAAGCTTACCGTATCCATTCCCTTAGCTATATCAGCCGGTTCAATAATGGCACCTTCAATAATGGTTAGCTGCTTTGAATCAATATATTCCCTAAATTTTTCGCTACAAGCACTAGCAAGTTCAGGTGATGCTTCAAATGCAACAACATCAAAGCCTTTAAGAAGGTAAAACTCTGTATCTTCTCCTTTATGTAACCCTATATCAAAAATGAGGTTTTTATTTTTTGATGTATTAAATAAGCTTTCCATAATTATCCCTTTTATTATTATCGATTAATTTTGCAAATTTTTGATGAAAATTATAATGTCAATATTTCAAATAATTGAAGCCGCTAAATTGTAAGAGACTCCAAGTTGATGTCATTTTTCAGACAGAACATAAGTGTTAATCTGGAACCTATACAAACTTTTTTAATAAAGTATTGCTCTTTTGTCTGTAATCAAAACCGTTGAATCTCTTATTTAGCATTATCTTACGCTAATTAATGTACGATTTCGAGATATTGAGAAACATCGGTTAGAAGCCCATTGCGACTATCAGTTTATCGATAAAAGTCAAAGACATAGTGCAGAAAATTTTTAAAGTCTTCTTTTTTATCCAAAATCCAAGCTATTTGTTAGTAAAAAACTATTAATGTAGTTCAACATACACTTCAGAAAAGTTTTAATTATAATATCAGGTTTCTAACTCTCCGCTTTCCATAAGCGAGATAGGCAACCCAATGAAGATACTTTGATGTTTGAACAAAATAGAATTGGTGAGCAGAGTCAAAATCATTACTTGCCTAACATCACCAAATTCTAAGAAACCTGAATTTTTTTACTCTGTTTCCAAACTCCCTATTTATAATTTTTTATACATCGTTATTGCCAATACAATAACTAGCAAAAAAATTATTATATTTCAGGAAATAATAAAACCATAGGGTTTCTTTATTTTATTTTAAGATTACAGCATACTGCTGCATATGTACTTGTTGCACTGATGTCGAAAACTCACCGCCTTTGGGCTACTGGTTTTCGTTATACTGTTTCTACAATTGTTATTTGGCGCTTATACAGCAGGACTTAATGCAGGTTATGTTTCCAGCAGCTGGCCATTGATGAATGGTTCACTCATACCGATAGGAATAGACTCGTCTAATGGTGTATGGGCAATGCTTAATAATGACCCTTATCTCATCCACTTTATTCATCGCTGGTAGGCATGGGTTACGGTTGGTTTTCTAATCGCATTAGCAATGCGCGTACGCCAACAGTCCAGAAAAGCATCGGCAGCAATCCACAGTACTTACGGTGTTCAGGTATTGCTCGGCATTGCCACGGTAATGACTACCGTCAACATAAACTTTGCCGTACTGCATCAAGCCGTTGGGGCATTCGTGGTTATTTCAACTGCTTGGGGTGTGCATCTATTAGGTCGTTATCCATAAGATATTGGTAAAACGTCGCGAAGATGTAAAAAGTGTATTAGAGAAAATGGTGCTTTGTTTATTTTTTTATAAACATACGTAGAAATATTTAATCCTTGAAACTATCTACATGTACTGCTTTCACTTCCCAGCCTTGTTCTCTAGCTGACTTTAATAATATTTATAAATCCATACAACCAGATAACCTGAATGTGAAATACAAGATCGGAATAAAGCCGAAATTATATTTTTCTGTAAAAAAATTTCCTGAAAAAAACAAAAATAAATAAATCTATAGAAATACTACAGAGAACCATTATAAAATTGTCTTTGTTTTGATCCCCAGCATGAGCAGTGTTACCCCATCAATAAAAAGGCTAATACCAATAAAAAATCCAACTAACCACGCGAAAGCAAACGGCCAACCATAAATAATAATAGAAGCCAGCGCTAAAGATATAACCCCGTTGAATATCAACCATCCCCTACCATGTTCAGTCCGCAGATCCCATGCAAAAGCAAGACTCGAAAATCCATCCAACAATAAGTAAATAACCAAAATAAGTCCAAGTGCTGCAGCGCCAGCCAATGGATGAAATAAAATAAGTAAGCCAATCAATACCAATATGAAAGGTTTAAGCCAGACAATCAAACGTTTCCTAAAGCCATACCAGGTAATAAAAAAGATAATAATTCCTGCAAACAACATAATCCAACCAATTAGCAACGCCACTGCCTTCGACGTAAATATCGGCGCAAAAATCCCCACAAGCCCAGCCAGAAGTAAAAATATACTAATTACGATAACGGTCTTACGAGAGCTCTTATCCATAATAACAAGCAAAGATTGACTCATAGTTAACTCCATTTTATTAATATATTTATTTAAAGTCCTAAGCCTTTTTCATACTCGCAAATAGCTAGCCAGCACCTTAAATTATAAGTAATTTCGCACATTAATAAAGGCAAGCCTCTTAAAAATAAACCCCATCCACGAATAACAGTGTAGATCTAGTAATACTACCTATTGAGTTTAAAGCCAACTAGACTCAGCATACATTACGAGTGTAGGAGGCTTGGTTATTGATCGTATTAATCACTTTCGTGGTTACATATTCGCTGCACAATTGTAGTTTAGTTAATGATGAGCAATGACTTGATAAACACTGTTCACCAATAATTTTTTAGAGAATTACATCACTCATCATAAATTAAGGGAGTATCAATAATATGAACAGAAATACATTATCAGGTACTTTACTCAACGAACATTATAAACTGACCTTAAATGAATTATGTATGGCCAGTACAAGCTCATCTGACTTGATTATTAAATTGGTTGATTACGGAATTCTTGAGCCGATTGGAAATGAACAACGCACCTGGCGATTTTCAGCTAGTAGCGTGGAAAAAGCCGCATCGGCAGCACGCTTACAACGTGACCTTGATCTTAATCCGGCTGGTGCTGCGTTTGCACTTGATTTACTGGATGAAATAAAAGCCTTACGTAAAAACTCGCACTCATTCCATTGAGTTTAAATAAACAAACAGCATAACTACTAGAGCAATAACAGGGAGGCAACATGAAAGCCAAAAGACATAACGATCCACTTGACACACTCGGTTCAGCCTACGAACAGATGTATGAACATCTTGTGAATGATATTCATCAACTAAAAGAAAAAAGCGGTCCCGCGATTAATAAATTAATCGAACAAGTAAAACAAAAAGCGATTCAACTTGAAGAGATATCCGAACATGAAGCAGAGCAACTTACTGAATGGCTTAAACGAGACCTGGATGATGCAGCAAATTATCTTAACAAAACACAAAATGAGCTAAAAGACTGGCTTGGCTTCGAGACAGCGCTGCTTGAAAACGCAGTACTCGACTTATTACTAAAAACTGCCGACTCAACTACCGTTAAGTTAATTAAGCTAAAAGAACAAGCCCAAGCACCTTATACTTACCGTACCGGTGAGATAACCATTGCCGGCACTTTAGTTTGCGATAACTGTGGCGAGAATCTTCATTTTTATAAAGCAGGAAAAATTCCACCTTGCCCAAAATGTCATAAAGTTTCATATCATCGTATATGGCAAAGTTAAATCAGCGTAGTCTAAATTATTTAATTTTAGCATCGTCACTTTTATTTTATTTTATAACTGCTTATACATTGTTATTGCCAATAAGATAACTAACGCAAAAATTATCGAAACAATAAAATTATTATATTTCAGAAAATAATAAAACCATGGGGTTTGTTTATTTTCTTCTAAGATGACAACATACCGCTGCATATGCACTTGTTGCACCGATGGCGAAAAACTACCGACTGCGTTTTCGTCTTCATTTTTAATAGACGGTAAAATTTTTTTAAAATAAATGTAATTCCCTATACCGACATATGCCGCCATAATTAAAAATAAAATGATAAAATATTGTTCCATATTAATGCTTCCGAAATTCAAGTTATACAGTTAATAATCAAGAAAAAGTGTTTACTAATTGTTAACTGAATTTTTTACCCTGCCCCAATTATTCATCTATTGCCTTAAGCTCAACTTCACTACCATCTTTAAGATCTTTAACCTGATAACCTAAATCACCAGACCATTTAATAATTTTATCGAAGGGAGCCGTTTGAATATTACTTTTGTTATATTCGCCATTAAGGATACCTGGAATGGCTAGATAATATTTATACCCTTCCTTTAGCGGCCCTAATTTTTTTATTGCCACATCAACCAGTCCAGCCATGTTCCAATCATCTAGAAATTTAGCATCCATTATTAGCAGATTATAAGCCGCGACTGACTCCGCGATAACCTCACAATAAATCTCTTCTGGGCAAATTCGCCAAAATTTATTCTCAGCATCTTTAATAATTAAATTACCAAATTCATTTTCAGTAACAATTTCAACTGGATCAATACCAACCCATCCCCATGCTTCTTTTACATCTTTAATAATTTCCATAAACTTCTCTTAAATTATTCTTTAAGTAAGAAAATAGCCATTTTAAGCCCGACTATAGATACATTTATACAACTCAAATATTATTAATCAATAAGTTAACTTGATCCGCCATATGGTTTAGTCGTTGCATAAAATTTTAATCATTTCTGTTACCCGCGTAGAGACTTTTTTTAGTTTCTGTAGATCTTCGACGGGATTAATTTTATCAAGACCAAGATTTTTGAAGGCAGGAATATCACATAATGGCGGCCCCTTAATTTTTTTGCCTCCGACGAGTGAGGAATGCATTAGGGCAACCTGTACTAGCCCGACATAATCGAACGAATTTTCCGTTGACTGCCATTGCCAGTCATACGCATGTGCGGCGGCGTTGCAGAGGTCTTCGTCAAACCCCCAATTTTTTAGTAGCATGCTACCGACTTTACCTTTTAGCTCTTCAATAACAACATCTAAATCCCCTGCCTGATGTGATAGTTCGGCATGCCTATCAGCAACAACAAGTAATGGGATAACACCTATGTCGTGTAACAAACCTGCCAGGAAAGCATGATCACGGTTATAGCCTGTCATCCCTTTAGCTAAAACATAGGATATAATCCCGATACGCATACTATGTTCATAATAACGCGCCATCGTTTTCTTAATTAAAGCAGATTCTGGTTTGAATAAATCTCTGAGCACCGCACTAATCACAATAGCCTGAATAGCATCCAAGCCGATTATTGTAATCGCTTTTTTTATACTCGTTATATTTTTTCTCCCAAAAATAGGGCTGTTTGCAACATTGATAATTCGAGCTGTAATAACAGGGTCTTCTTGAACAATGCTCGATAATTTACTAACCCCCAGATTTTCTTCTGCAAGTTCTTTTTGTATATGAAGCGCCATTTCAGGCAGACTTGGTAGCGTGATTTTATCTTGTAGAAATTTATTCTCTATTTCGGCGATGAGTTGTCCATTGGCATCTTTTGGCATTGCGTCGTTTAAGCTAGAGACATTAATCGTCGTACTACCGCCATCCCAGTTTATACCAATATATTTATCGTAAACCTTTTCATCGATGAACAGAATTTTACAATCAGCTTTGCAGATAGCCTTATAGCCGGGTAGACGTAATCGAAACACAGGATGCTGTGCGCGAGGTGTGCCGGTCTCAACAGTTTGCAAGGTATTTTCCGGGTCGGAAACATCAAGCGCGCCAGATAACAAATAGATTACCTTAGCCTTATATTCCCCCGCATCTAACGTCGTTCCTCTTTTAAACTCATGAAGTTCAGAGTGCGTTGTTAAATCAACCAGAGCAACATCGCCAAGCGAGCTGAAATCAACCATTGATAATAATATTCGTACGCTAATCATAATTTTTATAGTCTATCATTAAAACTTCTAGTCTACTTCTATTCCCTTTTATTATTCTGTGCCCAATTATTTTTTAGCTTTGTACATAGCAACATCGGCTGTAGTGAGCAAGGTATCTGTTGTGGTGCCATCGTCAGGGTAGATTGCAACACCAATACTACAACTGATTTCAAACTTTTCATCATTAATAATAAATTCTTTGCTTAATGCCTTGGCTATAGTTTCAGTCATTACCGAAACATCATTTTTGTTAGAAATATTTTCTAATAAGAGAACAAACTCATCACCACCAATTCTAGCAACCGTATCTGAATTACGAATAGATTGCTTAAGACGTAAAGCGGTTTCTATCAAAACCTGATCACCGAATGCATGGCCTTTTGAATCGTTAATGGTTTTAAATTTATCTAAATCAATGTAAAGCAGAGCAAAATTACTTTTAATACGTTCAGACTGTGCAATTAAGTGCTCAACGCGGTCAAGCAAAAGATAACGATTAGGTATTCTTGTCAGGTGGTCATAATGAGCAAGATGTTCGAGTCGTTCAGTTTCTTTTATGCGATCTGAGATATTCCGATTGACACCTAATGCGCCTGTCATCTGTTTATTTGAATCATAAATTGGCACGCACATGGACTCAACCCAACCAACACTACCATTTTTATGTAACATCCTGATCTCACCAGACCATTTTCCAAATTTTTCAACAGCTGATATAACTTCTGATGTGATCTGGTCGGTGTCCTCGGAAACATGAAGGATATTGACGGGTTGACCAATTGCCTCATCTTTGGAGTAACCATACAGAACTTCAGAGCCTTTGTTCCAGTCAGTAATAATACCTTGCAGGTCGGTTACAACCACAGCATCAAATAGGTAATCAAAAGCCTTTGCACGTTGTTTAAGTATATCTGAGTTCATAATATTGAAACCATTTGAAAGCAATTGTTTTTGTTGAGACTATTTGTCAATGCATTCGTTATGAAATATGACACCTTGTCCAGCATATTATTAGTGCCATTTCTTACAAATCACATAAATGTAAAATATAAGATTTGACCCCGATATTCTCTACAACGATAGAAAATCTTGAATCTTATGACTTAACTTAATTTATTTATGTAATTATAATTCTATTCTTAAACTGGCTAAGTTCGATCCTTGCTCATATATTTTCATCGCCAATCAATACTTTATTATATAGCCAAATAAACACCATGTATTTTATTTTTGTTATCTAAAAGTGTAATTTTATATTCAAACAAACATCAATCTTAGCCCAAACAAACATAAAGCTCTATTAACTTCATTATCATATTAACCATAACATTGGCTTACATAAAATTTGATGTAAAACACTATATTAATCTCTATATACCTTTGTAGCGGAGCTATCTTAGCAAATATCTGTACTCTGACGAATCCAAAATTAACCCAAACTATTTGCATTTAAGTTTATCAAGCATTACTCTAAAATATTACGGAGTATGTTAATTATTACGATATAAGGAAATACAATGAAAACACTAGAACAAATTTTAATCTCGCGAGGAGAATTAGAAAAAATTTACCGTGGACACACAGGCCTTCATATATGGAGAGGATTAAGTAAAGATGACCAAAGAGGTAACCCTTTATATCCTGATATTGACCCACGTACCCTTCCTTCAGGTGATATTAGAGATCCTGATGTCGAAAAAGAGCTAATAGATGGCGTTTGGATTGTTAAGGCCAAGGTTGGCATGGGTACGTCAACTGTGGATAAAGAAGGCATCTTCGGACACAAAAAATGGCAATATAATGTTATTCCCAAAGGCGTAGTTATTCCAAGTCAATTAATCATTACTAAAGATTTTTACATGTCGAGAAAGAAATGTTGGCATTATTCAATTTCACCTAACTACGATATGCCTCTAGATGATTACTTTAAGGCTCTTGACCAACTTGCAATTAATGCCGGTATTAAGATAAGGAGTTTAAGAAATGCCAGAAATCGAAAATGGTAGTTTGATTATGTGCCTACAGGCTCTAGAAAGAGCGATTGAATATAATGAATATCTATCTCAATCAGATACCGTTGACAAAGATGATTACGAGGAAGTTAATTATCGATACGAGCTTACATTAAATAAACTAGCTAAAGTTTATAATGAAGAGTGTAAAAAAAATAACTCGCTTGCTCCTTTGAGCGAAATTATAAAGTATGACGTTGTTTTATAAGGACGGTAATTGAAAAACATATTGAGCGGTAACTGTGCACGCTCAACTTCTATTTGTTCTTTCTTCAATTGCAAAGGATACAAATCGGAAAACTGCAGCATCAAATTGTTCTTTTGGGTTTTTCTTGCAGTACTGTTCTAACCATGCAATTAAAATTTCGCTGTTGCCAAATTCGCCGACTACATCGCCATTATTCGCTAAATTTAATCCAGAGATAAAACCTTGAGCCCATGATAAAAACAACTGTTGCTTTTCGGCATCGTCGGCAATTTTTAAATATTGCTCGCATGTGGCAGTACCGGCACCGTATGTTTTGCTTTTGCTCTTTTCGTTCTTGTTCTTTTTATTCTTCATCGTAAACCTCTAAAATACTATTCTTGGTTATAATTATTATTAATCAATCGCTTCTTGAATAAGTGAAAACAACTCATCAAATTTTTCCACATAGTAATGCGGTGTAGTCTGCCCGGGGCTACTATAGTTTTCTGTATTTTCACCGTAGCTCAATCCTTTAGATGTTAGCGCTTTGTATTTTTTAATCTTACCTTCATATTTTGAACTTGGGCGTTCTTTCTCTTCAAGCAGCTCAAGCGCCACTAAAATTTTATTCGCTTTCACAACCGATATTTCGGCATTTTGTTTTTTTAAAAGATTCGTCATAGAGTCTGTTTTCATAGGGTAATACTCGATGTAATGATAAATTCGTTAACATAAAATCTTAAAGCCGCCATTTTATGCTATTAAATAGTGCTTTTAAGCCTAAATAAAGGCTTTTTTTACAACTTAAATATTATTATTCAATTCTTTAACTTGGTCGCGCCGTTAATGTTTAAGTAGCCCATGTTAAAGAAACGCGAATAGAATGCCTTATTATAGGGTATTGAATAAGCCACTAACACCTAAGCCTAACAAACCAACTATAAAAACTAACAAAAACGTAAAAAGTATTTGAATTAACGCTATTGCAATACCTTTTAAATAAGTCGTTCCTAAAACCAACATATATGCAAAAGCTGATAAAAACAATGCCCCTATTGAATCGAAAATAGGATGCTGTATTGATATTAAAGGGAAGCTTATTGTAACCCCCTTTTGAATTATAGCGGCAAATATAAGAGCGAGTAAGCACATGAACACCCCTGTATTTTTTGCGCCCACATAAGATGCTGCAAATTTAATGGGTAATATTAGAATTACTAAAATGATAGTAATTGCAATTAATTCTGTTATTCCAAAGCCCATATTTTTTTCACTCGATAGTTAATTAAACGGTATGCGGCCTATTCACTTAATTGTGTTTATGCCTAGAGCAAACTTTTCAATTTTATAGAATTTAGCATATTGATGCCGTTAATCGCTTTACTCTGGCGTTCCCCAATTTGTTGATTAGTAGTTCGACCGATTGAATTATATCAGTTCTAATTATTGAAAACTAAAAATGGAGCAACAGTAACCGTATAATTTTGGTTACCGCCGCGCCCTTTAATCTTGATTACTTTTCAGCTATCAAACTGAGAAATATCTAAAGATTTATTAGTTTATTTTTGAAAGCAACGCCTTGTTAATGACAATATTTCTCACGCCGTGTGCATGGTCTTCGTTAAAGGTATTGCCTTTACACCATGTGCCGACACTTTCAATATTCACCTTAGCTACTTTCGGACGAACACTCCAAGAGACCTGAAATGGTGAGCCTTTCTCATTGTAGCCAGGGCCAGTCGTGGAACCTGCATACTGAACTGCTGTACCGGTGTTATCAGGTATATTCAATGCCTGATAATATCCATTTTGTTTGCCGTGTTTTGTTAAATTCGCAAAGTCCAAAGCTTTTTTATCGTTTACCAAAACATAAACCTGTGTTTCAACACGAAGCTGCGGATTTTTAATTGAATCACTTAAACATGCACCCAATGTTGCACCGGGTTTAATGTTTGCCGTTGAATGGACATAATGCACTTCAATGGTATCGCCAGCTAACAATGAACCATGTTTACTATCACAAATAGACTTGTGTACGGGTTTTAGCTCTGCCGGTGTTAATTTGCCTGAATATTTGTAACCGCTTTGATAACCATGCCCGTCACCGTTACCTGCATATTTTGTAAATTCACCACCTTTATGCTCTGCGTTTTTGTGAAAGTGAATATTACAAAGGTTCATTTTTTTATAGACTGGAGCGGCTGAAAATAAACGCTCGTTGTTACCCGCTGCTGAATCGATATCGCGCGGTGACTGTGGACCAAATCCCTTACCATTTGTTGTTTCTGCTAATGTAGCGCGTTGTTGAGCTATTACTGAATCGGCAACGGAGGCACTAAAATGCATACCCCCACTATCCGCGAACGAATTTACTGAAAAAATTGTAGCCGCACTTACTAATATAATTGAATACTTAGTCATTATTGTTTCCTGTTTGTAATATTTTTTGATGTTCATAAACACAGATCGATAACGCCTAAAGTCGTTATACCGAAATGAGAACACGTTTAAGTTAAATCTAAATAAAACTGAATAATTTTTGAAAAATTATACTGTGATTATGCTGTGATAATACTGGGGGGCGGGCCACGTGACGTTAAGGTGAGTTTATGCAACCTAGGGTAGGAATGATTATTTTCAAAGAGTTGAGTGACATTACAAAATGAATAAGAGGTAGCGAAATCAAGATCGATGATATCCACATCATCACTGAGTTCACTGGCTTTTACTCTTGTATCACGAGTTTCATCCTGGAGTATGTAAAAGTCATCAGCATAAGACGTATTAGTCATAATGCTGGTAATTAGCACAACAAAAAATAACAGGTGATTGCTTATGACTTTACTCATTTTTTGATAATACCAAATAACTTTATTACATTCTTAAGTTTTATTCGCTAAAAAATAACCAGGGTGATTATTAAATAACCATAATATACTGTTTTAGCATTTTACTTTAGTCTATAAATAAACCTGAGCCTGTTTTGCATCGTTGATAAAGTTGTTAAGAGAAAACCATTAAGCATTCGTTGAAACCAAATGAGCAATAACGACATAACGCAGAAGCTTGCCTGCCGTCACTAAAATAATAAACCAGAGTAAACGTATACGCAAAACACCCGCAATAAGGGTTAAAGGATCACCAATAATAGGAACCCATGCAAAACATAAAGAGAATAACCCGTATTTTACAAAACGTTTTTCAGCTTGAACAAACTGCTCTTCAGAAATCTTTAACCACTTTTTTATCACTTCCAAACTCACCCAATAACCCAAGGCATAATTCGTAAGCGAACCCAGCACATTGCCCGTTGTTGCAATAGCCACTAATGCTATCGGTGGTAAATCACTTAACAACAAAGCAGTTAAAACAACTTCAGAACTTAAAGGTAAAATCGTTGCCGCTAAAAACGACGATAAAAAAAGCCCTAAATAACCCAGTTCAGTAAAATATTCCATTCTTTTAGTTTTTAACCTAGTACTAAAGTAAAGTGTTTCAAAATACAGTATTGCCAAATTAAAGAGATCACTCAGTCTCTAACCCGGGTTTTCAAATTTTTACCAAATATATTAAATACAAATTGTAGGACTGAAACCGTTATTCATTTTTGGCCTCAATTTTTTTAAATTGCTTATCATACATGCCAACCAATAATAACTCGCCTTTATCATCAACTCTAAACTGTCCATAGCGTGCGCTCGTGTAGTATTTAGCGTGCCCTTCCTGAAAAAAGAATGCATTTGTCGCAAATTTTACTGCGCCATTGCGTACACGGTATTTCAAAAGAATTTCATTTTTTTCTGGCGCTTGCCCAGCAGAAATCGTTTTAAACGATGCCACTTTATTTTCATCTAAAACGACAATGGTATGTCCATCGCTAGCAGCTACATTATGTCGCCAACGTCTATATTCTTCTGTCCTTTTTGGTAATGCTTTATAAACGGCTCTTGCTACCTGATAATCTAGCGCCATATAATCGCCTTGCATTAAAGAACGCGGGTCGACTGGCGCAAGTTCTAAGTAAATAACTTTGCCCTCTGCCAAATGTTTCTCTTTTCCTGCAATAGACCAATTCACTAAACCTAAAACAATAACAAGCGCAATAACGGCTATTTTACTATACATGTTGTACCTCCTTAGCCTTAGGTAACACACGCAACATTAACCATCGGCCAGAGAGCAAAACCAAACCCACTACCAATAATGTTTGTGCTTTTGCCAGCAAGGTTGTATCCAACAAATAATAGTATGAAGAAATATAAAAAAGGAGTGAAGTAATGCCTAACCCCATCAAAACTCGATTACTGCCAGCGAAGCCTACCAACAGTATTAACATTCCAACAGAAATACCATTCGCTTCCATCGACACTGCACAGAATATCAAAACACTTATTAAAGTAATAACGACAAACTGTTGAGAAGCTGCGCTTGCATAACGTTGTAGTAACTGCCATACAACATACAACATTACGATAGATGAAAAAATTTCTCCCACCCATGGCTGAATCCATATCTCTGTGTTGTTATATGACCATCGCCAACCTAATCCAGACTGTAACAATACCGAGCCTTTAATTTGAATCAGCGCCAATACCTGCCCATAGCCAATCGCCCTTAATGCGCGCATATGTTTAGGATACTTAAATTCATTAAGCCAAAGATAGGCGGCAATAAACATAATAAAGCCAAAGTACAGATGCAGTGCCCCGCTGTTGTCTAACAATAACGCTAATGCAATCGCAGCAAAATATGAGGAAACAACACGATGGATATAATCCTGCATAAATAAAGCTAGTGATGCTTGCAACAACATAACCATGCCCCATGCCAATGAATCATCAAGATTATTAAATCTGAATATCGACCATACAACCAACGTTTGACCTGCAAAACTTAACGCCAACGCCAAATGCTTTACAAACTCATTCTTAGGCATACGCAATATGGAATACGCACCAGCTATCATTACAAGCCCTATAACAATAGCCGCGAGCTTGTTATCTAGAATAGATTCAAAGAGCGTACCGACAAAACCAAGTAAAAAGGCTGCCGCAAGCCAAGCAGAAAACGCCAATAACACTTTAACAAACCAGGGAGACTCTACGGTTTCATCTTCCAGTGGTTTATCATTAACTAAACAAGCTTTTTGTAACGTTGTGTAAACTGATTTAAGTTCATCACTCATCACTGCATCTCCTTATGCAATTTTTTCAGCCACATGGCAGCACTTGCACCCATTCCAACGACTAGCAATGTTAATAACAAAAAACTACCCGCGTTGTCATTATTTTCAAGTAAAGACTTTGCAATAAATGTTGTAATAACCACAATACCTGACAAACAGCCACCTGCAAGCATAAACAGGTCTGGCTTTAATTTACGATAAATAAAGTACAACCCTGCCAGCCACGCCAACCAGATGGGTGTAGATAAAACACTATCTGAACGACTATCAAAAATCGTACTTAAAACTAACCAGGTAATCGAAACACCGCTAGCCAAAGCGATTAAACGAATAGCCCAACGCTCGGACAACCATCGCCATTTCATTTCTAAAACTTCCCAAACAGCTAATGCTAAAGTATTAAAAATAAATACTTGCCAGTACATTCCCATGTTGTTGCCAAAAAATACCCAGAAAAAATCCCGCAAGATCTGGTTATACATAACAATCGTTATATTAATAAGTAAAATCCAAACAATCCAAATAGCAGGAAAGCGCCCAATTAAAGCCCAAGGCAGCATCAACAATGCCCAATTAAAAAATAACTGCCACGGATCTGCACCCGTCTGATAAGTTTGGCCATACAACGCAAGCAAAACACCCAGAAAAATAGTCGCCATCAGTAACGAAACTTTACCGGCCACAGAATCCACACCCAACTTCCAATAAGCCGCAACGGCAAGCACAATAAGCACTTCCACCATCCCGAACTTGGCAAAGCGCCCCATATCACTCCAGTTATAAGCAACAAAGAACAAAACAGAAAAAGCTATTGCTAACCCCCCTAACCAAAGCAACAAACTATCTATAAAGCGTAACCATTTCTTTTTATCCGGCGCTATATGCAAAATATTAAGAGCATCAGTAATATTTTCAACAGGAAGAATTCCATCTTCGATAATTTTAATAAGATGATGGCGAGCTGAATAAATAAAACGGTTCATATCAATAGCGTCCTTTTACTTTTTAAGTAACTTATTCTTTATTGCTCAATATGTGAAATGTAAGACCTGACCATGAAGGATCCTCACAAAATTTGCTACTTCCGTCATTGCGAGGAAGTACTGAAAAACAAGCGTTTTTCAATACTGACGCGGCAATCGGCTTGCAAACATCTTTCCTCATTCAGATTGCCACGCTCACTATGTTCACTCGCAAAGACATACTTTTTACAGATTATAGGGGTTTTACAAATCAGATAAATCCACATAGTCATCGTCCACAGAAAAAGCACCTTCTGAAAAATTTGCTTTATGTGCATTTTCTTCAAGTTCTTTTTTACACAAACGTAGATACACTAAATCATTACCCATTAATGCAGCATCATCAGCATTTGAACTAGACTGCTCAATATTCGCTTCAAGCTCACTTTCTCTTTCTAACAATAACCGCCAGAGTAGATTAAAATACTTCTCGTCGACATTCATATCAAATGATTTCATAGGATGACGCTCGATGTAACTGTAAGTATGTTAAGAGTAAACCTTAAAGTAGCCATTTAAACCATGAAATAGTGCTTTTAAGGTCGTATAAAGGTACTTTTATTCAAATTAATTACTACTAATCAATTAGTTAACTTGGTTCGATCCGTTCGTTTGATTCGTTAAGTTATTAAGTTATCGGTGTCCCATACTTCAAAGTTATCGGTTTCCCTTTTCTCCTTCTCACGTTCTCCGACCTTCTACTGCATTTTTTACTGCAATAATTCTGTCGTACCAATTTTTAAATTGTAACCGTGATTTCGATGTATAGAAATTCCTCACATCATCATGTTCTGGTGGACTTAGGCTTGAAAATAAATCCCTAAGTTCACTTGCCTCGCTTTCTAATAATGGAACAATTTTTGTAAATTTATGAAACTCAGAAACAGGTAATGATTTGTTCTTGTACTGGTGACGTTGTTCATTGAATACATATGAATTCGTAAGTCTTTCAATCAATCTTCTCATCAAACCAGACATTCGTTCTTTTTCTTCTGCAGCAGGCTCTAATGATGCATTAACGATTAATTCAATTTTTTGACAAAGATCATCCCAGTTTTCTATATACTCTGCAACAGTGGCACAATCTTCCAACACTTGTATTGAGAGATGGTTGTTGAGGCCGCTGCGATTTAGTGTTGTTTGTAGGTTTACAAAAAAATCCCAATTGTGTGTCAAAACCACCATTTGGGTATTCGGCTGGGTTCGAATGAAATCCCTAATCCTCTCACAAAAATTGGAGACATAGTTATAATCAAAACTTGTCACTGGATCATCAAAAACTAACATTTGGTATGGGTGAGCCATAGCTTCAGCCATAAAAACTGCTAGTGCATGGATTTTTTGCTCACCTTCACTGAGAACTCTATGTACAGGTGTTCTCCCAATATTTGAGGTAATCGTAATATCTTGTTCACTTCCTTTCGTAGCTAATTTTACACCCAGCTGCGACAAGTTCATTCCACTCAATGAAATGTATTCAGAGTTTAATTTGCTTTCAAATGTGCCTAAAACCAAATCAGCATGAGCCTCTTTACCCTTGAGAGTTAGTTTTCTATAGAGTGAAGGGAAATCAATGCTATTAAGTTTTGATACATGCGGTGCATGTATAGATGCTTTTTTACATATAGCTAATAAAACCTGCATTTCACCATGTAGCGCTTGATTCGCTCGTAATGTGGCAATTCTATTTTGTAAATCTTGTGCCTTAACAATTAATTGATTACCGTTTTCTTGTGCCGTTGTTAAAGTTCTCTCAAATTGGGCTTCAAGTGTGCCAAGTTTTTCAATATAAGAAAGCAATTCACCATGTCTGTTAAAAAGAAGGGCATTGCCATGACTCTGAGGTTGACTGCTTTGAGGAATAGCTGCCTTAATATCATCTACCAATTTAGTCATGCCAGGAATAAATTCGGGTTGAGAAATATTTTCAATCAATGACAAATCTAATAACTGGAATGTACGTATTTTCTCCTGCTGTGTTATTGCTTGAGCGAGATCTTGATTTAGAGAATTAATTTCAGCTTGGATTGTTGATGCCAAATGTTCATGATAAGATTTAAATAATATCTTTGCTTTATCACTAAGTGTTTGCAAACATAATGGGCAGGTCTCAGCCTCTAGGTAGAGTGTTGTTTCTGCCACTAAATGGATAAGCTCATTGTGAGTTTTTGGATCTACTCCATTTGGAAAGGCTCCTTTCGACAACTCCATTATCGCTGAGATTTTTTGTTGTAAAGCCAACTCTTTGTTCTGTAAATCAGATAAAGAGCACTCTTTACAGGTCAGGTCAAAATCAGCTAATGCCTGTCTTGTCCTTTTAACAAGACCTAATTGTACTTCTAATGCTAATTTTCCTTGATCAGTAGTCGCAGATTGAACTTGCTTTAACTCGTTTTCCAGATTTGATATTTCGGCGAGCTCTTTTTCACTAAAAGGAGGAAGAGATTTAAGCCAGTTTTCAAGATTTACTGAAGATTCTGGAGTCCATGAGATAAAGGGTTCGACTTGTGTATTTACGAAGTTAGTTAAACGAGAAAGTGCGCCTTGCATTTCATTGGCGATAACACTTCTATCTTGAGAAATTTTATTATTTGAGAATTGTTGAAATGAAGAAACTATTGATCGGCAAAAATCAAATAACTCTAATCTGAAAACGGATACTTCAACTGAATTTTCTGCCTTCATATTTCCAGTTATATTTGAAATTGCGACAGTAGAATCAAAGTACTTTATAAATTGTGATTGTGAGCCGAAGCCCGTTGATTCGACCCACTTGGCTGAATTTTGCCAGCCTTGAAATTGATATTCAAAAGAAGGCAAAGAAGTTGATTCTAGTCTAACGTTGTGAAATGGGTTATCCGGCTTTACAGGGGAAGATAAGATTTTAAATGCCTGGCAAATACTAGACTTGCCTGCTCCGTTTTTACCGAAAACAAGTGTTATTTTTTTATCGAAGTTTAGCCCTAAAGTTGGAGACAATTTCTTGAAGTTTTCAAAGTTAGAAATTCTCTCAAGAAAAACTGGGCTGATACCATTTTGAGTCAATCCAGTCGCAGGCTGGACTGGAGCAGCCTGTGTAACGTAGTTTTTTTCTTTTATTAAATAAAGCCATATATCTTGGAGGTCTGTCTCTGATGCTGGTGCACCATTTAGCTGAATCGAAAGGTCACTAATACGGCTAAACCAACCTTCGCTAATTTCAGAGCGTAACTCTAATAAGAATCCCGTTGCGTCTTGATATCTTGGCACCAAATATATTCCTTTTTGTTGCTAAATATTTAATTCTTCGCAATCATTAGAGCTTTATGAAAACTAACGACTAAATTACCTGCAAACTTTTCAGTAAAATGGCATCACAAGTGATAAATACCACCTCTCTTATATTTGATTCCATAAACAAAACCAACGCCTTTAAAAAATAGCCAAGGCGGTTTATATATTTCTGGATTCCCGCCTGCGCGGGAATGACTTGGAGGGAAAAACAAAGAGCAAGCGAGAGGCTTTTAGGCAAGGCGTAGTATTTTTTTAAAAACGGAGCGTACAACAAGTACGTGAGTATTTTAAAAAATTGCTACAACGCCGAATAAAAGTTTCTCGCGCCGCTCTTTAGCCGCATTTGGAATCGCCGCAATTGAGACACGTCATACACCCATCCATCTTGATAACAGCCTTAGTACTACACTTCCCACACAACTGCGCCGAAGCCGGAAAATCCTTAGCCTCGGTACTTTCCGCTGCATCCACTGCCCCTTCAAACTGTCGACGCTTCTCATCAACCAACTTCTGTTGATGCTCATCAAGCCCTTCGTCTTTAATCATGCCGATCATACGAAGATGGCATTCAATCGAGTCGCCAATTTCCGCAACGATAGAAGGCATATACTTACCCCCTTTCTTAAAGTAACCACCACGCGGGTCGAATACTGAACGAAGTTCGTCTACCAGGAAGGTTACGTCACCACCTTTACGGAATACGGCTGAAATGATGCGTGTTAAGGCAACAATCCATTGAAAGTGATCCATGCTTTTACAGTTGATAAATACTTCGAATGGACGACGCAGTTCGTTTTCGGTACCGTGATTTAAAATAATGTCGTTTATGGTGATATATAAAGCATGTTCTGATAACGGTGTTTTCACTTTATAGGTTGAGCCGATAAGCATTTCCGGGCGCTCAATCTTTTCATGCATTTGTATTACATTTTCAGGTGTTTTTTCACCTTGAAGGGCGACTTCTGCCGCTGTATCGTCTTCATCTTCTTTTGCAACGGCGTAACCAACAATGGCACTGTCGATCTTAATAGACATGTTTCTTTCTCTCCTGCGTTTAATTTACATTAACGCTTTATATTAATTTTTACTCGTTAGTCTACGAAAATTTTATGAAAGACTAACAATATTCAATAACGGCAAAACAATGGTAACTGCCACGATAACGGC
>Ga0316209_1001494_pt1 | contig 23665 bp, 21 predicted proteins | sample 6monopyrite_MG_FD_204945 | JGI IMG/M metagenome (GOLD analysis project Ga0316209, IMG submission 204945) | Microbial mat bacterial communities from mineral coupon in-situ incubated in ocean water Damariscotta River, Maine, United States -... | ecosystem: Environmental > Aquatic > Marine >...
GACCACGAGCGACAAGGGGTGGAAAATCACCCAATGAATTATTGATGGGGCAGCAAGTGGATTTACTCGCTGCATAATTAAATTGCAGTTATTACTTGAAACCGCGAGAGTCATATATGCCAAGTTTTGATATTAAAAATTTTAAAGAGCGATTGCACGTGATTAATGCTTTCGATGGCAATTTGCGCCATGGTGCCAGTACGTTCCACGCCATCACTAATCGAACAGGTGAAGGTCGCCCGTCCAGCGGTGGAATGACCCGCGAGCATGCCAAGGTTGCGCTGGATACTGGAAAGGATCGTTACCAGAGAATTGATGGCCTATGGGAAGCTATTGAGCGGTGCCCCATTTGCAGGTCTAAGAAAAACGAAACTTTTCTTTCCCGTTTTGGGCTGGACATCTATCGATGTACGGATTGCACACACCGTTACCTGAATCCGCGAGTTAAATATGATGAGGCAATGCGGTTGTATGCAGATGATAAAACCGCCTCTGATATCTACTCTCAGCCACTACAAATAGAAATTGACGAGATCAAATACCAGTACGGTATTGAACTCATCGACCAACTCAACCCGCCCGCTCGCAACAAAATTATGGATATCGGTTGCGGCGCGGGAGGGTTCCTAAAAGTTGCCGACATGAATGGCTGGGAGCAGTGTGTAGGCGTCGACGTAAACGAGCGCTATGCGTCAATATATAAGGAAACAAAAGGGGTTCAATACATTTCTGCAAATTTCGAAAGCTTGGATCCTGAGAAGCTAGGCGGCGACTACGATTGTATTGCCATGTGGAGTGTGCTTGAGCACCTTTATGATTTGCACGCAATTATTGCAGTTATGAAGAAGATGCTTAAAAAGGACGGCTTGTTCTTCATTCTAGTGCCAAATGTGGAATCCTTGGCGACGAAGCTGATGCGTGAGAAGTCACCAACCTTCAATTGGAAGCATCTTGCGCATTTCTCACCAGTAAGTCTTAAGCAGCTTATGAAGATGCATGATTTTAAATGCGAGCATTTTGAGACAGTGATTACAGAAATCGACAACATCAAAAGCTACATGTCTGGTGAACATCCTTATTATGGTTACGGTGATCCAGCAGGGCTATTCGATTTTATCACCCCTGAGTATATCCATAAAAACCACCTGGGCAGCAGAATGATTGGAATATTTCGCAATGCTTAGAGGTCAGCCAGTCACGGCGATTATTCCGGTGCGTGGTGGTTCCAAAGGTATTCCGGGCAAAAATTTATATCGGCTAGGCCGTGACACCTTACTTGAACGTACTATTAAGATCGCAAAGCTTTGTTCGTATATAGACCACATTGTTGTGACCACGGATGACCCTGAGATGTACGAGATCGCCTGTCGTTACAGCGCTGCTGCTCCTGCTTTACGCTCTGCTGAATTGGCTTCAGACAGTGCAAAGACGGTAGATGTAGTCTTGAATCTCATTGAGACAGTCCCTATCACCACAGGATGGGTTTTGCTGCTGCAGGTGACCACACCTCTACGTACGCTAGCTGATCTCATCGCTTTCTGTGAAACGTTTGAGAATGGCCCTGTCGATTCAGAAGCGGCGGTCAGTCTAGTCCATTTCGACAGTCCACACCCGGACAAGATCCAGAAGATTGAAGATGGTCTTGTTAAATCCTATTTGGGTAAGGATTCTATGGTGGCTCGCCAGTCATTGCCTATGGTATATGCCCTCAACGGTGCTTTCTATATGACCCACCGCGATACCCTAGTCTCCGCCCGCACTTTTATGCCGCAACACACATTACCCTTCATCATGCCTGAAGATCGCAGCATAAATCTAGATACCAAGATGGACGTTTACGTTCTAGAGGCGATGTTAGAGCGAGGTGTCTACAGCGTGGAGGAATACGACCTGTGAAGATTGAGGTAAAAGATATTTTTCGTAAAGCATTTAAGGTAGGGGGACTTTTGGGTCGGGTTCATGAACGCATATTGACTGCAGCGAATGACCGTAAAGATTTTAGAGTATACTGTTCGAATTTACGCCCCTATCGACAATTGATAGCAGTTATGCCACATGCCGACCAAGGTGGCCTATTGATAGTCTCTGGTCGAGGAATGAATGTAGTGTGGGCCCAGGTCTGGACTCTGTTGAGTTTATGTGGGCGTGCCAATCGACAGAAGCCCTATGTACTGACAACTCGAGCTCAGAAACACTTGAATCGATATTACAGACTGCTCGATATTGAGTTGTTGTACTTGGATGATTTGCTGGAACATACCAATATCCCGCTGCCAGTAAAATTCCAGAACCGCCTTGATGTTGCGCAAACTTTTGATGATTTTCGTGCCCTGGTTGTGGATAGGGTTCCGATTGGAGACATTGCCCTGTCAACTTATTGCCGTTATCATGGAACAGGGTTAGTTGACATTAGTCAACAAAGCGTTCGCGACAGTGTACGCCAATGGATTGAGCAAGTCTGGCAGGCCATTGTTGTGGCTCGTGATATTTTTACACGCTATGATATCCGTGCCAGCTATCATACCGAGATTTTCATGGAGGAGTATGGTGGCATCTACTATGCTGCGCTTAATGCCGGAATAAAAGTAATCCGCTTTGCCGGGACTGTGCGTGATGACGCTTATATCATTCAGCATCGAACGTGGGAGGATGACCGTATTCATCATGCCGCTTTATCACAGAAAAGCTGGGATAAGGTTAAAGCTCTATCTTCGCTGGATCGAATTTGTACTGAATTGGAGCAGAACTTCAGCGATCGTTACGGTAATAAATGGCACCGCTCCAAGCGTAATCAACCTAATACACTGATACTGGACCCAGTGTTGGCAAAGGCCGAACTAGGCATACCTGCGGGGCGAAAGATTGCTGTTGTTTATAGCCACATTCTATATGACACCATATTTTTCTTTGGTACCGACTTATTTAAAGATTATGCTACCTGGCTAATTGAAACCATACGGGAAGCTGTGGCCAATGATAAGTTAGAATGGTATATAAAGGTTCACCCTTCGAACGTATGGCGTGGAGAAATGGGTACCGTGTTTAGTGAACGCTACGAAGAAGAGCGTTTAATTGAGGAACACATCGGAGTTTTACCACCACATGTACACATCATCCCAGCTGATAGCCACATCAGCCCGATGACATGGATGCAACTCGCCGATTTTGGTATTACAGTGCGTGGCACATCAGGATTGGAGATGGCTGCACTGGGGCGTACTGTTATTACCGCCGGCACAGGCCGGTACGAAGGGAGAGGCTTCACATACGACCCTCAGACTCAAGATGCCTATCGCGATCTGTTACATCGTTTGCCTGATGTTCCACTGATAACGCCTGAGCAGGCCGAATTGGCGCAGCGCTACGCCCATGGAATATTTATTCTCAAACCATTCACATTATCGACTCTTGAGCCCAGATTGCGTGCTGGCAGAGAAAAGGTGGTTGCGTCTGATGACTTGGTTTATGTTCCACGACCACTACTATCTAACGAACTTCCCAATGATTTATGTGATATGGCCAATTTCCTGCTTGATGATAACCGTATGGATCTACTGTCAGATGCTGGCTACATTACAGAAGAGCCTATACAGCGGAGTGCATAAAAATACATTCCTAGATATAAAGAACCAGTAAACTTAATTGTTTGCCTTTTGCAATTCTGTGTTTATTAAAATTCAGTGTTCACGTTAGTGTATTCATTTGAGTAGTTTTTCTGACAAAGTAGACATAAATATAGTTACTATGCGCATTCTTATCATTGGAGGTACCGGTCTTGTTGGGAGCTATCTAGTTGCACGGTGTGTGGCGGCTGGTTTCGAGGTGGCGATAGTGTCTCGTTCAGCGGATAGGGTGCCTAAGGAGGCGCGCGCAATCGTCGCTGATATTAGCAGTCCTGGCTGGGTGAAGAATAGCGGTATCAATCCGCAAGATTTCGACGTGGTTGTTCATCTTGCTTATTCGACTACAGGTGATGCATCTTACGATCGTACCGTTACAGTAGATTCAGTCGTTGAAACAGTTGACCATTTTTCAGCATCCCGCTTGCAACATTTTATTTATCTGGGATCCATGAGTGTCTTTGGTATTGACCTCCCGCCAGGACGTCTTGATGAAAAAGCACCGCGGGTAGCCGATAATGATTATGCTCGCAATAAGATCGATGCGAGTGCAGCGATGATGGAGGCCCGTGTCAACTTTTTAGTCAGCGTCCTGCACCCCACGGGTGTCTATGACGCAGCCAGTAAGCGCATAAAGAGCTACCGCGATATGCTGACAAGTGGATACATCGTGCTCGATGAAGGGGGGCGCGGAATTAATAACATTATTCACGCTGATGACGTGGCTGCGGCCATCCTTGCTTGCGCTAAAAGAAAAAATGGTCGGCGTGCCGAGGAGTATATTGTTAACGGTGAGGCAATCACTTATGGAGATTGGTTCAACATTATTGAGCATCAGCTTGGTGTGGCGGTACGACGTCGTGTACCTGCTAAATTACTACAATTGTGTCGTGGCCCATTACGTAGTGTCTTACGTGGCATAGGGTTTCGGCCCCCAATTCTTGTTCCTCAATACAAACGTGCGATATTTGAGCGTGACACGCTCTTAGTATCTGATAAGGCGGCCGCGCATTTTGGCTGGCGGCCTCGGTTACGTTTTCAAGAGGTCATCCTCCTTGATTAAGGGAGATCTGAATAATGCGATTGTTAACCGTTGCAACAGTTAGCTATCTTCATCAGGCCAGTGTCCTGTTTAGTCATGCACGGCGGGTTCACCCAGAGTTAAAGCCAACAGTCTTAGTTGCTGACTGCTCACCAAAAGCTCTGGGCCCTGTTAGTGACGCACTCGGGCCAGAAATAGATGTTTTGTGCACGGCCGATTTGGAATGCGATTTTTTAGAAAGCATGCGAACCTACTACTCACCATTGGAGTACTGTTCGGCCCTCAAAATTCTCGGGACAGCGCATATCTTACGAGATGAGGAAAGCTGCCTTTTTCTAGATCCGGATATGGTTATTATGGATAGCCTGAGTGATGCTGTGTTTGATCAGCCTGGAGAGATAGTAGTCAGTTGTCATACTTTTTCACCTTACCCAAACGATGGTAAGAGTCCGGATGATCTTGAGCTCTGCTTGTCAGGCCACCTCAATGGTGGTGTTTTACTGGCGCGCCGAGGTTCGACTGGAAATACCGCGCTTAATTGGCTAGTTGATAAGACTAAAAGCCGATGGTTCGTGGCACCTGAACTTGGTATGTACGCGGATCAACACTGGTTTTCAGCCCTACCGTATTTCTTTCGAGATCACACTACGGTAGTTTCAGACCGTGGTGTGAATGTTGCTTATTGGAATCTTCATGAACGGCCATTACGTGTAAACGAACAGGGTTCAGCCATAACGTTGGCTACAGGTGACCCCTTGCGGTTAATGCACTTCAGCGGCTTTTCGCTACCATCAAATGGGCGCATTAGTAAACATACGAATCGACGTTTTGATGAAATAACAGAAAAAGCTCTAGATACTTTGATTAGCGATTATGAAACCTCCTTAGTTCTTTCCAAAGAGAGGTTTGAGCATCTTGTAGGAGACTTAGGTTTCAGCAATTTACCATTGGTGCAGCGCTTGCAAATTGCTGCTGACTATTGGAATGAGTCGTGCCTGGCCGCGCCAAAAATAAAATTGTTGTCCCGGTTGTGGCAAGCTGCTTTACGGCGTTTATTGTGACTTGATATCAAATCCGACAAATTTAACATATTTGGATAGGTATCGTGCTGGTATAGTAAGCATGAACCTGACCGCGATATGCGAATGAATGAGTAGGCTAAAATTGAAAAAAGCTTTAATTACAGGAATCAATGGCCAGGACGGATCGTATCTTGCTGAACAGTTACTTCAAAAAGGGTATGAAGTCCATGGTGTAGTGCGTAGGGAGTCTATGGAAAACTCCGCGAATCGGCTCGTTAATATAAGGCATCTCCAGAATAAAATACATCTTCATGTTGGTTCGGCTGACAATCACTTAAGCATTTACAAAATTGTGGCTAAAGTAGAGCCTGATGAATGTTATCATTTAGCCTCTTCAAGTTTTGTCAGTTATAGCTTTGAAGATGAGTCCTCAATTGTCTCAAATAACTTTACTGCGACTCATTCTCTGTTGTCGAGCATAAAAGAGCTGGTGCCAGAATGTAAAGTTTATTTCGCCGGATCGAGTGAAATGTTTGGTGATGTTAATGCTGCTCCCCAAAATGAATCAACGCCATTCAATCCGAGATCTGTTTATGGGATTTCTAAATTAGCGGCTTTCCACTTGGCAAGGAATTATCGTGCGCATCATAAAATGTTTGTCAGTGTTGGTATTTTGTATAACCACGAATCGCCACGCAGGGGGTTCCAGTTTGTGACACGCAAGATCACTTCATCTGTAGCAAAGATACATCTTGGACTCGCCAAAAGTTTGGATCTCGGGAATATAGATGCAAAACGGGATTGGGGATACGCACCTGATTATGTAGCAGCAATGCATGCAATGCTTCAGTTTGAAAAACCTGATGATTACGTTGTTGCGACTGGCGTTTTACATTCAGTAAAAGAATTTCTGATTGCGGCTTTTGGTGCCGTAGGCCTAGAATATGAGCCTTATGTCCGGATTAACCCGGAATATTTTCGCCCGGGCGAGTTGGTCCCATTGTGTGGTGATGCTAGCAAGGCGCAGGAGGCGTTAGGCTGGCAACCATCAAAAAAATTTGATGAAATTGTTAAAGAGATGGTATTCACAGATATTCAGTTGTTGGAAGAGAAAAGATGAAAGTTTTATTTACGAGCGTATTTTTAGAACATCCAGCAGCTGGGGGGCCACAACTTAAGATTGAAAACGCGATAAAAGCGTTATCACGCGTATGCGAAATCGATATTATTTCTAGGGAGCCAGAACTTGTCGATGAGACAGGTGAAGCGGCGCAATTTTTTAAAGAGTTTTGTACGGAATTTCATGTGGTACCCCGGATAAAACAGAAGAGATCTGGAAATCGATATTTTCGTAAACTTAAATCGATTTTTGATCAAATATTTGATCTGGAAAACTCAAAAGATGCGAGCTTTATTCTTGAACATATTGATAGAAGAAATATCGATATTTTATGGTTTGGCTACGGCAATATTTCTTTCCCGTTAATCAAAAAAATAAAGTCGATGCGGCCGAACTTAAAGGTGGTTTGCGACACGGATAGTGTGTGGTCCAGGTTTGTTTTGAGAGAATTACCATACGCCAAGGGATTTCGGAAGCTTCGCATTTTTCTTTCGGGCAGAAAAAAAGAAGACGAGGAACGGGAGTGGGTAAATCTTTGCGAAGCCACCACAGCAGTTTCTGAAGTGGATGCCAAGTATTACCGAAGTATTGCGACTGATAAAACCCGGGTACACATATTCTCGAATGTTATTGACATAGATTCATATAAAAATGCGCCACCCCCTCCGGACAATTTCAAGAGTCCGTCGATATATTTAGCTGGTAGTTTTGGCCATTACCATAGTCCTATGGATGCCGCGGCGCGTTGGGTCCTAAGCGATATTCTTCCTCTGGTTAGAAAGGCGGTTCCTGATGTCCATTTTTACATAATAGGTCGCAATTCGGATATTCGGTTTGGGCATGTTGGGGATTCCGCCGTTACTGTGACAGGAAAAGTGGAAACGGTGCTTCCGTATTTGTGCAATACGGATGTTGCTCTTGTTCCCTTGAAATTTGAATCGGGAACACGTTTCAAAATACTTGAGGCGGGAGCATGTAAAGTCCCACTCGTTTCAACAGTTTTGGGAGCTGAAGGTATTCCAGTGAAACATGGCGAACATATTTTGCTAGCGGATGAGTCAGAGGAGTTCGCTAACGCCATCATCAGGCTACTTGGTGATAAAAAATTTGCATCTACGCTTGCAGAAAATTGTTTTCAATTGGTACATGATCGATTTAGCGTAGAAGCATTAGCCGTGGAGGCAAAACAGATTTTGGAGTATTTAACTCATGATTGAGTCAGTTTTATATGGAGACATCACTCTGGCAGTAATACTGCGGTCAAATTATCATACTGACGGCATAAGTTTTTTTACTCCAGATGATTTTTCGCAACAGCTTGGCTACATGAATAGGCCCGAGGGTTATGTCATTGCACCGCATGTCCATAATCCGGTCACACGTGAGGTTCAGTTTACCAAAGAAGTGCTGTTCATAAAAACCGGCAAGGTGCGTGTCGATTTCTATGGTGATGATCAGAGCTACCTGGAGAGCCGAATACTTGGTCAGGGTGATGTGGTCCTTCTTGCTTTTGGTGGCCACGGTTTTGAAATGCTCGAAGCCAGTGAAATTATCGAAGTCAAACAGGGGCCGTATGCAGGTGATGCTGATAAAACCCGGTTCGTAGGAATCGTTGCAAATGAAGCTGTGATAAAAAAATGATAATATTGCGTCAATTGTTAAGAAAACTCGTAGGGCGAATAGCCAATATTGCTTCTAAGCAAAATCGTGATTGGGATGACTGCCAACTAACTTTAACCGCACGGTCAATAATGGCATCGGAATCTTGGCAAGCGTTGCCCAAAGCGGGTCAATCCACGGCATGGCTTAGCTCAAAAGAATTTCGCGTCTATTCACAGTTTGGCGATGATGGGATTATTCAATTTCTTGTGCACTGTCTTGGTTTAGGTTCTAATTCTTCATTTGTTGAGTTCGGGGTAGGAGATTTCTTCGAGAGTAATTCACATTTTTTATTGGTAAATAGCAATTGGCATGGTTTTGTAATGGATGGCTCAGAGAGTAATATTCAAGAAATAAAGCGTTCGGATCTTTTCTGGAAATATAATTTACAGGCAATGCCTGCATTCGTAACTGCCGAGAATGTTAATGATTTAATTTCGCAGTCTGGTTTTGAAACTATCCAATACCTACATGTCGATCTGGATGGGAACGATTACTGGGTACTTAAAAATATAGATATTGAAAAACTGAACCCAGATATCCTTATACTAGAATACAACTCCATCTTTGGTGCAGATAGAGCCATTTCTATTCCATATGATCCAAAATTCTATCGATTCGATGCTCATTTTTCAGGTCAATATTTTGGGGCATCCCTTAGCGCATTAGCGGGCCTTGCAGAAGACAAGGGCTATTACTTCATTGGTTGTAACAGTGCCGGTAATAATGCCTATTTCTTGGCAAATCGACATAAGGATGTAATTGCACCCACTGCTGTGCGTGGGGGATTCGTGGATGCGAAGTTTCGTGATTCACGCGACATAAATGGTCAGCTCACTTATCCACAACGTGAGAGTGCGCGAGCCTCCATACGAGGCATGCCTGTTATCAACGTTAAAACTAATATTGAAGAGACTGTTTAACATTTGTTTATAAAACCCTTTAGGCCTTTTACTGCTGGAAAAACTTGGTAACTAAATGAACTTTATCCCTGTTAATGAACCATTGCTGAACGGCAACGAAAAAAAATATCTTACTGAGTGCATCGATACTGGCTGGATTTCATCCGAGGGCCCTTTCGTCAAAAAGTTTGAAGAACAGTTTGCCAAGCGGGTCGATCGGGGCTATGGCATTGCGGTGACCAATGGCACAGCTGCTTTGGATGCAGCGATTGACGCACTTGGTATTGGCCCGGGCGATGAAGTGATCTTGCCGGCCTTTACTATCATCTCGTGCATCGAGCAGATCGTGCGCGTTGGAGCCAACCCAGTATTGGTGGATAGCGACCCTATTACCTGGAACATGGATGTTGGCCAAATTGAGACGAAGATTACCGAGCGTACTCGCGCCATTTTGGTGGTGCATATCTATGGTTTGCCGGTAGATATGGATGCAGTCCTGGATATTGCGCGTCGACACAATCTGCGGGTGCTTGAGGATGCCGCCGAGATGCATGGGCAAACCTATAAAGGTCAACCCTGCGGTAGCTTCGGTGATATCAGTATTTTTAGTTTTTACCCCAACAAGCACATTACCACGGGTGAAGGTGGGATGATCGTGACCGATGACCTGGGACTTGCCGAGAATTGCCAGAGTTTACGTAACCTCTGCTTTCAACCGCAAAAGCGTTTTGTGCATGAGCGCTTAGGCTGGAATTTGCGCATGACTAACCTTCAGGCTGCGGTAGGTGTGGCTCAGTTAGAACGGCTGGATGAGTTTGTCGAGCGCAAACGCCAAATGGGCAGGCGTTACAACGAACTGTTTGTAGGGTTGCCCGGTATACAGCTGCCATTGACCAAGACAGACGCTGCTGAGAACATTTACTGGGTCTATGGAATGGTGCTGGAAGAATCGACAGGCATGGTTGCAGAAGAGGCGATGAAGCAGCTGGCTGCCAAAGGCATTGGATGTCGCCCGTTTTTCTGCCCAATGCACCAGCAACCAGTATTGAAAGACATGGGGCTGTTTGCAGGAGAAGCCTATCCCGAAGCGGACCGACTGTACCGGCAGGGATTCTACATCCCCAGTGGCATGGCACTGACCGACGAACAGATTGAACGGGTTGCCAAATCCGTATGGGAGGTGCTGAGATGAGTGTTGTGTTTGATGCCTACGCGGTGTATTACGACCTGTTGTATCAAGATAAAGACTACAATACCGAGATAGAGTTTGTTGACAATTTGCTAGCTAAACATCTAGTGCCAAAGGGTGGAGCATTGCTGGAATTAGGTAGTGGCACTGGCAAGCATGCTGAGGGATTCGCTAAATTGGGCTATATGCTGCATGGTGTGGACATGAGTCCGGCGATGGTGGAAGCTGCTAACGCTAGAAAACCAGTTGATCTGTCCGAACAGATGGTGTTTGCGGTGGGCGATGTGCGTAACGTGCGGGTGGATAAACAATTCGATGCGGCCATCTCACTGTTCCATGTAGCGAGTTATCAAATCACTAACACCGATCTCTGTGCGATGTTCCAAACCGCGGCCGTTCATCTAAAACCTGGCGGTGTCTTCCTGTTTGATTGCTGGTATGGGCCTGCTGTGCTTACGGACAGGCCAGTAGTGAGAGTCAAGCGCATGCACAATGATACAGTTGAAGTGCTGCGCATCGCCGAGCCGCTCATGCATCCTAATGAAAATATCGTCGATGTAAATTACACCGTGCAGGTCAAACAGAAGGGTGATGAGCGGGTGAACGAGCTTCGTGAAAAGCATAGCATGCGCTATCTGTTTGCGCCCGAGGTTGAGTTACTGTTAGGGCTGGCGGGGATGCGACTGGTGGAGCGTGTGGAATGGTTAACTGGTAGGCAGACTGGATTTGAGAGCTGGGCTGCGACATTTGTGGCTATTAAGGAAAAATAATCCACCAACTATCGGGTCGTTATATATACGGATGTTTCATGGATAGACATAGGACTTTTAGTAGGCAGATTTACGGGCTATTTTTGCCGGTTATATGCCAGCAGATCCTGACATGAATAATTCATTGTCCAAACTAGGTAGATAAAATGCACCAGGTTTTAAAGGTGTTATTTTTACGCATACTAAAATAAATAATCACTGATTTCGGGGGTTATTATTACGGTGTTTTTGTAATGATCAAAAAGCATATAAAAAACTTATTAGTTAAAATAAAGTTATTCCCAGAACCGTATTTGCCTCAGAATAATTTATTGACGGAAACTGCTCAAGTTTGTTCGATCAAGAGCTTTGGTAATCGGAATATTGATAAAATCTTTTATGTTATCAGGCAAGAGGGAAGAGGCAGAGGGTTGTTTTCGATTGTTGCTTCAGTTTTGTGCCACCTAGATATAGCTGAAGAGCATGGATGGATACCTATTATTGATTTTCAGAATTTTCCCAATATTTATAATGAAACCAAACCTATCAATGATTCAATGAACTCATGGGAGTATTACTTTGAACCGGTAAGCGAATATAAGCTTGATGAAGTTTACTTAAGTCGAAATGTTATTTTTTCAGACAATGGGTACCCGACAGGTTATGATTATTCAATTACAACGGAGAAAAAACTGTACACGGTTTTCTATAAGCATTTAAAAGTAAAGCAAGATATTGTTCAAGAGATCGATTCTTTTTATAGGATGCATCTTGAAGGTAATCGTGTATTAGGGGTTCATTTTCGGGGTCAAGAAATGAAGACTGCCGCTGGCCACCCATTTCCACCAACAAAGTCTCAAATGGCTGCGCGTATTGAAAAGCTAGTTAATGATTATAAATTTCAAAAAGTTTTTGTTGTTAGTGAGGATTCTGAGTATGTTGACTTCCTTCAGGGTAAATTTCGGAGTATTTTTATCACGACTGATCACTACCGCACACATGGTGAAAATGCTTATATGCAGTATCCGAGGGAAAATCATATTTATAATCTTGGGCGTGAAATCTTGGTGGATGCATATTTATTATCGCGATGCCAGGGTTTGATTGGGTGTGGTTCAAATGTTTCTACTTTTTCAAGATTTTGCAATAATGACAAATTTGATGTTGACGAAAGAATAGATAATGGGACCAATTCTTCTAACTTTGTAGTTGGGCAATTCTTATGGAGCATAAAATCAATGCTACCAAGTTATTTTGGCGGCTTCAAATTGTAGATTCAATAAAGTGAATAAAAACACAGTCGAGATCACATCTTTTTTGTATTGTAGTTACTCATAAAATTATTTCTATGCGAAAACGACTACAACAGTTCAAAGATATGGCTGGAGTGCGGGTTCCCATTGAGAGCTGGACTATTAAATGTTTAAAGTTAGGTATAACCTGATGTCAGCCCTGCGTCCGGTAAAGTTAGCGGTTTTCTTTGACCAGGCCATTCACACTGGAGGTGGGTATCAACAAGCTCTTAACGCAGCACTTTTGTTGAAAAAAATGCCTACGAATATCGTTGAGCCAATATTTTTTACCAGCCATCAAAATAATATTGAAACCCTTAGTTCGTTCGGAATAGACACTATCTTTCTGCCCCTACCGCTTTCTAGTCGCATTGTTCTCAAAATTCGCAGGCTTATTGTGCATAGTTGGATTTTCGGTATTTGGAAGAAGCTTGCAGGTGTAAATTCATTTGAACGTGGATTTTTAAAGCACGAGGTAGATCTGGTTTACTTTCTTTCACCGGATTTACTGGCAAATAATTTGGAAGAGATTAACTACATCACAACGGTTTGGGATTTGTGTCATCGAGATGATCCTGAATTTCCTGAAGTCAGGGCAGGACGAGAATTTGAGGGGCGTGAGCATTTGTACCGCAGTACTTTGCCAAAGGCCGTTGCGGTACTTGTTGATTCGCCTCTCGGTAAGGCCAATGTAACGCGTCGCTACGGGATTGATAAAGAGCGAGTCCATGTGATGCCTTTTATGCCAGCGACAGGTGCCCAAATTTCTGAAGATGCATATCAGACTGGCTATATTGATATTCGCCAAAAGTACAAGTTAGATGTCCCGTATGTGTTTTATCCAGCCCAGTTTTGGGCTCACAAGAATCACGTTTATCTGCTCGAGGGTTTGAAGTGTCTAGAGGAAAAGTATGGGCTAAAAGTTGGAGCAATCTTTTCCGGCGGTGATCAGGGTAATCTCGCACATATTCGCCGAATAACAGAGGATTTAGGTCTCAGTGACTGTGTCAGATTTGCAGGTTTCGTACCGAACGAGGAAATTCCTTACCTCTATAAGCAATCCTTGGCGCTGGTAATGCCCACCTATTTCGGTCCAACAAACCTGCCGCCTCTAGAGGCGTTTTTCCTTGGCGTGCCAGTGTTGTATCCAGACAAACCTGGTTTGCGCGATCAAGTTGGTGCTGCTGCTCTGCTGATGGATTTACACGAACCTGAGTCGATGGCGAGTCATCTGACATCACTCATCGAAAATCCAGAGTTGCGGGAGAAGTTGATCGAGAAGGGCAAGGCTGTTTTGGTGAAAAATTCGGATCAGAATAGGTTGGAAATATTGATGACTGTTCTTCGCGATTACCAGCGACGTCGGGCATGTTGGGGGTAAGTGGTTGCCTAGATGCCTCAGCGTGTCCCAGATCTGATGATAACTGCGATATCTCAAACTTAAAGAGTATGTTTTCTATACGCTTACAATGAGTTAGGCTGACTCAAAAAAGTATTTCGTCTATGAATTAAGGAGTGAGGGGATATACTTCGACACTTTTTCGGTAAAATAATTGAAATAAGCATGATGCCCCAAAAAAAATTAAGTAAATGCTACAGCACCACATGCTTGGTTACCAACGAGCTACCTGTTATTAAGAAAAATCCCAAGAATAAATTAGAGACGGCATTTTTTTTACCTGAAGACGAAGGCCGTCAAGGTTTGGGAGGATTACGCACGCAAGGTAATTTCAAGGCAAGCCATCCCAATAAGCCACTAATTACCGTTGTTACGGCAGTGTTTAATTGCGATGCAATGCTAGAGAAATCAATTCTGAGCGTTATCAATCAGACATATGACAATGTAGAGTATATTATTATTGATGGTTGCTCTACTGACGGTACGGTTGATCTCATTCGTCAGTATGAGCATGCAATTGATTACTGGGTGAGTGAGCCGGATAATGGGATTTATGACGCTTGGAATAAAGGTTTGCGTCTTGCCTCTGGTGAGTGGATAGCATTTTTGGGGGGGGATGATTCCTATTTTGAGTGTGCCTTAGAGGAGTATGTATATTCAATAGTTGACTGCCGTGATAGGCAACTTCACTACATATCCTCGCGAATTAATCTGAGAGCCGGTGATAAGGTAGTACGCACCATAGGACAGCAGTGGAGCTGGAAAACCTTTCAACGATATATGAACGTGGCGCACGTAGGCTCATTGCATAGTCGAGTACTTTTTGAGAAATATGGCATATACGACACGAATTATAGAGTATGTGGTGACTACGAATTTCTATTACGGCCTAGGGAAAGGTTAAAAGCAGCATATTTGAATTTAACAACAGTAAATATGAGTGTCGGTGGTGCAAGTGATAACTCTCTTGCCTTATGTGAGATGGAAAGAGCAAAAGTAGTTACTGGCGGAAGAAATTTTTTTATTAGCCGTATAGAGAGAATTATAGCGACTTTTAAGCTTAGATTGAGGAAATGGTTGTGGTACTAATCTGAATGATTTATAAGCTTTGTTCAAGGATTGAGTCAGCAATATATAAGAAACAAAACTGGTTTGCTACGCTTTACTATAATACTTATATCATTTTGGCCCAAAAATAAGATTTATAAATTAAACAGCTCGAAGTTGGGAAGGGCCGTATTAGCTATCCAAAAGAGGATTGTATGAAAAGACTTTTTATTAGCATGTTGCCATTTGTTGATGTCGTTCTGACACCTCTAGTTTATCCGGCGGCTCTATTATTAAAGGCAATTAGAAAATCTGGCGTTAGCAGAATGCGCTTCTGTAAGGGTGCGCTAATGCGAGTGGGGATATTTCCAATTCTAAACCACTACTATGAACCACTTTTTGATGCTCAGGGTTTGAATCGCCCGCTTGATCAAGATCGTGACTTACCCGGAATAGATTGGAATGTTTCTGAACAACTTAAGCTCTTGGAAAACTTTGATTTCAACGAGGAATTAAAAGGAATCCTAAAACCCAAAACAGATGAGGTTAGTTTTGATTTTAATAATACGGCTTTTACAAGTGGCGATGCCGAATATTTTTATAACTTAATCAGACTTAAAAAGCCATCGAGGATATTTGAAATTGGCAGTGGTAATTCAACTCTGATGGCAGTAAAAGCTATAAAACGAAATCAGGAAGAAAACTCAGCTTATAAATGTGATCATATCTGTATTGAGCCATATGAAATGCCATGGCTTGAAAAGACAGGAGTAACCGTGATTAGGGAACGAGTTGAGAACATGGATAAGGCTTTGTTTTTGGAATTGAGTGAAAATGATATTTTATTTATAGATTCATCTCATATGATCAGGCCGCAAGGCGATGTACTCTTTGAATATCTGGAGTTGCTTCCAATATTAGCTTCAGGTGTGATAGTTCATATACACGATATTTTCTCGCCACGTGACTACCCAAAAGAATGGGTCGTGAATGAAGTTAAGTTTTGGAATGAACAATATTTGCTGGAGGCTTTTTTAACCTGTAATCAGGAGTGGAAGATTGTTGGGGCGATAAATTATTTGCATCACAACTACTATGCTCAGCTAGAGGCGAAATGTCCTTTCTTGACAAAGGAGCGAGAACCTGGCTCTTTTTATATACAAAAATATTTCCAGGGTCAAGAGTGAAGTGTGATTTGAAAAATATCTCATCGCTGGGAGTCAGCTTCGTGATGCTAGCATCAGTGACGGTGCCTTCATTAGGAATGGCTTTCGGCGCACAATCCATGGCGGCGGGTATTGTTGTTGTTATTATGATGTCTGTTTTTTTGTCTTTAAGCTCATACCTTAGGCCGATAGCTATTCAAAATTTAGTCATGGTTTTCTTTATTATAAATACTCTACTTTTGATTGTTCTTCTTAGTGGTGTGCAGAGTTTTTTTACAAATAACACATTTAACGACGATAGGTTTGTTCAGACATTTTCCTTCTTGTTGCTATTTATCTTTGGGGTATTTAGTTGGGTATTGTTGTCAACAAAAGTGACAAGTTGTCAGGCAGATTTTTCTGTAAAGTTTGTCTTTTATGTTTTGTTATTATCTGGGTTTGTCAGTTTGACAGGGTTTTCACCATTCTTTAGTGATGCGCGAAAGCCTGTTTTATTGTTTGCTGAGCCATCACACTTTGCTGTATCCATAGCTCCTTTTCTTCTTTATATGGCGGTCACATCTCAATCACGTGTAAAGAATGTCTTGTTATTGCTAACAATAATTCTAGCGTTACTCCAGCAGAGCCTCACTCTTTTAGTGAGTGTGCTGATAGTGTCAGTGTTTTCATTGCGTTTGCATAAATTGCTTTTTGGTTTTTTGATAGGTGCTGGTTTTTTGGTGCTAGGGCATGAATCTATAGATGTTGATTATTATATATCTCGGCTAAATTTTACTGAGGATAATGATAATTTAACGGCTTTGGTGTTTATGAGTGGGTGGGAAAGAGCTTACTTAAATACGATAGGGAGTCATGGTTTGGGAGTTGGTTTTCAGCAGCTGGGGTTTGTAGGTGAGCGAGGGGTTATGATGGAGAAGCTGGCTGTGCTGGGTGTAGGTTATTTAAATCTTAAAGATGGTGGTAACGTTGCAACAAAATTGATCAGCGAATTCGGAATATTTGCGATTATGGGGCTTTTTGTGTATCTCATATATTTTGTAAGGTTCGCGAAATGGCTACGAGGTGTTTCTTTGCAAAATATTTTCGCGGCGTGTCCCAAAAAAGTGTTTTTTGTTTCGTGTTTTGTGATGTATTTTATCGAGTTTTTTCTCCGAGGAACTGGTTACTTTACTTCCGGTGGCTTTCTATTTTTAGTATCAATTATTTGGTTGCTTGTGAGTAAGCCTAATCTTAATGTGGTGATGCGATGAGTATTTGCTTGGTATCTGGGGGGTGAGTTGGTTTGTATGTTTATGAAATGTCAAGAGAAGGTTGGGGCGGTTGAAGCGTAAACGATTGGTGGTCTCGGCAGTCAACTTAATAGAAGGAGGCCCATTGACCATTCTTCATGATTGTTTGTCATCCGCCGCTAAATTACTGCCACCAGAATGGGAAATTATTGCGCTAGTACATGATAAGAAATTGATTGATCAACCGCGAGTTCAACTTGTTGAGGTGTTAGACGCAAAGCGCTCATGGTTACGGCGTCTCTATCATGAATGGTTTGGTTTTAAACAGATGTCACGTGACCTCAATCCAGATTTGTGGTTGTCGTTACATGACATCACGCCAAGAGTGACCGCTAACCGTCAGGCAGTTTACTGCCATAACGCATCCCCTTTTTATAAGCTCACATTTAGGGAAGCTTGGCTCGAGCCAAAGCTTTGGCTGTTCAGTAAATTTTATCGATACTTGTATCGAATTTTTATACGGAGAAATTTATGGGTGGTGGTTCAGCAGGATTGGATCCGCGAGGAATTCAAACGTGTGTATGAGAATATACCAATAGTAGTGGCGCACCCATCACTCCATTCGGTAGTAAGCTCTAAATATGTGGAGTCTGACGAAAATGAAGTGATATTTCTTTATCCATCACTGCCACGAGTCTTTAAGAATTTTGAAGTAGTTTGTGAGGCGGCGAAGATTTTGAATGATCGTGGTGTGGCCAGTTTCAAAATCCGAATTACTTTAAGAGGTGATGAGAATCGCTATAGCAAATCGCTCTACTCAAAATACAGTTCTACGCCTAAACTTCACTTTGTTGGGCTGCAAACTAGAGAGCAGATGGTGAAGCAATATAGTAACGCTTCAGCCGTTGTTTTTCCCAGTAAATTAGAAACTTGGGGGCTGCCGATTTCAGAGGCAAAATCCTATAACAAACCCTTGCTCGTGGCGGATCTTCCTTATGCTCATGAAACAGTAGGTTCCTATGATAAGGTTAGTTTTTTTCAACCAACTGATGCTGTGGAATTGGCTGATTTAATGCAAGCAGTTGTAGAACAGCACTGGCAACCAGTGAATACAAAGGGAATCGAACCGTTACAACCGTTTACGAATAACTGGGATGAGCTATGGTGCTTGCTAACGAAAGGCCTGTGATTCCAATTTCTGGAGATATTAAAAACAAAACTTTGCCAAATATTGCTGTGTGTCTAGCAGCTTTTAACGGTGTGCGCTGGTTGCCTGAGCAATTAGATTCAGTTTTGAAGCAAACTGCTGTACTGGTTACTGTGATTGTTAGTGTTGATCGTTCAACTGATGGTACTGAAGAGTGGATTAATCAACGTGCGGCAGATGATGAACGAATCTTAGTGTTACCACATGGTGAGAGTTTTGGTGGCGCTGCAAGGAATTTTTTTCGATTAATTCGTGATGTTAATTTATCTGGTTTTGATTATGTTTCGTTTTCTGATCAGGATGATATTTGGTTGGAAAATAAGCTCTCTAGGGCTGTGGATGCAATGAGCCGATCTGGCATTGCGGGATATTCAAGTAACGTAATAGCATTTTGGCCTGATGGACGTAAATTGCCAATTATTAAATCACAGTCTCAACGAAAGTGGGATTATTTATTTGAAGCTGCTGGTCCAGGTTGCACCTATGTTTTAAACAGAGAACTTGCAGACTCGATAAAAAAGTGTGTTATTGCTAATTGGGTAGATATCCAATGTATATATCTACATGATTGGTTTTTTTATGCGTTTGCTCGAGCCAATGGTTATAAATGGTTTATTGATGATGTACCTTGCTTGTTGTATAGGCAACATAATGATAATCAGGTTGGTATTAATAAAGGATTTTTAGCAATTATAAACAGATTGAAAAAAGTACTTGGTGGGTATGGGCTTGAGCAATCTTGTCGAATAGCTACTTTAGTTGGTTTGAGTGAAAATGAGTTTTTTATGACCTGGAAGCAGCTACGACGTAAGGACATTATAAAACTTTCATTTAAGGCTATGCAATGTCGTAGACGCTTGCGCGACCAATTTTTTTTCTTTTTTGTTTGTCTATTGTTGTCAGTGATGCCGAGAAATTATCGTGACTAGATGTAATGTCTTATTGACTGGTGCAACTGGTTTTGTTGGTCGAGCAATAGTTGAAGAGTTAATTCTCCAAAAATATAACATCAGAATCGCATTACGCAATATATGCACTTATGTTCCTCGCGGGGTCGTTCCTATTAAAGTGGGTGATATGCTGATAGATACAAATTGGCAGAATGCTTTATGTGGGGTTGATGTTGTGATTCATGCTGCTGCGCGTGTGCATGTGTTAACTGACATGGCTGTAGATTCTTTAGCTGAATTTCGTCGCATTAATGTTGAGGGGACGCTAAATCTTGCCAGGCAAGCTGTATCGGCTGGTGTAAAACGATTTGTCTTTATTAGTTCGATTAAGGTGAATGGCGAGAGTACTGCGCACGGTAGGCCATATACTACCGCTGATGAGCCTTCTCCTGTTGATTTTTATGGTGTTTCTAAGTATGAAGCTGAGCTAGGATTATTAGATATTGCTGCCAAATCAGGGATTGAGGTGGTCATCATTCGTCCAGTGTTGGTCTATGGCCCTGGCGTGAAGGCAAATTTTCTTTCAATGATGCGCTGGTTGAATAAAAGGGCGCCCTTACCTTTTGGTGCGATAGATAATAAGCGCAGCTTGGTTGCGCTAGACAATCTAGTGGATTTAATTGTGACTTGCATCGATCATCCTGCGGCGGCGAATGAAAGTTTCTTGGTCAGTGATGATGAGGATCTTTCTACGACTGAGTTGTTGCAGCGGATGGCGGTGGCATTGGGTAGACCAACACGTTTGTTGCCAGTTCCTACTGGCTTGTTGAAAGCGGTGGCAGTGTTTTTAGGCAAGCGTGATGTTGCGCAACGTCTGTTGGGTTCGTTACAGGTGGACATCAGTAAAACAAAAGAAACCTTAGGCTGGACACCGCCTGTTAGTGTTGATGTCGCGTTGAAGAAAACTGCTGAGGATTTTCTCTCGCGGCAACAGTATTGATGTTTAAATTTTTTGTGACTCAGAGGCGTGATTGTTGGATGTAATACAAATAAATATAGTGTGGGTGTTGTTGGCCGGTGTGGTGTCTTGGGCGCTCACCGGCCTTTTGCGTCGTTATGCCCTGGCACGCAGTTTGATTGATATTCCTAATGAACGCAGCTCACACTCTATACCTACACCACGTGGAGGTGGAGTGGCGATTGTTCTGACATTTCTTACTGCATTGCCATTGTTGGGGATGTTTGATCTTATTTCGCCCCAACTTTTGTGGGCGCTGCTCGGCGCGGGGGGGATGGTGGCGTTAATAGGCTTTCTCGATGATCACGGACATATCCCGTCTCGTTGGCGTCTGCTCGCACACTTTGCTTCTGCCGGTTGGGCGCTGTACTGGCTGGGTGGCCTGCCACCGTTGCTGCTATTTGGTGTTATGTTGGATTTAGGTTGGCTGGGGCATTTATTGGCGGCAGTGTATCTGGTCTGGCTGCTCAATCTCTATAATTTTATGGACGGTATTGATGGCATTGCTGGCATTGAGGGGGTTACTGTTTGTCTTGGCGGGGTAGTTTTGTATCTGTTGTTTTCAGTTGAAGTTTCCATCCTAGTGGTACCGTTGCTGCTACTGGCAGCAGCGGTGCTTGGTTTTTTATTCTGGAATTTTCCTAAGGCTAAAATATTTATGGGCGATGCTGGTAGCGGGTTTGTTGGTATTATGCTCGGGGTACTCTCTATACAGGCCGCATGGTTAGCGCCCGAGCTATTTTGGGTTTGGATGATATTACTTGGTGTTTTTATCGTAGATGCAACAGTGACCTTACTGCGTAGGGTTGCAAACGGTGAAAAATTTGATGAGGCGCATCGCAGCCATGCTTATCAATATGCGTCACGTAAATATGCTAGTCACACGCATGTGAGTTTGGTTGTTGGTTTGATCAATGTGGTTTGGTTGTTTCCCATTGCCCTTATTGTGGGGGTAGGCTGGATTGACGGTTTTGTCGGGGTATTGGTGGCTTATTTCCCTCTGATCTGGCTGTCATTATATTTTAAGGCTGGGGCCAGGGAGCGGCAGGTAGCCTGATGTTAATTCTAGTAACTTTAAAATCGTTTATTGCTCATCTGGTTGGATGTTACCCGCCGGGAACAAACGGGTATATTGGCTGCCCTTTATAGCTTTAATATATCCCTATGTTTTATATGATAAAACCTATAGAATATTAAAAAAACAATGGGGGGGGTATCTATGAATCGACTCAACCGCAGGATAGCGGTTATTTTTCATGACCTGGCCATGGTAAGCGCTGCTTGGTTAGGTGCTTATTTGGCTCGTTTTAACTTCACACTGGCTGATTTTAACTGGGAGTCCTTTTATACTACTCTTCCTGTTGTTTTGCTGGCTCAGGGTGCCGTGTTATGGTTTACCGGCTTGTACCGTGGAGTGTGGCGGTATGCCAGCATTCCTGATCTGTGGAATATTATCCGTGCTGTTGTTATAGGCACCCTAGTCGTTTCCCTTGCACTATTTCTTTATATCCGCCTTCAAGGGGTTCCGCGTACCGCTCCGGTACTGTACCCGATATTTCTTGTGCTCATGCTTGGTGCGCCGCGTTTGCTTTATCGAATGTGGAAGGATCATGGTTTGAATCTGAAGTTTATGCCTGAGGCAAAGCGAGTCCTCATTCTTGGTGCAGGTCGATCAGGAGAAATGCTGGCCAGGGATATGCGGCGTGAGGGACAATATAATCCTGTCGGATTTTTAGATGACAACCCAAGATTAAGGGGGGCTAGGCTGCATGGTTTGCCGGTTATGGGTTTGATTGAAAGCCTTGAAGGCACGGTGATTAGTTCTGCTGTCGATATTGTAATGATCGCCATGCCTTCTGCTTCTAATCAACAAATGCAGCGAGTGGTTGGTTTCTGTGAGCAGGCGGAAGTGCCATTTCGGACCTTGCCTCGACTTAACGATTTAGTCTCTGGCCGCTCGTCGTTGCAGGAATTACGTGAGGTTGCGATAGATGACTTGCTGGGTCGTGATCCTGTTTCGCTTGATTGGATGAATATCAGTGATAGCTTGACTGGAAAAATTGTGCTTGTCAGTGGCGGTGGTGGGTCTATCGGTTCTGAGTTGTGCCGTCAGATTGCCAAAGTAGGTCCCTCGTCAATAGTTCTTCTCGATCAGTCTGAATTTAACCTGTACTCCATAGAGATGGAGCTGAGTCGTGTTTATCCTAATCTAGCTCTTCATGCTTGTTTGGTTAATGTGGCCGATGGCCAGGCCGTAGATCATGTATTGAGCCAATATAGTCCTGATGTAATCTTTCATGCTGCTGCGTATAAACATGTTCCTATGCTTGAATCCCAGGCCCGCCAGGCTGTTAGTAATAATGTGTTAGGGACAAAAACACTGGCTTTGGCCGCCGACAAACATGGTTGTGGAACCTTTGTCATGGTCTCTACTGATAAAGCGGTCAATCCCGCCAATATCATGGGTGCGAGTAAGCGCGCGGCAGAAATCTTCTGTCAGTCACTGGCTAATCGCTCAAAGACGCGCTTTATTACTGTCCGTTTTGGAAATGTTTTAGATTCTGCCGGCAGTGTGGTGCCATTGTTCCGTAAGCAAATTGAGTCGGGCGGGCCGGTAACAGTTACCCATCCTGATATCACCCGTTATTTTATGACTATTCCTGAGGCTAGCCAGTTGATCATGCAGGCCGGTGCGATGGGTAAGGGTGGCGAGATCTTTGTTCTGGATATGGGCGAACCGGTAAAGGTCAATTATCTGGCTGAGCAGATGGTACGTTTGTCTGGTAAGGTGCCGGGTAAGGACATAGAAATTACCTATACAGGACTCAGGCCGGGTGAAAAGCTGTTCGAGGAGCTGTTTCACGACCAGGAAAATCTAGCAGAGACTACGCACGAAAAGATTTTTCTGGCCCAGTCCAGGCTGACTGAATGGGAATATGTACGGGAAGTCATGACGGCCATGGAAAAGGCCAGCGCCGTCTATGATGAGCAAGAGTGCAAGTTTCTGCTCAAAAAGCTGGTGCCTGAGATGGGCGCAACGGGCGTACCAACTGTAGATAATGTTATCCAATTAAATGTTGCAAAAGCTTAGTTATGAAGATTAAAAAAGCTGTT
>Ga0316209_1001495_pt1 | contig 23664 bp, 18 predicted proteins | sample 6monopyrite_MG_FD_204945 | JGI IMG/M metagenome (GOLD analysis project Ga0316209, IMG submission 204945) | Microbial mat bacterial communities from mineral coupon in-situ incubated in ocean water Damariscotta River, Maine, United States -... | ecosystem: Environmental > Aquatic > Marine >...
CAGGTCTGGCCCCACGTCAAACATCTTCGCGATTGATCGAAATTGAACGGGTTCTGACGGAAGTTTCGGTCACTATCGGGGATCGCGATGGCCCCCCGGCTCACTCAATCCGCAAACGCGAATAAGGAACTGCCATGAGTCTGCAATCGAATGACGTTCTCGTGCTCGCCCATGGTGCCTTTCACGGTCCCTGGTGTTGGCAACCGACGATCAAACGTCTCGAAAGGGAAGGACTGCGCTGTGTCGCCGTCGATCTGAACCGAGGCGGCGCGGAGCCCGACCGAGTGGCGCTACAGGGAGTCGTCGACGGCCTACGGGCGGACGGATTCCGTGTTCATGCGATCGGCCATTCGCTGGGTTGTATCTCGGTCGCCCTCCTCGACCCCGACTCTCTTGCGACCGCGATCCTGCTCGCGGGTCCCGTCGCGGATGGGCCGGGGATGCCTGATAGCTCGAAGATGATCGGTGAGGGCTTCCTCGAACACCTCGAACATTTCGATGACGGACGCTGCCTCCTTTCGCGAGATCCGGCACGCGGCATCTTCTATCACCGCTGCGATCCGAAGGACGCAGAACGGGCCCTCGATCAACTTCGGCCTACGTTCATCTATGGGGCGGGTCCGACGGAGCGCGTCTTTCATGAAGCGCTCCCCGTGACCTATATCGCTTGCGCCGAAGACCGGGCGATCAAGCCCGCCTATCAGGCCGCGGTTTGCGAGCAGATGACATATTCCGTCACGCTGGATTTCGATCATTCCCCCATGCTGGGCGCGCCCGACTTACTCGCGGCCGCGATCCTCGACGCGATGGCTCGCTAGGGGGAACGACCCGCTCAGGCCCTCCGCGCGCATTCTGCTATCTCTGTAGTGCGCCTGGTTCACGGAGGTCCCCGACCCGATGTCCGAATCTTCAACCGATGTCGATCAGGCCATCGCCGCCCTATCGACCCACCAGCGTCAGTACCTGCGCCTCGCGCAATTCAACACGTGGTACAACGGCGAGCTCTATCGCCACGCCGGAACACTCTCGGACGCGGATCGCAAACTCGATCGCGGCGCGTTCTTCAAGTCGATCCACAACACCCTCGACCATATCCTGCTCTGCGATCGGATGTGGCTCGGTCGAATCGAGCGATCGAGCCTCCCCTTCCCCTCGCTTTCGGGAGCAACCCTCGTCTCCGCGCACACGAGCATCGACTCGGGGGTGAGCCAGGATTGGGATGAGCTTTGTGCGGCGCGAGCAGAGACCGATCGCGTAATCGAAGCCTTCGTTCGTGAACTCACCCCGCGGCTTCTCGACTCCGATCTCCACTACAAGAACAGCAAGGACATCGACTTCTGCATGCCCCTCTGGCACGTCGTGTCCCACTTCTTCAATCATGGGACCCACCATCGTGGTCAGGTTACGACGCTGCTCATGCAGGCCGGGATCGACCCCGGAACGACGGATTTCATCATCGCTGCGATGATGCCCTTCCCCGATCTCGCCGGTTGAGAAAGGGGGGCCGAGGCGACTACCCTTCCGGGTTCAATTCAACCGGGAGATCGACGTGGGCGTACTCGAAGGCAAAGTGGCATGGGTCAGCGGTGGAAGTGGCGGCATCGGATCCGCGACGCTGCGACGATTCGTTGAAGAGGGTGCAGCGGTCGTCTGCTCCGACATCAACGACGAGGCAGGCGAGAAGCTCGTCGAAGAACTGAAGAGCGCCGGCGGGCGAGCGGTCTACTCCCATTGCGATGTCACGAATCTCGATGAGGTCCAGGCGAGCATCGGCGTGGCGATCTCCGAATTCGGCCGCATCGACATTCTCTTCAATAACGCCGCAACGAGTACCGGCGGCTATATCGCCGACCTCGATCCCCAGGGCTGGGACGACAGCCTGCGCGTGATGTTGACTGCAGCGATGTACGGCATGAAAGCGGCGATCCCGCACATGCTTGAGCAAGGCGGCGGATCGATCATCTCGACCTCGTCGATCTACGGCCTCGTTTCGTCTTCGGGGAACGCCCCTTATGCGACGGCCAAGGCGGGCCTCATCAACCTCTCCCGCTCCGCAGCGATCGAATACGGCCGAAAGGGAATTCGCTCGAATTGCGTCTGCCCCGGTGCGGTCGAAACGCCGATGCTCGACACGGTGGTCGGGCTCGGTCTCAAGAGCCGAGAAGCGATCGCGGATATGCACGCGACGGGAAAGACGATTCAACCGGTCGAAGTCGCAAACCTCGTCGTCTTCCTGGCGAGCGACCTTTCTTCCGGGATCACTGGCCAGGCGATCGCTGTCGACGGCGGCCTGCTCTCCTCTTGCGATCTCACCGGCGTCCCGCCGCTTCAATAGCCCCGCCCTTCCGGCCCCACCGGCCGACCCCAGGAAAGAAGACACCATGACCGATACACCGCTGGACCTCACACCCGACTCGATCCTCGAAGAGGCGAGTCGACGCGCCCGTGACCTAACCGATACGGGAGAGGGTCAGTTCACTGAGGGCCTGAACCGGCTGTGCGAATCCCTTGAGTCCGAAGGCCGCCTCAACCCCATCGGCCGAATGATCGCACGCGAACGCGCGATCCTCTCGACGGTCAATCGGTTGAACTACCTCGAAGATCGCCGGGCGAACCCGGAGATCTCGCAGGAAAAGATCGTGGCACCGGTCGTCGTCGTCGGCATGCCACGCACCGGCTCGACGATCCTGCACGACATTCTCGCGCAGGATCCCGATAGCCGGGCACCGCTCACCTGGGAAACGATGTTCCCCTCGCCGCCGCCTACGCCGGAGACTTTCGACAACGATCCTCGAATCGAAGCCTGTGACGCGACCTTTCCCGGAGTCGATGCGCAGATTCCGGCGTTCAAGGCGATGCATCCCATGGGAGCGAGGCTCTCACAAGAATGTGTCACAACGATGGCAGACACGATGGTCTCGCCGCTCTTCCACAATCAGTTCCGCGTGCCGACCTATCAAAATTGGGTTGACGAAGAAGCGGACTTCGCAAAGGTCTACGAGTTTCATGAGTGGCAACTTCAACATCTCGGCTGGAAGGTCATGCGCGGCCGATGGGTGCTCAAGACCGGCGCACATATGTGGGGCCTCGCTTACCTGCTCGAGCGCTATCCCGACGCGCGGATCGTTTTCACCCATCGCGATCCCGTCAAGTCGATGACCTCGTATGCGAGCCTGACTTCACTCGTCCGGACGATGGGCAGTGATGACGTCGATCCCGTCGAGATCGCAGAGGATTGGACGGCGCGGATCAAGCGCGTTCTCGAGCTTTCGATCAAGGTGCGGGACGAGGAAAACCATCCACAGGCCCAGTTCTTCGAGATGCATTTTCAAGAGTTCGTCCACGATCAGTTCGCCGTCGTCGAGAAGATCTACGACTCGCTTGGCCTCGAGATGACCGGCATCGCCGCCGACCGCATGAAGGCTTTTATCGCGGACAACCCGAAGGGGAAGCACGGCATCCATCGCTATTCGCCGGAAGAGTACGGCGTCGTGCCCGAGAAGATTCACGAATCGTTCCGGCCCTACATGGAACGCTTCGGGCTCGAGCCGGAAGCGCTCTAGCGTCCCTTTGCACATTCACCCCTAGCAAAACCCGCCCGGCCCCTGGAGTTCCCTATGTCCGATGTAACCGCTCTTCCCGACTCGATGCGCGCTTGGCGTGTTCACGCTTGGGGGGACGAGCCGACCGAAGCAATGTCCCTCGACACGATTCCGCTTCCCGTTCCCGAAGCGGGGGAACTGCTGGTTCGCGTCGAAGCCCTGCCGCTCAACTTGAACGACATGGAGCGCATCAACGGCGAGAACATGATGGTTCGGCCGGAGCTCCCCGTGACACCGGGGATGGAAGTGATGGGCACCGTTGCAGCGGCAGGCGATGGGGTCGCGGATTGGGTCGGTCGACGTGTCGTTGCGATGCCCAAACAAGCAACGGGCGGGTTTGCGGAGTATTCGATCTGCCCCGTCGTCTCGGCCTTCGATATGCCCGAAGACATCCCACTGCCCGACGCGGCCGCCCTCTACTTCCCCTATCACCTGGCTTGGCTTGGGTTGATCGATCGGGCAGAGCTTCAAGCGGGTGAGAGCGTGTTGATTCATGCCGCCGCCGGTGGATCAGGATCCGCGGCGATTCAACTCGCGAAGAGCCTTGGCGCGACGGTTTACGCCACCTGCGGGAGCGACGAGAAGGTCGCGCTCTGCGAGAAGCTCGGGGCAGATGTCGCGATCAACTACGAGACGCAGGACTTCAAACAGGTCGTCCTCGAGAAGACGAACAACCGGGGCGTCGATGTCGTCTTCGATAATGTCGGCGCGGCGCTGATGGATGATTCGATGGCGTGCACGGCCTATAACGGCCGCTATCTGATGATGGGCTTCGCGTCGGGCAAGAGTCACGTCGACGAGCCCTTCATCGTTCCGCGCAAGGTCAGCGCCGGAAACTTCCGCCTCTGCGGCGTCCTGCTCGCCTACGCAAACGAGGCGATCGCACCCATGATGAAGCAGGCGATGGGCTGGAATTTCTGCTCCGATCAGCTCGGCGAAAGGATCATGGCGGGCATCGTCGACAAAGTTCGCGCGGGCAAGCTCGCACCGGTGATCGGCGAGGTCGTTCCCTTCGAAGAACTTCCGGGGGCGATGACCCGGATGCGCGATCGACAGACGACGGGTCGCGTCATTGTCACGGTGTCCTGAATGGCGAGCGAATCCGATCACGAAGAGGGCATAACGCGCCGGACGTTACTTACGCGATCCACGACGGCGGCGGTCACGATCGCGACCGCATCGGCGACGACGGGCTGTGCAACGGTCGCCACGCGCGCCGCCGCGCTAGGCGCTCCCGAGGCCGTGCGACCTTTGATCCATGACCTGGCTGATCCCGACCAGGCGGTCGCGAGCGGCGATGCCTGGATCGCGTTCTGCGATGCACTCAAACCCTTGGCGGCGCATGTCACGGGCCCCGAGTCACTCGGTAATCTCCAGATCCAAACGGACGGCCTACGCCTACTCGGACGTCTCGTCGGACTCGGACTCGATCGATTCATGGAGCATGGCGACCCGCGCCATCCCGAATTCTACGATGTCCAAACCGCCACGCGAAAATACATGGGGGACAACCCGGATCAGTCCTACCGAACGGCTGCCATCGAAGGAAGCGGCGTCTACCACGTTCGCGGCAATCTTCGCGGCGCCGCGGGGATTGAAATCGGCCTCTATGCCGGCAGTTTTTCAAGTGATCAAGAGGACCCGACCGGCGGCCGGCGGCTCGTCGACTCCCTCGATGAGAAGACGCTCGCGGTTGACGACGACGGCAACTTCGAGCTGGTGCTTCGCGGGGCAGATTCCGCGGATCTACCCGGAACCCCCAACGTTCTGACCCTCGACCCTGATGCCAATTCGATTCTGATCCGCACGTATTTCTGGGACCGCGACCGACGCCAAGCCCACGAACTTCCGTCGATCGAGCGCCTTGACGTTTTAGGGCCGCGGCCACCCCTCGATCCCACGGAGCTGATTCGAGGATTCATCGCGACCACGATGTTCATCGATGGCAGTCTCGACTGGTGGAATCGCTTTCAAGAGATCAAGACGGCACCGAACACCCTTGTCGAGATGAAGGACGACGGCACGATTCAGACACCGAGCCTCGTGCGCTACCTGAACGGCATCGTCGAACTCGACCAGAACGAGGCCTTCGTGCTGGAGTTTGATCCAACTGAGGGGGATGCCACGGAGCCCACCTACTGGAATTGGGTGCTGCAGGACGTATTCGGTGCGACGCCGGACTGGCGCGACCGACCCATCGTGCTGAACAACCGCGATGTATCACGCGGCGAAGACGGCCGCGTTCAGATCGTCGTCGCCCACCGCAATCCAGGACACCCGAACTGGATGGATATGAGTGGGCATCCCCGCCTGCTCATGAGTATGCGATGGCGCGGCGAAGCGGCGCTCCCCAAGGTTGCGACGCGAGTTCTGCCACTCGCCGACATCACCCATATCGCCCATATCTCCGGTATTTAGGCCCAGCGATATTCGCTAAGCCCGCCCGTGATCGCGGTTTCGAAGTCGTAGAACATGGGGACGTGTTCGAACATCTTCTGCGTGACGGCGGGGTCTCCGAAATAGCGGGACTCATCGACGAAGACATCGAGGCTCGGAAATCGCTCGAGCACGATCCCGAGATATTGCGGTGTCGCCTCCGTTAGTTTTCGGACGATCGCGTTTCGGATATACGAATCGCGAAAGGGGTGCAAGTCGAAAGAGATCTCCGAGTGCACGGCCCACTCGCGATAGAACGAATCGAGATCGACCTTCGCCGGCTTGTCGTTGATCCCCCACTGGGTGATGCCCGGAACTCGTTCACCGTCCGCAACCTTGTCCGCATGCGGACAGGCCACCATCGTCGACTCGGTCACGAGGTAGCCCCAGAGCTCACCGGCATGGGGAGAGAGCGCTTCCTCGATCGCCCCGCGGTCATCGAGGGTCGGCAGCCAACACTCGAAGGCGGCGGAGAGTCGGCCGAAGTCGCCACTGATTCGCGCCGCACATCGACTGCGAATCTCCTCCGCTTCATCCGGAACCAGGATCGCGATCCGCTCGCCGCCGACTTTACGAGTCGCCTCGACCGCCGTCGTCGAAATTCTCGCCACGCGTGAGGTCACGTCGTCCGCAGAATCCGCGAGCACGTAGATCAACTTCTCCAAACCTGTCTCCTTAGCGGGCAACCAGCCCAATCCCCTAGCCTACCCTTCGATCCGAGCTTAAGGGAGTCCCCACGCCATGCTGAAACTCGTTTGCTTCCTCCACCGCAAAGCCGAGCTCGATCCGACGGAGTTCCATGGGCATTGGCGAGATCGCCACGGCCCCTTGATCGCCGACCGCCCGACGCTCGCGCAGCACGTCGTTCGCTATGAGCAGAACCCGCGACTCAACTCGGACTACGAACGCGACGGCTCGTCGGAGATCGACGAGTTCGATGGCGCCACGATCATGTGGTTCGAATCGCTTGCGGCCTATCACGCCTACGCGATGGACCCCGTATATGAAGCGGAGATCGCGCCGGACGAAGCACGCTTTCTCGATCGCGCCCGGACGACCTGGTTCCTTTCCCATGAGGCCGAGCGCAAGATCGGTGATGCGGCGTCCGAGGCGCGCGCCGAGGTCAAGCTCCTGGCGCTGCTCAAACGAAGAAGCGACCTCTCGGCCGAAGCGTTCCATGCCCACTGGTCAGGTCCCCATGGCGACCTCTTTCGCAACACACCAGCCCTCGCGGACACCATCCTCGCCTACCAGCAGAACCACCGCGCCGAACTCGACTACGAGCGCGATCCCGAATTCCCTTTCGATGGCATGGCCGAGCAATGGTACGCCTCCCTCGATGCGTTCTACGCGGGTGCGGGCGGCGCGCCCTTTACCGAGGTCGTTGTCCCTGATGAAGAACGCTTCATGGACCGGGCAGCGACGCGTTTCATTCTCTGCGAGCCGCCGCGGGTCGTCCTTGGCGGGGCCTGAACCCTGGAATTGACGCAGGTTTCATCCTGCTATCGTCGGCGCCCGCGGCGCGACCGGGACCCTCCTGGCCGCCTCCCCCAATCTTCCGGCTGAAGGAGCCCCCATGTCCCATCCCTACGATTACTCGAACAAGCGCGTCGTCATCACCGGCGCGTACTCCGGCGTTGGCGCCGCACTCCTTGACGTCTTGGCCGAACTCGGTGCAAGCGAAGTGATCGCGCTCGACATCAAGCGACCCGAAGGACCGATCAGCGAGTTCATCGAAACGAATATGGGCAAGGAGTCCTCCGTCGCCGCCGCGATCGATGCGATCGATGGCCCCATTGATGTCCTCTTCAATAACGCCGGCATCGCCGCGACCCATCCCGTCGAAGACGTGATGGCGGTCAACTGGCTCGGCCTGCGACAGCTCTCCGAAGGACTGCTTCCCCAGATCAAGGACGGCGGCGCGATCGCGAACACCGCTTCGATCGCCGGCGGGCAATGGCCCGGTCATCTTCAGGAAGTCCTCGAATGTATCTCGATCGAAACGAAGGAAGAACTCTTCGGTTGGTGTCGCGACCACGCGGAGCTCGTCGGCGATGGCTATGCGTTCTCGAAGGAGTGCGTGCAGGTCTATACGATGAAGAGCGCGAAGGACACGCTCGCACATAACGTTCGAACGAATAGCGTCTGCCCGGCGCCGATCGACACGCCACTGCTTCCCGACTTCAACAAGACGATGACGGAGAAGACGATGAACTGGACGATCGATCAGGCCGGCGGCACGATCGCCTCGCCGCGGGACATCGCGATGTCCCTTTCCTTCTTCGGTGCCGAAGCCTCGCGCTACGTGAACGGCGTCAATCTAAACGTCGACATGGGATTCAGCGCCTTCATGACGACCGGGCAGGTGGACTTTTCGGGCCTCGCCTAGGCACTGAACGCTTGTCAGCACGACTGCCGAGCCGGCCGACCGCCCTCCGGGTGCCGTCGGTCGGCCAATCGGCAACTCCGTTCGCGGCGCAGCGAGACAAGGGAGACGGACCTCCCCTCGCTCCAGGGGCCTCGAGAGTGCAACCACTTGGTACAGTGATACCTATCACGACAGAATCGCACCATGCGTCACCGTAGGGACACCGATCTTGCTTGACTCAGCGTGCCATTAATGGCGAATTAGAGCTGGCGAGCGCGCGATGGCGACGTTCCTAGGGACTGAGCCACGAGGATCGCGTGCTCGCCGACCTTCTCCGGACTTGTGGCTGCGCCTTGGTTTCAAGGCGCGGCTGCGAGCCCGGCTTGGGCCGCACGAAGATCCGCTTCGAGCAAGCCGATCTCCGAGTAGTTGCCGAGCCCATTCCGAGCCCCTTCGAGGAGCTGCTCGACGACGGCAATGCGCAACTTGAAGACCGCGCGCGTCTCGTGTCCCTTCGCGATATCGAGGAGTCGCAGCGCTTCGAGAGGCTTGCCCTGCTTGAGGTAGCGCTTGGCGCGATCCGCGAGCTGATCCGCGCCACCCACCATGTCCACGATGTCGTCATTAATCGCCGTCGGCGGCACGTGATAAAGGTTCGCAACCGTGTCGTAGTAGTACCAGCCCGTGATCAGCTCCCAGGTCGCCCGCACCGACCACGAAACCTTGCCATGCCCCTGGGAGAGCTCGAGCTCCTCCGGAAGTTTGATGTCGCGCATGAGCTCCCAAACGGTCTTCCCGCCGTTCATGCCCGCCACGACTTCATCCCACATGTACTGAACCGCGTCGCGCATCTTCGTCACGCTGGCGCGGATATAGGCCTCGCCCTCTGCGTTGCGAAAATGCGAGTGGGCGATCGTAGTTGGCTTGAGCGCGAGCACGAGATCGAGCGCATCGATGTAGTCGAGGGGGTCCCGCACTTTCTCGCCACGAATCGTGTAGAGGTTCGGGAACATCGGATAGAGCGTGCCGAAGAGATCCCCCGTGAAGAGGATGCGTGACTCGGGCAGCCAGACGAGCACCCCATCTTCGCCCTCCCCGCCGTTCTCCGGCGCGATCACCACGAACTCGACACCGCCCATTTCAAAGCGATAGTCCGCGCCCGGGAAGACCGGCCGAGTCGGCTCCATATTCCAATAGGGTCGCGGCTCCTCGGGCCCGAGGCTCACCCGATCCGGATAGAGCACGTGGTACCGCGTCTTGAAATAGGGAAGCAGGTCGTCTTGCAACCGCGCCATGTAGCCATAACGATGGTGCGCGACGTACTCGATCTCTCCCGCATCGATCTGCGCCTTGAAGCGCGGCAAGCCGCCCGAGTGATCCCCATGCGCATGGGTGACGATGATCTTCTTGATCGGCCCGGAGGCAAGCTCTCGAACGCGCCGCATCTGCTCTTCGTTCTGCGCGTAGGGCGTGCCCGTATCGACGAGGACGGAGCCTTCGCTCGTGTTGATCAGGAAGAACGCGCCCTCGCCGTCAATCCGGTAGACGAAGTCGTTCATCTTCTCGACGGTGACGCCCATCGATTGCAGATCGTCGACGCGGACCGACACATCCTTTTCGACTTCGGGACTCGGCACGTCCGCAGCCTGCACAAACGGCGAAGCCATGAGAAGCAAAACCAAGGCCAAAGGGGCGAAAAGAAAGGACCCGCGGACGTATGACATCGATGCCTCCAAACGAAGATTTCGGGGCAGCGTAGCGCCGTCCGACACGCCTATGCTCTCCCTTCGCGCGGTCACCCGCCGCGCCTCGATGCCACCAGGATCAGGGAGACTCAGTGCAGCAACAGGATCGCCTTCCGAACGTCTCGCTCTTCGGATATGGCCTCGCCGTCGCGCCCGTCATGTACAGCTATGTGCTGATCCTGCTCATGTACATGAAATACGCGGCGACAGAACTCGGCGTCTCCACCGCCGTTGTCGGCACGGTCTTCCTCCTCGCAAAAGTATGGGACGCGGTCACGGACCCGCTTGTGGGAAATCTGAGCGACCGCACGCAACACCGATTGGGAAGGCGGCGGCCGTGGATCCTCGCAGGCGCACCGCTCGTCGCGGTCTTCAGCGTCATGGCCTGGGTCCCACCCGCAAGCCTCGAAGGCAATGCGCTCGTCGCCTGGATCGCGATCTCAGTCGTCGGGTTCTATACGGCGTATACGGTTTTCGAAGTTCCCCACCTCTCCCTCGGCGCAGAGATGAGCCTCGATGGCAACGAACGAAATCGAACCTTCGCGATTCGCCAGTTTCTGAAGACGTTAGGCCTCCTGGCAGCCGCCACCGCAGGAACCCATTTCGTCGGCCAGGGAATCGAATCAACGCGAATCATGGCCTACATCATTGCCGGAGCGACGATCGCCCTGGTGTTCTTTGGCATGTCGCGCGTCCCGAAGGAGCGCTCCGAATTTCAGGGACGCGGCGGAGAGAACCCGATCAAGGCCCTGCGTGACGTCGTGCGGAATCGCCACGCACGACTCCTCCTCTTTGTCGTCTTCATCGACGGAATCGGGGTCGGCGGGATCGGCGTGCTCACCCCCTTTGTCGTTCACTACATCGTCGGTCGCCCCGACCTCATCCCGGTCCTGCTTGGCATGAATATGCTGGCCACCCTGCTTGCGATTCCGGTCTGGCTCAGGCTGGCACGCCGCTTTGAGAAGAGACACCTCATGCTCGGCTCGATGTTCATGAGCGCCGTCGGATACGGATCGGTCGCCTTCGTGACCGAGGGCAACTGGCACATCATCGCAATGTCCTCTCTCCTGGCGGGCACCGCATCGAGCTGCCCGAACATATTGGGCTACACGCTCAAATCCGAGATCATCGACGTCGACGAACACGTCAGCGGCGAGCGCAAAGAGGGAGCCTATTTCGCGGGTTGGAGCTTCATGCAAAAGCTGTCTGCGGGGATCATGGTCGGCGTCGTCGGCTGGGCGCTTGCGTGGTCCGGCTTTGATGGCGCGGTCGAGGCTCAAACCGAGCTCGCCAAGACGACTATGCTCGTATTGATGGGCGGCTTCCCCTTCGTTTGTTATCTCATCGGGGCCGCAGCGTTTGCCCGCTTCGATCTGACGGAAACCGAGCATGCCCGAATTCGAAATGAACTCGACGCGCGCGCGGCCGCTGGCCCCCCCGCTTAATCGCTACGCATTTGCATCACGACCCGAAAGGAACGCCCCACCATGTCGGATTTCCCCGAGAATCATCTTCACCCCGGAACCTGGGCAGAACGCACCCCCGACAAGCCCGCCGTCATCCTGGTCGAGGCCGACGGCGAGACCCAGTCCGTGACCTATCGCGAGCTGGAAGACATCGCGAATCGACTCTCGCAGCTCTTCCATGCTGCGGGTCTCCGGCCCGGTGATCACATCGCCTTCTGCATGGAGAATCGCGTCGAGTATCTCCCCATTCTCTGGGGCGCGCATTATGCGGGCCTCTACTACACCGCCATCAGCTCGCGACTCACGAACGATGAGCTCGCCTATATCCTCGAAGACTCCGGTAGCCGCGCGTTCCTGACGAGCCCGTACATGGCGGAGTCGGTCTCGGGAATCGGCGCTGCACTCGATGCGATGGAGATCAAGCTCTGTGTCGGGGGCGCCATCGATGGCTTCGATGATTTCGAAGAAACGATCGCCAAGTACCCGAACGAGCCCCTCGCGAACCGGATCGAAGCACAACCGATGCTCTATTCCTCGGGAACGACGGGTCGTCCAAAGGGCGTGAAGCCCGCCATGACGGGGGAACCGCTGGGCAAGGGGGAAGGCCTCACAGCCATGCTCGCAGGACTCTTCGGCGCGAGCGACGAAGCGATGTACCTCTCTCCTGCGCCGCTCTACCACGCGGCGCCCCTGCGCTACTGCACCCAGTTCCTACGCCTGGGCGCGACGATCGTCTCCCTCGAAAAATTCGACGCCGAGGGAGCGCTCGCGGCCATCGACCGATTCGGCATCACCCACAGTCAGTGGGTACCAACGATGTTCGTGCGCATGCTGAAGCTCGATCCCGCGACCCGCGACAAGTACGACGTCAGCAGCATCAAGGTCGCCGTCCACGCAGCCGCACCGTGTCCGATCCCGATCAAGGAGCAGATGATCGAATGGTGGGGCCCCACGATCCACGAGTACTACGCAGGAACCGAAGGGAACGGCTTCTGTTATGCCGCTCCGCAGGATTGGCTCGCTCACAAGGGGACCGTCGGCAAGCCGCTCGGCTGCGAAGTGCATATCGTCGACGACGACGGCAATGAAGTCGCCCAGGGCGAGGAAGGCGGCGTCTACTTCGGCAACAGCGCCGGCGAGTTTGAGTACCACAATGATCCGGCCAAGACGGCGGACGCGCGCCTCGCAAATGGTTGGAGCACCCTCGGCGACATCGGCAAGCTCGATGAAGACGGCTTCCTCTATCTCACCGATCGCAAGTCGAACATGATCATCTCCGGTGGCGTCAATATCTATCCGCAGGAGGCGGAGAACACACTCACCATGCATCCCAAGGTGACGGACGTGGCCGTCTTTGGCGTTCCGAACGCGGACTTCGGTGAGGAGGTGAAGGCCGTCGTGCAGCTCGCGGATCCGTCCCAGGCGGGGCCGGAAACGGAGCGCGAGCTGATCGCCTACTGCCGGGAACATCTCGCGGACGTCAAATGTCCGCGATCGATCGATTTCCGCGATGAGCTCCCCCGTCATCCCACGGGCAAGCTCTACAAGCGGCTGCTCAAGGACGAGTACTGGCAGGGCCACGACTCGCGCTTGCTCTAGACGGCAAGTCGAGGGGATTTGTCGGGCGAACTAGAGAATGGGCAGGTTCATCGCTGGCCCCTACTCTGGATCTCAGGGCGCGAAGCTTGAGCGCCCGCGAATCCCCCAGACCGGCGTTCCGTCGGGACCCGGTTCCAACACCATCACATAGAGCGAATCAAAGCTCTTGATCACGCTGCCGTCCGCGCGCAAGCGATCGAAGCGCGTCACGACATGCACTTTTCGGTCATCGCCCTGAACGATGGTCCGATGAACCCATTCGCTGCGATCCCAATCCGGTTCGAGCGCCCCGCGCACCGCGCGCAGGCGATCCGCTTCCGGCACACTCAGGATCGGAAGCGCCGCGACCGCATCTTCCCAGACCGCGATCTCGCCACTCGCGTGGCGATAGTGCGGAAAGTGATAAGTCGCGACATGCGCTTCCAGGTCGAGGGCGTTCAGCGCATCCATGTAGCGGTCGAGCACATCCATGATCGCGGCATCACGCGCAGCCCATTGGGCGCCGTTCTGAGCGATCCCAATAGGGCTCGACCCGCTCACCGCGCAGCCGGCCAGGAGCTGGAGAAGCAGGAGCATCAATGGAACCGAAACGGGGCGGAACATCAGCAACTCCTGTTTCTTGCTTATGGGTAGTCTGCGTTATGCGTCGTTCGCAACACGAAAATAGGGGAGCGTGATTTCGTCCGAGCGCTCCTCGAAGGCCACCTGGAGCTTCGTTCCGATCGCCACGTCTTCAGGCTCGACGCCGAGCAGATTCGAAAGCATGTGGTAGCCCTCTTCGAGCTCGACGATCACGACGGTATACGGAACCTCAAACATCGGCTGCTGGGGGCGATAGACCGTCGAAAAGCTGTAGAGCGTTCCGCGACCCGAGGACTCGACCCACTCGAGCTTCTCGCTCAGACATTCGCCGCAGCAAGGCTGAGGGATGAATGTGTAGGCCTGGCAGTCGTTGCATTGCTGAACGGTCAAACGACCTTCACGGCAAGCGTCCCAGAAGGGCTTCGAAAGCGTCGTCGGACGCGGGAGGGGGATGGCGGGCGAGGGTGTTGCCGAACTCATACCTGCTCCTTTCCAAGAGCCATCACGTCGCAGAAGAGTGCTCCCGATCCGCCGTTGGTGGCGAGCGCGACCTTCGGTTCGTGAAGTGTTAGGTCAGGAGCAAGCTGGCCCCGCAACTGCTGGACCGCGGCGATTGGCTTCTGCAGGAGCTGTGCGACTCCAGCATGCGAATACGAAAGGATGCCTCCGTTCGTGGCGACGGGCAGGTCGCCATCGATCCGGATCCGCCCCTCGAGAACGAAATCTGCGCCCTCGCCTTCTTTGCAGAATCCAAAGGCCTCGAGCTGCCGAATGATCTCGAAAGAGAAGGGGTCATAGAGTTCTGCGAAGTCCACGTCCTTCGGCGATAACCCGCATTGCTCGAAGGTCATCTCCGCGGCTCGACGCCCCACCCAGCCATAGCGTTCCCAGACCGGCGCCGTCACGTACGAGTTACCCTGCCGGTCCAGAGCGCCGCCCAATACATAGATCGGCTCGACATCCAGATCCTTCGCGCGCTCCGTGCTCGTCAACACGATTGCCGCCCCACCTTCCGAGGTGATGCAGCAGTCGAGCAGCCGAAAGGGGTCCGCCACCATCCTCGAGGCCTCGACCTCCGCCGGCGAACATTCGCGTCCATAGAAGACCGCGTCGGGGTTAAGCGCGCCGTTGCTTCTGATCGAAGCGGCGACTTCCGACAGGGCAGCCCGTGGCGTGCCGTAGATATGCATATGTCGTTGCGCCATGAGTGCGAACTCGGCGGCGGTATAGAGGCCCCAGCATTCGACGAATTCGTTTTCCGGCCGCGTCCAGGAAACCGTGGATTCGCGATCCGTGTACTCGCCGCATTGGGCGGTCGCGATCACGACGGTATGCGCCTGACCAGACTGGATCGCGGCGGCGGCTTCGAGCACCGACTCGACGCCGGGGTGCGATGTCCCCGTCCAGCTCGGTCGGCCACCGAACCATTGGCAGACCGTTCGCGAATTCAACTGCGTGACCCAGGTCGAGACGTTGACACCGTCGACGTCCGCTGGGGTGAGTCCCGCGTCACCGAGTGCGCCCCGAATCGCGTCGAGAACGAGCGCGGGTTCGGTCCATCCGGGAAGTTGCTTGGCTTGAATCGTGTTGTAGGCGCCGACGATCGCGACACCCTCGTAGGGAGTTTTCATAGCGTCGATGTTGGCACATCAGCAGCCGGTCTCACCCCCTTGCCAATGCCCCGAATTTCCTCGGGAATCGTCGACGTGCCGACGAGCTAGGGTGCGGTATCTCCCGAAACCGGGGACGCCTTCTCGAAGAGCAGCAAGAAGCGATCGGTTTCGCCGCGGACGCCCCACCTGAACACATTCGTCGACAAGTCGTCCGAAGGATTCGCGAGGATCGACGAGCGCGCGGCGAGGCGGAACCCCGCCGCTTCCACTTCCGAGATCACAGTCGACTCTTCGATTCGGTGGAGCGATTTAACTTCATCGATTCCAGCGCCGGTCTTCGCACGATGATCGATCACAACGAAGACCCCGCCCTCGCCGAGCGACGCATGAATGCGTCGCAACATCTCCGGCCGGTCGACGCCCATCCACACCGTGTCGTGATAAAACTGGACGAGAAAGGCAGCATCGAGCGAGTTCTCCTCGAATGCGAGCGCATCAAGCTCACTCTCGATTGGCTCGAGCTCAGCCAGCCCCGAATCCGCAATCCTCGCGTCGAGATCGTCGCCATAGCGTTCCCCGGAGATTGCATTGTTCTGCGCGAAGACATGCCCGCTCGGACCGACCCCGCGCGCGAGCACCTCGGCATACCATCCGCCGCCGGCCATCAGCTCGGCGACGCGCATTCCCTCGCGAATCCCTGCCAACGCGAGTACGTCCTGCGGGCGCCGACGCGCGTCCTTTTCCTGATCCGACGCACTTCGCTCCGTGAGTCGCGCAATCAAGGCCTCTCGATCCGCCGCCGCGGACGCCTCGATCGGGCGCGCGACCTGCAATCCCCCCTTCGCATGAAGCGGTTCAAGATCACCGGGCAGCAAACAGGCCGCCAGGCCTGCGAGGGGACTCGCACCGCTCGTCAGCGCGGTTCCCAGCGAACTGAGAATCGTGCCGTCCGAAAGCACGCCCGTAATCCCCGTCGAGTCATCCGGTAGCGAAATCACATTCCGCAGCCCGACGCCCGTCTTCGAATCCACGGCGACAAGCGAAGAGAATACGGGCCACGGCACCGTCCGACCAAAGAGCTTGGTTTCATAGCCGTAGATCACGGGAACAAGCACGGTATCAGCGACCACCGTCGGGTTGCCGTTTCCAATCGCCGCCGGCGTCCCGAGCCAGAAACTATTGGGAAGCGCTTCCGCAGCAAGCGCATCGAGATCGCTCTCCCATAACACGTCGCCGGAAGATGAGATCGCGATCAATGCGGGCCCGTAAGCCTGCAACGCGTAGACCTCCCCGTTCGGACCGACCGCGGCGGCGGCGGAGGCGGCCTTGGTCTGCGCTTCCCAATCGATCGCACCCGTGTCCGAATCAACGCCGTAGAACCGACCGAGTTCGTCGCTCACATAGACGCGATCATTGGACGGCGAGAGCGCCGGGCTCGATCCGCTCCCCGGCCCCATCTCCGCGGTCAGTACGACTTCGACCTCCACCCGCTTCGAATCAGCGGACGCCGACGAATCAACGCGCGTTACAGAGAGGCCATAGAGCGCGCCCCGCCCGTCGGAAGTCGAAGTCGCCGCGACGAAGATCCGCCCCGTCGACAGATCGACCGCCGGCGTATTCGCCGAGGGCATCGCGCCTCCGACCAACAACTGCCAGGCCCAGTCCCGAATCGCTTCGTCGAGCAGCCCGTCCGAGAATATCGTCGCCGGCATCGGCATCACGCTCGATTCCCCCGGAACGTGTCCCGGCAGGCGAACCGGCGCATTCAACTGCGCCCCCGTCTCTCGATCAAAGACGACGACGTCCCCAAAATTCGTCACACCGAACACGTCACCGTCGACGGTGAATGCCGCGGTCGTTAGAGCGTTGACGGGCAACCTCTCCGAGACAACCCAATCCCCATCTTGAATCGACGGAAGCGGAGCAACCCACTTGAGTTCGCCGTCTCCGTGATAGGCGAAGAGCTGGTTGCAGTCGCCCAGATAGAGATCGCCCTCGCGATCGACGATGACACTCGAAAGGACCGCACAGGGATCGACCCCCGTTTCAGGGTCGGACCACGGCTGCGCCTGCCAGACCGGCTGACCGTCGAGCGTGTAGGCGTGAAGGTTCGAATTGCCCGCTGCACGACCGGTCGTCACGTAGAGCGTCCGACCGTCGGGGCTGAGCGTGGGCGCGGTCAAAACCGCGGCGCCCGCGAGCACTTCCCAGGTCTCGTAGTCCGATGCGAGCGGCACCTCGCCGACCCACTTCCGATTGCCCGGTCCGCGATGCAGCGTTGACCAGCCACCAGGGGAATACACGCCACCGATTTCGGGCAGCGCGTTCACCCCTTCGGCCGCCGCGATTTCGGGCACGATTAGAAGCGGAAGCGCCCACAGGGTCGCAAGGCAGAAAAGCAACTCAGAACGTCTCGATCGTCGGAACATCGAATCCCCTCGCGCGAGTTTGCGCCGCGCGAGAATAGGCGAAGTTTCCTAGCAGACGAACCGGGAAGTCAGCTCCCTGATCTGATTCGCGAGCTCGAAGAGCTTGTGCGCCTCGCGATCCGTGCCGGCAGCATCCTCTTCCGTCGATTCCGCGACGAGCGAGAGTTGTTCGATACTGGTCGCGATGACTGACGAACGCTCGGCGACCTGCGAAGCGAGGCTCTGAACCTCTCCCGTCGCGGATTCCTGCTCGATCATCGTCTGGGTTATCAATCGTTGATTCGCTTCGACCTGATCCATCACGCCACCCATCGAGTGAATCGAAACCACCGACCGATCTCGCCGCTCGAGAATCTGCGCGACCGTGCTGGCAATCTGTTGGACCGCTTCTTCCGTCTGGGTCGCCAGCTTCTTGACTTCTTTGGCAACGACGTTGAAGCCGCGGCCAGATTCTCCGGCTCGTGCTGCCTCGATCGACGCATTGAGCGCGAGCAGCTTCGATTGATCGGCGATCTGATCGATCACGGTCAGGATGATCTGAATCTCCTGGGTACTCGCGTCGAGTTCCCCAATCGCAACGCGGGCATCGTTCGCCGCGGCCACGCCACTGGTTACGACTTCTGCCGCGGACGCCGAGTTCTTCGCGATGCCGTCGTAGCTCGATGCCAGGCCTTCGACCCGCGTACCGATATGATCGACCCCTTCACTGGTCGCGCTCCAAGCACGCGCAACCGAACTCACCTCTTCCGAGGTCCGCTTCGCGCCGTCGACGAGATTTTTCCCGACACCGTCGAGCTCATGCCCGGTCGCCGCCAGCTGCGAAGACATTTCCCGAATCTGCATCACGCGGGAAGAGAGGTCATCGAGAAATTGATCGAAGTCCATCGCGATCTGATCCATCGGCGAATCGCCTTCGATCCGAATCCGTTGGGTGAGATCGCCATTCGCGGCAGCGACCACCACCTCCGAGATTCGATCCGCCTTGAGGCGCATTTCCGTCGCGACCTCACTGTCGACGGCACTCCGTTCTCGCTCGCGCTCAACCGCTTCCCGCAGACGATCAGCGGCCTCGAGCTCCGATTCCATCGTCTCGCGCAGCAGCTCGGCGTTTCGATGTTCCTCGGTCACGACGGCGAAGGTGACGAGGCTTCCGACCCGGGCATCGTCGAGCCCGAGAATGGCGTCGACGGAGACTTCGAGCAGCTCCTCCCCGATCGTGCGAATGCCGCGGTAGGGAAGCCATTGGTCCGACTCGAGGACCTCGATCATCTCGTCGTGGGTCCCGAATAATATCGCGATACTCTGCCCAACAGGATCCCCGACCTGAATTCCCGCCGTCTCCGAAATCGCGTCCAACGCGGTCAGGCCCGCGGGATTCACATACGAGATCATGTGATCGGCCTCGCAGAAGATCAGATTGACCGGCGCTGAATCCATCAACATCTGGCGCTGGTGCAGCGACTCCATATCGGTCCGCATATTCGAGATCGCGACCTCGAGCAGCCGCTTCATGACCCCGAGCTCATCGGGAGCGTGATCCTCAACGGCTACGTCCAGATCACCTGCTGCGACGCGATTCAGCAAATCAACCGTTTCTCCAAGGCGGCGACTGATCCTGCGTGTGGTCGTGCCAACTACACCGACAAGCAGCAAACCGATCAACGCGCCCCCCATCAATAGATTCGCCTCGACCTGCTCCGAAGCCGCAAGCGCTTCCTCGGCACTGAGATCCGCTTCGAGGACGCCGCGTACATCCCCCAACTGCCAGCCGACACGCGGCGTCTCAGGATGCGAGTTGTGACATTGAACGCAAGCTTCGGCATTCATGCGATCTGCCGTCGCGACGCGAACGAAGCGCTCACCGTTCAGTTCGCCGAGTTCGTAGAAGACCCCATTCGGATCGCGTTCGAAGCGCGCAATCGCCCGCTGTGCAAAGTCGTCGAGGACCCGATCCTTTCGCGCCGGAAACGGGTCCGGGCTATAGAGATTCAGGCGAAACCCGCTCTCTGCTTCCCGCATCCGTGCGGACAGGTCATGGATCATCGTCGCCGGAAGGGGGACCGCCGTGGCATCGCCCTCATGCCGGGTCGCGACCTTGAGTCCCTGCGCGCGCGCGGGTACAACGACCATCTCGGTGTAGTAGCTGCGAAGCTCGCGGTATTCGCTGAGTCGATCGATGCCATTCGCGACAAGCTGATCAATCGCGTGGTCGCGATAGGCGGAGCCCGCGTAGACTACGAGAACAACGATTCCAGCGAGTGCGACCCCAAGCGCGGGTACAGCAAGCTGTGTCGTCAGGCTTCGGCGGAACATCGAACTCCCCTCGCACGCGCAAGAGCGCATCCGAACTCCAAAGTTCCGAACGGCTTGTGGAAATTCGATCTTGAGCGGAATCGGGGCGGCTAGGGAGTTCACTCCCTCAGGTCTTTGGGATTTCCTCCAGGAACGTCACAAATTTCCATTGCGGCATCTCGTCAGAGGTCGAGACGTTCGATCGTGCCCCGGTCCCCATCGATCACGACGCGCTCGCCGGTCTTCAAAACCGAAGTCGCGTTCCGCGTGTTCAAGACCGCCGGCAATCCATACTCCCGCGCCACAACCGCACCGTGGGACACGGCGCTCCCCACATCGGTCACGAGCCCCGAGATCACCGCGAAATAGGGCGTCCAGCCCACATCTGTGATCGGAGCGACCAAGATCTCACCCGGTTCCAGGGCTTCGGCGCCCTCAAGGGTTTCGACGACACGGACCCTCCCTTCGGCACGTCCGCGACTCACGGGTTTTCCGACGACGATGCGATCGTCCGGGGAGGCCCCTTCCCCCCCGAGCATTTCGGGCTGAGGACGACCGACGGTGACCTCGGGAAATTGCAGCGTCTCTTGATAGGCGAGAGCTTCACGTCGTGCGACGGCTTCCTCGGCCAAGAGATGTCCCGGAGGCTCGGACGCCACGGTCTCGATCTCCTCGTGAAACAAGAAGTAGATCGCATCCGCATCCGGAAGACGCCCCTCGCTTACGAGCTGTTCGCCCAACGCGCGATAAGCGCGCTTGAAAACAACTGTGAGTCCTACCAAGAGCGACTTACAGCGCTCTCGATTTCGCACGGCGGCGTGGGCAAGGCCGCGGATGCGATCGAAGCGTTCGGCGCCCGGCGGCCGTTCGAGCGCGGCCCGGGGTGACGCTTCCACGGACTCGTCCTGTCCGAGCTTCCCGCGCAGCTGCGTCCTGAGGGAGCGCACGAGCGGCGTCGGATCGTGGGCCCACTCCGGTTGACGGATATCGAGTTCGCGGAGGCTGCGATGCCCGTGACGCGCCATGTAGTCACGCCAAACACGGCCGACCTCTCCCGACGATTCTCCCGAGAGCCAAACAACAGCGTCCTCGAGGGAGCGATCGACGAAATGCGCCGAGCGATCGGCGGCGCCACAAAGCGCTTCGAGAATTCGTTCGGCGCCTTCCGCGATGTCCGCGCTCTCGACACCCTCCGCTCCGGAAAGGACGGAAGCCACGATCGCGTGATGTTCATCGGTCGGCTCCGCATCACCGGCCAATTGCCCGAGTAGGATCGGCGCGAGCGCCCCCGCTCCAGACGACACGACCAGATGTAGCTGGTAGCTCTCGAACAGTTCGGGCATGCGCGCATCGATCGCCCGCCACGACTCAAGACTCGAAGCGGCCACGGGAATCGGACCGCGCGCGAGCAGCGCTTCCATACGCCGAACGCGCGGCCCCGGTCGCAGAATCGCCACGATCTGTCGCACGAGTCGCGGAAGCCTCTGCCAAATCGGGGGCGGCGTCGGAGAAACGATCTCAGGAACGAGTCGTCCGCATAGCGCCAGGCTCTGCTGATCGGCACTCCCCCCGGACACCATCGACGAGAAACGCACGCCCTCACTCATATTGATGAAGAGATGGCCGTGGGACATCGCGAGATAGGGCCGCGGCGGGGCGACCTCATGGGACAGACGAAGGTCATCCTTGATGCGCTGCCAGCCGACGTCGATTCCCCGCGCGCAGGTCGAATACGTGAGCGGCGAAACCGCTCCAGGCATCATCTCGCCCACGTTGCAGCGAGTGAACACGTCCCCCGCAAACTCGATCTCCGTATCAAGCGCTTGCGGGTCGGGCCCGAGCGTTGTGATCGGGCGCGCCTGAAGCCATTGCAAGACACCCGCCTGATCGATCGACCATTCGAGGTCGAGCGGCTGACCGGCACGCGCCTCCGCTTCGAGCGCCTCGTGCGCGACCGTCTCCCGCTCGGCCTCCGAGAGAACCGACACGTCGCCCGCGATCTGCGTGGGCTCCCAGCGCCCTTCCTTGCGCAAGAACTCTTCGTGGTCCGGACTCGCGTGCCCCGACACCAGGGCTTCTCCGACCCCCGCTACCACATCCAACACGAGTCGATTGCGCCGATTCGTCACGGGGCAGACCGTGAAGCAGACCCCGGATGCGCGGGCATCGACCATGCGCTGAATCACGATCGACATCGCAGGCCCCGAGTGCACCTCATCGACGCCCGCGCCCTCGCGCGCCTCGCGATAGGCGCTCGCGCGTTCGTTGGTCGCAGACTGAAGGCAGACCTCGATCGCCTCACGAATCGCCTCCGTTCCTTCGACGTCGAGCACGGTCTCGTACTGCCCAGCGAAGGACGTCTCCGCTCCATCTTCTCCCAGTGCGGAGGATCGAACGGCGAGCACAGCCGTCCCGAAGCGAACCGAAAGTGCTTCGACGACCGCATCGAGCTCCGAGGCTGGGGTTTGCGTCGTCGCCTCAACGAGGACGACCGCCTCCGGCACGCGCAGGCCAAAGCCGATCAGCCGAGCGAGGCCCTGGGCCTTTCCGCCAACCGGCTCACCCTCAATTGCATCCAGCTCAAGAATCCGGGCCATCGTTCCTCATCGTCGTCGTGAGTGGAGCCGGAGTATGCCGCAACGACAGCGGCCGGGTTGGCTCATTTCAACCGCGAGTGTGAATGCGATCGGCAACACACGCGCGGGTGTCGTGCGCGGGTGAGCCCAGTCACAAGCGGAGGTGCGGACGTCACCGAATCAAGCTGAACAACCGGATCGGAGCAGATCGAGTGGCAACCCCCTTGCGACCCGCGCGGCCGCGCGAATACCAACTCCTGACCGACGCCCATCGAGCGCGCGGAAAGGGACGCTATCGCGCCGCGATCCGGCTCTATCGCCGCATCCTGATCGAAAACCCGAGTAACTATGAAGTCGCGCTGCGGGTGGCTCCGATGCTCGCCTGCGCCGGTGAATCTTTCGAAGCCTGGCAACTCTACCGGCGTGTCGCGATGGAATACGCGCGAGCCCGCCAATACAACGAATGCCTCGGCGTCTACCGCGAAGCCTGTCGCTTCGTACCGAGCGAGTTCGAGGCGTGGCGACTCTGCGCCGAGCTCCAGCTCAAGATGAAGAAGCCCCAGAGCGCCTTCGAGACGCTGATCGAGGGGCGGATTCATTTCGGTCGCCAGGGGAGTCGTGGGCAGGCAATCGCTCTGCTGAGCCGCGCACGGGAAATCGAACCCTGGGACGACGACCTCCTACTCGACCTCGCCTCCCTCTATGTCGCAAATGATCAAAGCGATCTCGCCCTGGAACTGCTCTCGAGTCTCGCGTGTCGCGTCGAAGGGCCGATGCTGCGTCGTGTCCGTGCGCTTCAGCTTCGGGTCACAGGCTCGCCGCGCTATGCGCTGCTTTGGCTACGTAGCCTTGCGCGACGCCGGTCAAGTTCGGATCTCGGCGTGCATCACGCGTCGCCGCTGCCCATTCCCGAGGTCGATCTCGAACTCGAGAAAGTCGAATCGCCGCCTCCGCTC
>Ga0316209_1001497_pt1 | contig 23653 bp, 14 predicted proteins | sample 6monopyrite_MG_FD_204945 | JGI IMG/M metagenome (GOLD analysis project Ga0316209, IMG submission 204945) | Microbial mat bacterial communities from mineral coupon in-situ incubated in ocean water Damariscotta River, Maine, United States -... | ecosystem: Environmental > Aquatic > Marine >...
TCTGGATCAACTGATTAGTTTTGAAACCGAGCAAGCCGATGCAAAACAATTGATGGAAGCTATGTGTAGCCCTATCAAACTGCCGTTTTCCATCCGTGACGATGAGATACGCATTGGTAAAAGCCAAGAATAATACAAAATGCGACATCTGCCGCCCGTAGGACCGAAATAGCTTGGCATGATGCCGGATACGGTTGATATTGTTTCGTTGAAAAGCAAGGCCTCATTGTCCAGCCTGCCAGCCTGCCAGCCTGCCTGCCTGCCTGCGCAGTCGCCTTCGGCTTGCCGTTAAACGAATATTCTGCGTGTTTTCTTTTGAGAACGTTGAGTTGTTGTCGTGATAACAACCTTGGTTCCGGCTGCCTCTTAAAAGAACATCATGAGTGAAAAAATGACGGCGATGACTCCGGCGACAGCCAGGAGTACCCAGGTGGGAGACCATTCATCGAGTGCGCCGCCAAACGTCCACCAGCCACGACTGTAACCGACTCGGTAACCGTGATGAATATATTCGCCACAAGATGAGCACGCTTCAGAGTCCTCGTAAATGGCTGCTCCGCATTCGGGACATGAAATCGTTTCCGATTCATCATCGTTGTCATCGTAGTCGTCGTCATCATCGAAATCGTCATCGCCCCAGTCGCTTTCTTCGTAATCCATGATTCATTCTGCTATCATCGGTTGAATGTTTGATGAAATCGATACGCCCTCTTTTCGCATTATATCTATCTGAAGGAAGCTCGTCATGCCTGTTATTACCATTCGAGACGAAACTTGTGCCAGCGAAGCAAAAATACTACCCGAAGTTGGTTTTAATCTGTTTCATTTCTCAACCAGAGTCGCTGGTCAATTTGTGAATGTGATTGAAGCGGACGACGATTTCGACCTCGGGAAAACCAGCCCAAGCCGATGTGGGATACCCATTCTATTTCCATTCCCGAATCGGATTGACCAGGGGCGTTATACCTGGCAAGGGAAAGAATACGTCATCCCTGAATCGAAAAATAAAGACCACGCGATTCACGGGTTCTGTCTGGACCGTCCCTGGCGAGTGATTGATCAGAGCGATAATTTCGTGACGGGAGAATTTCAACTCAGTAAAGATGCTGCGGATCGTCTTGAACTATGGCCAGCCGATTTTATTATTCAATGTACTTATCTGCTGAAAGGTTCGACGCTGAAATCGCGATTTACGTTTATCAATCCCGATACCAAACCGCTCCCCTGGGGCTTTGGGACACATGCGTATTTCAAAATTCCATTAACACAAAACAGTTCTCCAGAACACGCAGTCGTTTATGTGCCGGCTTACAAGCAATGGCCTCTTGAAAATTTCATCCCAACAGGCGAAACAATTCCCGTTCCAGAACATGCCGACTTGACCGAAGGAAGATATTTCACCACGCTGCAAATAGACGATGTGTTAACTGATGTTCGCTTGGGAGAAGAGTCGCTCGATTGCACGATTGTCGATGAAGCGGTCGGCATCGAAATGGTACAGGCATGCGATAAACGTTTTCGAGAATTAGTCGTTTATAAGCCGGCTGATCGTGATGCTATTTGCATGGAACCTTACACCTGCCCGACCGATGCAATCAACCTGGAAGCCAAAGGGATCCCCTGCGGCTGGGAAACTCTCGCTCCCGGAGAATCATTCAACACCTGGATCGACATGAGCGTGAACCCGGTCATCGCGTAGCAAAAGGGGCAACACATTTATTTAGCAAAAATCGAGTATGACATGCAATTGTTTCGGAAAAACAAACATCGCTGAATAGTTACCTAACCCGGCATAACCGGAACCAAATAAATTTTACCCAGGGAACCACGAAAGAAACGAAAAACACGAACGAAGAGACAAACATTCGTTTAACGGCAAGCCGAAGGCGACTGCGTACGCGGGTCGGATAAACAGGCTCGAATGTCACTTTCGGCTTGCCGTCAATTGAGTCAATAGTGACCGTGTGAAGTATACGTTCCATGACAGAAAAGAGTTGGAACAGTGATGAGCCGGCGATGGATTCACCGGTGTTAAATTAATGACATGGAGACCACATTTGATGGGTGCAAGCACACCATCCTACAGTCTAAGGAGACGGCAGTTATTGTTTGATCGAAGCAAATTTCCTGGCTGTTTTCTTCGTGTCTTTGAGCCTTGGTGGTAATTATCATTTTGGTTGCGACTGTGCCGCGCTGGGCTGTCAGATGATCGGCAGCGAATCAACACGCGCAAGTGACCCAGGTCATCACTGACCCGGCTCGCCTGAAACTTGTTTGGTTCCGGTTTATCCGGGTTAGGTAGTAGGCGTTAGGGAAAAGTAGGTTAGGCTTTCCAGCCTGACGAATGTGGCCTCCATGAGATTGACTCTCTGATTGACCAGTGATCGCTGTTTTATTAGTTGAAAGATCAATGCAATTCGTGTCAGGCTGGAAAGCCTAACCTACGATTCATCTTAAAATTCCTGCCACTTTTGTGCAGCATTTTGTTGATGAGAGCCTAAAATCTACGGTTTGGGGACGAGGAAAGTCTCTTCAGTGAGAGAAATCTTTGAGCGATTGAAGCGTATCGGCTGCTGCTTGTGAATCGATACTTTCAGCGGCGAGTTGTGTTGCTTCTGGAAGAGAGCTTGCTTTTCCTGTAATCCACAGCCCGGCTGCTGCGTTTGCCAGAACAATATCGCGTGCAGGCCCCTGTTTTCCCTGGAAAACTCCTTGAATAATTTCGGCACTTTGAGCAGCGGTGTTTACTTGCAGGCAATCAACTTCGGTTGGTTTCAAACCGAAATCATCTGCGGTCCATTGCAGTGTTGAAACCTGATCGTGATCCACCAGATAAACCTGTGTTGTTCCCCACAGACTCACTTCGTCAATTTCATTATTGCCGCACACAATTGCAGAGCGTGTTGTGCCAAGCAGCGCCAGGGCATGGGCCAGTTTTTCTGCAAATGAATTTCGAATCGTTCCAATCAGTTGAAACTCTGCCCGCGCAGGGTTTGTTAATGGTCCCAGTAAATTGAAGATAGTTCGCACGCCCAGAGATTTACGGACGGGCGCCAGATGTTTCATCGCTTGATGCAGCAGCGGCGCAAAGCAGAAACCGATCCCAACGGAGTCGATACATTGATTGACTTGTTCGGGAGAAAGATCAATTTTTACGCCCAGTTTTTCCAGAACATCTGCAGAACCACTTGTGCTGGAAACCGAACGATTCCCATGCTTGGCAACTTGTATTCCGGAAGCCGCACAGACAATCGCGGTTGCGGTGCTGATGTTGAAAGTATGCAATCCATCGCCGCCCGTGCCACAGGTATCGAGCAGACCATTTCCCTGCTGACGAATGAGCGTACATCGTGACCTCATCGCGGCGGCGGCTCCTGCGATTTCATTGACGGTTTCTCCTCGCTGAGCCATCATACACAATAACCCGGCCACCTGAATCGGATCACTTTCCCCATCCATAATTTCACAGACGACATTGTGCATCTGAGATTGAGCCAATGTCCCACCGGCAACTACTTCTCGAATCGCTAACTGCAATGCGGTACTCATTTGGAATCCTGAAGGAAAGATAAAGCGATGTGAATGAAACTTATTTTGCCGGCAGACCAACACGGGGGCAATATTTCAACAGCGGGCATTCGTTACAAGCAGGCTTGCGGGCAACGCAGATTTCGCGTCCCAGAAAAATAATGCGATGAGAAAAATCGATCCATTGTTTTTTGGGTAGAATGGCGATCAAATCCTGTTCGATTTTTTCGGGCTGTTTATTTTCAGTTAAACCGAGTAGCCGACTGATTCTGCGGACGTGAGTGTCTACAACAACTCCTGCGGGAATACCAAACCACGACCCTAAAACGACATTGGCAGTTTTCCGTCCGACACCAGGCAATTTGATTAATTCTTCCAGAGAGTCTGGCACTTCGCCGTGATGAGATTCAACTAACCCTTTCGCCATCCCAATTAAACTTGTCGATTTGGCTCGAAAAAAACCGAGTGAGTGAATGATCTTTTCGACAGCAGCTTGTTTGGCGCCAGCAAGATCAGCAGGTGTAGGATACTTCTCAAACAAAACTGGCGTGACACGATTGACTCGCTCGTCAGTACATTGAGCAGAAAGAATGGTGGCTGCCAGAAGTTCGTAAGCATTTTGATGCTGGAGTGCGCATTCGACAACAGGATATTTTTTTTTCAGAACACGCAAAATAGAGCGCACCCGGCGAGTTTGTTCCTGCTCGGTCTCTGCAAAACCGGGACGGGCAGGAACTTTTCGTGTTGTCGATGCTTTTGATTTCAGACGCTGAGCAGAACGAGCAGCAGGCTTCCGTTTTGGCATTTCAAAGACTTTATTGCTTAGAAGGAACCCTCTATTTATTCAAAAGGAGCACAGACATTCCTGTCTGTTTCATAAGGGCATGCTGTCGTGTAGGCAGACAAGAATGTCTACACTCCGTTCAAAAGGAGATTTTTGAATAAATAAAGGTTCCCAAGAAAATATTACTTGTTGAAATCGCCAGGGTTGCCAAACAAGCCACCTCCTTTATCACTGCTGTTTCCACCTTTGAGAGTCAGCCTTCGTTTTTCCGCTGCTTCGCGGCGTTGTTTCTCTTCGGCTACATCGGCTTTTTGTTGAGCAATTTTTTCCGGTGAAACTTGCGGCTTCGGTTTTAACGCTTTGATGGAAAGTGAAATCCGTTGTTTATTCTTGTTGATCTCAAGAACCTGGGCTTCTACTTCCTGTCCTTCTTTAAGAACATCGCTGACTTTATTTACTCTGCGGAAATCGAGTTCACTAACATGAATGAGTCCTTCGAGGCCCTCTTCGATTTCTACAAAAGCACCGAAGTCGGTAATCTTTTTGACGACCCCGGTAACGATGGTGTTTTTGGCAAACTTCTGCTCTGCATAATCCCAGGGATTCGCGAGTAGTTGCTTCATGCCCAGACTGATTTTTTTCTTCTCGTTATCAATCTTCAACACTTTAACTTCGATTTGCTGGCCTTGTTTGAGAATATCTGAAGGATGCTTAATACGTGTCCAGCCTATTTCTCGAACATGCAATAAGCCATCGACACCGCCGATATCGACAAACGCACCGTAATCTTTGATTGTTTTGACTGTGCCTGTACGCTGCTCGCCTTCCGTCAGATTTTCCCAGACAACAGCCGCTTGTTGATCGCGTTCTTCCTGCAGAATTGCTTTGCGACTGACAACCAGATTCTTCTTTTTCGGGTTAACATCGATCACTTTGGCGGTTAATTTTTGCCCCACATACGGTTCGAGATCGCCAACGAAATGTAAATCGACTTGACCAGCGGGCATGAAACCGCGTAGCTGAGAAACCATTACCGAAAGCCCGCCCTTGTTCGTCTTTTCGACGGTGCATTCAACAACCTGACCAACTGCAATCGCGTTCCAGTCGCCGCCTGCACGATGAATCGCCTTGGGCATTGCCAGATGAACAAGACCTTCTTCAAGATCGACAGAACCGACCACGAGATCAATCGTGGAGCCAAGCTCAGGAACTTTGACGCCCTCTAAATTTCGTTTGCTTAAAATTCCGGACATGCGATAACCAATATCAATCACGATATTTTCTTCGTCAATCGCATCGACTTTCCCCTTCAGTTTCAAACCTGGTTCAAGGTCTGCATCGTCTTTGGGCATATTGAGCGCCGCGGGTTGATCGGAAGTTGCAGCTTCAGTTCCTTCACTGTTTTCTGTAGATTTCGCCCCTTGCAGTGCAGCATCCAGTTGTGCTTCCAGATCTGTATCGAGTTGTTCGGTAGCCGGGATATCAACAGGATCGAGAACAGGAACTTGTTGTGCAGAAACATCCTGCATTTTGGCTTGCGCTTCGGCTAGCCTTTCCTCTTCGGTTTTATCAGAGCTAATTGAAGGGACTGCTTTGGCTTGATCTGCCCCAACCGGATTAAGGGCAACCCGTGGTTCTGGGGGCGTTTCCGTTTTTTCAGGTTCCGTTTCCGATTCACCAGCGGCGTCTTGCTGCGAAGCGGCTTCAGTTGTCACCTCGGCAACCGTTTCGGTTGCCTGCGTATCAGCCGCCGACTCGTCAGGTGAGACCGCAGCTTCCACCACCGTTTCGGGTTGATCCGCTTCTTTTTGATCTGACTGTTCAACAGGTTCCGCTGTTTGTTCGGTCGAGGGGACTGGCGTTGCCGTCTCTTCCTGAACAGCTTCTGTCTTTTCAACAGGATTGTTTGATTCGGGGGAACTGTCAGGTGTTGCGTTTTCTTCCAAACTCATAAGTCTTCAAAATCTGATTCGTACTAAACTAACCGGAAACAAAAGGGAGGCCCAAAGCCATCGCCGTAGAATGTTGAGCAATAGATCGCCTGATAATTTCATATCAAGCAATCGAATCTCAACCCAGATTCTAACAATACCTCAAAAGCGACGAAAACCAATAATGATAGAATTGAAAGATGTTTTCCAAATTACTTTTCCCTGTTAAAATGGCGAATTTCATCAATTAAGCAGAATCTGTTGGACAATTTCGAAACAATCTCGATCCGATTCGTACAATTGTCGCCCCCTGTTCAATCGCAATTTCATAGTCTCCACTCATCCCCATCGATAATTCGTTCAGCACTGTTTCTTCTGAAACGCGTTGCTGTAACTGGTCTCGCAACTCTCTGAGACCACGAAAGGTGCCTCGGATAAGCTCAATATCTTCGCTGCGGGGGGCCATCGTCATCAATCCGCAAATGGAAAGATACTCTGAGGAGCAAACCCGAGATGGCTCTAAAAGTAATTCCTCTGCCCGAAACCCCTGTTTACTTTCTTCACCAGAAATATTGACTTGAAGCAACACACGAACCGGGGTTTTCAGTTCAGCCGCGAGATGTTCAACTCTTTGCAGCAGGCGAAAGGAGTCTATCGAATGGATATACGATGTCTTCCCGAGAACCGATTTCACTTTGTTTCGCTGCAACTGACCAATTAAATGCCAGTTGGCGTCGCTCCAGTTTTGATTTTGCGTGTACTGTTCAAATCGGCTATTTAACTGTTGCGGGCGGTTTTCCCCAAAGTCGCGTTGTCCCAGTCTGTACAGTGCTTCGATCCATTCCGGCTTTGCATATTTCGTAACAGCCAGCAACTTCGGTTGTTTTGCTTGAACAGAACACCGCGCAGATGCCTCCTGCATCTTCTGCTTCACAGTCTGGAGATTCTCTCCGATTAGTTCCAATAATTTCGCCTGCTGGTGGTTCATCTTTGTATTGTCGCAAAAGCGAACAAAGATGCAATCGCCCGCTTCGATAACCAACAGGAAACTCAGACAATTGTTTTGGCTATTCGCTAACCCGGATAAACCGGAACCAAATAAGTTTTACCGCAGAGAACCACGAAAGAAACGAAAAACACGAAAGAAGAAACCATCATTCGTTTAACGGCAAGCCGAAGGCGACTGCGTCAACAGGTTTGCTTGATGAGAAGGTACCGAACCGCGAATAAACGTGAATTCTCGCGAATTATTTTCAGCCATCTTTTCTTTTCCTTTGCGTCGCCGCGTCTTTGCGCGAAACTCTTTTTTCTCTATTTTTCTCCTCTTTTTGTTTTACCTCAGTCTTCTCTGCGTCTTGGTGGTTCACTTCTTACTTCTTCGCGATAAAAAATCCTGCCACTTTTGCGCAGCATTTTGTAACTATTCAGCGGTAATTGGTCTTTGGCTGAAATTTGAATTCATGTGCGAAGTCTGTTATTGCGGACTACCTAGCTGAATAGGAGAAAAGGAGACCTGCCCCAACGCCAAGCCAAACATGGCAGATAATAATTAGCCAACGTGTTTACTCTTTCACAAGATGGGCATGTAGCGACTGTGTGTAGTTTTTCCAGATTTGATTGGCGGCGGCATTTGGTTTTGCGGTGTGGACGCAATATCGATATTTGGAAACGAACGGCTTTCCCGGTTCGATACTAAATTCTCCCAACTGAGCAGGCACAAAACAGAAATAGGGCATGGAAGGGTGCAAGCGAACCGGTTGTGGAAAGCGGAAGTTTTCGGGGTGATCGAAAATGGTGACGCCAACTCGTTCGTCGTTTAGTGAACCGTGCATTTCGACCCAATTGGGTCGGGTATGATTTCCATCGGCTCTCGTTTTTCCTTCGCTCGTCAGAAAGTTACACAAATTTGCATCGGTCCATTCGGCAGAGCCACGAATGGTCATTCCGCCGTAATGGTATTTCTCAATCAATACCGGTTTCTCGGTCGCGCAGGTTTGTGTGGAAATGATATCGAATAGAAAATGATCTTGAATCGCAAAAACGCGAATCTTCCAGTTTTCATCCAGCATGGTCACTGCCCCTTGTGGACCGGTTAAATCGATATGCTTGATCAGAACGGTGAGCGTACCGAAGACGTTGCCGCTGGTTATCGATTTTATTTCCGCATGTTCAATACGACCGAGCATCGCTTTTTGATCCCAGGCGTTGTTGTGGCGACCATCAAATTGAAGTTTCCGCCACGCAAACATAATGCCATGCTGATGAGCATGATCCGGGTTAAGATCGTCAGTCATTACTTTTCCCGAGGGCGTATACAACGGATGAATATACCCGCTTCTCGCATAATACGGTTCATCGGGAATAGAAGACTTGACGATTGCATGGTGATAAACCAGCACCGGCTTCTCACCCACTTTAATGAGAATTTGCTTGCCATCATCTTTCAGAGTGACTACATGAGTTGACTTTCCCGCCTGTTTGGAAGCTTGCAGTTGGTATTTCCGAATGCTCTTTGCAGGCAGTTCCTCTTCAAGGATCCAGAAAAGACTGTTTCCCTTGGCGGTCGATTCGGCTTGAACGGGGATTGATTTTCCATTATCAACACGAACTAAGGAGAAGTGCTTTTCATGCTGAAGTTTTTTCGGTAATTCGTAACGGATCACAGTCTGCTTGCGGGCATGTTTCCCGGCTGCAACTTCCAGGTAGATGTCAGCATCGGCTGCGTTTATTATCCGTGGAGTACTCAGAAGCAGAATCAGGCAACATACAAATCCATGATAACAATTTTGGAAAGATAACCTCATCATAATGACCAGCCCTTTCGGTATTCGCAATGAATATACTTTGCGGCTTGGGGATTGTTTTTGACAGACATCGTTTTTGCATCCCACTCGACTTTTTCGCCCAGTCGGAACGCCAGATTCCCCAGTAAAATGGTTTCCGTCAGTGGAGCCGCGTAGTCGAAGTGCGCCAGCGTTTTGCCATTCCCTTTACAGGCTTCGTACCATTCCTGTCGATGGTTGCCGATTGCATCTGGAATTGTTTTCTCCGGTGCTTTGAATTCAGCAAATTTCTCTTCGGGCAGCAGTATTCGCTTATTGTAATCGGCTGCAAGCATCCCTCGCGTTCCCACAAACAGTATCCCGGCTGACCATTTTGGACCGCCTGACTTCAACACCTCATCCGGGGTATTTCGTCCGTGATGCCAAACGACTTCGACTTCACTCATTTTGCCGCGCGCAGGAAATTTCCAATGACAATCAAGCCAGAAGGGGGTGGAAGCGGGATGCAATTCTGGTCCGTCAGTTTCGACAGAGTTGGGATATTGCAATTTCAACGCCCAGAAAATTAAATCCATATAATGGCAACCCATATTTCCAAGTGTTCCGTTGCCATAGTCCCACCAGTAATGCCAGTCGTGGGGGTGGTAGCAGGGATGAAACTTATGAACTGGAGCCGGGCCACACCACAGATTCCAATTGAAGCCTTTCGGAATGGGAGAGGCAACATCGGGGCGATCAATCACTCGCTTGAATCGTCTGAAACCTCCCGGCTTTCCGAACCAGACATGCACTTTTTTTACATCGCCAATCGCGCCCGATTGAATCAATTCGACAGTACGTCTGTAGTTTTCGCCTGCGTGGTTCTGAATTCCCATTTGCGTGACCACTTTTTGCATCTGGGCAACTCGCTGCACTTCACGGGCTTCGAAAATGGTATGTGTCAACGGTTTTTCGCAGTAACAATGCTTGCCCATTTTCATCGCACGAATCGCAATGGTGGCATGAGAATGATTCGGCGTGGTGACCACAACTGCGTCAATCTGCTTGTCCATTTTATCGAGCATCACTCGAAAATCTACAAACCGTTTTGCTTTGGGAAATTGTGCCACATATTTGCCCGTGCGTGCATCATCGACATCACACAGCGCGACGATGTCCTGGCTTTTCATCAACCCTAAATTATGATTCCCCTGATTCCCCAAACCAATACAGGCAATGTTCAGTTTTTCGTTGGGACTGCGACTTTCTGAAAATGAATGCCCCGTATTCAACCACAAGCCTGCACCAGTGAACGCGGTCGCCTTGAGCATATCGCGACGATGAAAAACCTGAGCCATTTTAGCCTCCTGAAAAGTACCGTAAAGTACGCTGTTACAACGTACCAGGCAAAACCTCACATAGCCATACTAGAATTAACTTCATTCTGGCAGTGTATCACAATTTGGTCTGCACAGCGGACCCCAACCCGAATAAACCGGAACCAAATAAATTTTACCGCAGAGAACCACGAAAGAAACGAAAAAGACGAAACCATCATTCGTTTAACGGCAAGCTGAAGGCGACTGCGTCAACCGGTTTGCTTTATTTTGAAGGTGCCGAACCGCGAATAAACGTGAATTCTCGCGAATTATTTTCAGTCATCTTTTCTTTTCCTTTGCGTCGCCGCGTCTTTGCGCGAAACTCTTTTTTCTCTATTTTTCTCCTCTTTTTGTTTTACCTCAGTCTTCTCTGCGTCTTGGTGGTTCACTTCTTACTTCTTCGCGGTAAAAAATCCTGCCACTTTTGCGTAGCATTTCATTGAATAAGATACTAACCGACTATCCGGCTGGACTCCAAATCGGGAAACGAAATATTACGAATTACTTTCGGAACTCACAACCGTATTCCGCATAGCGGTTTGCCTGCCCAATCTCAGTTAACTTGTAACAAATCTCGATTGTTAATTGACCCACTTGCCTTTGCATGGGTAAAATCGATCACGTTTGCAGGAACCCCTGTTTTACTCTGGAATCAATCTACAAGGAAGAAATAATGCCTCTTAAATACCTGATGATACTCAGCCTCTCTTTTCTGGTTGCAGCAAGCAGTCTGGTCGAGGCTGCCAATAAGCCGCGTGGAACTTCGCGGGTTGGTAGTGGTGTTAAATCTGCTGCGGGGAAAACGAAAGAGGCTCAGAAAGAAGGCGTCCCAACAGTTAGCTGGGCAGAAATTAAAATTTCCGGCTCACTTCCTGAAGGGCCTTCGCTTCCCGGATTGTTCGGGGAGATCGGTCAAACAATGAACCATTTATTTGAACGCCTTGATGCAGCTGCTAAGGATGACAAAATTAAAGGGATTGTCCTGAAAATCAATAATCCTTCTCTTGCCAGTGGCGGGATCCACGAACTTCGTACAAAAATACTTCAGGTTCGAAAATCGGGGAAGCCGGTTTATGCGTTTCTGGAAACAGCAATGACAGCCGATTATCTAGTCGCGACCGCCTGCGATAAAATTTTCATGCCCGAACCAGGGATGTTGTTAATGACGGGGATGCGGGCCGAGGTCAGTTTTTATCGTAACCTGCTCGACAAGCTCGATATTCAGGCAGACATTTTACGTGTCGGCAAATTCAAATCCGCAGCCGAACCTTACACGCGAACTGAAATGAGTCCGGAATTCAAACAGGAAATTGAAGAACTGCTTGATGATCGTTTTGCTGCCATCATTAATATCATCGCAAAATCTCGCGGTCTGAAACCTGAGCTAGTAAAAAACGGAATCGATACCGGACCGCACACCCCCACTTCTGCGGTCAAAGTGGGGTTGATTGATGCTGTTCGTTATAGCGATGAAATCGAACAAATTGTGCTTGGTGGAAAAAAGAGTGTCGAATTCAAATTGATCAAACGCTACGGCAAGAAAAAAGTAGATACTAATTTCGAAGGCTTCGCTGGGATGATGAAAATGATGGAACTGCTCATGGGAGTGGAGCCACGTGGTCGAAGAAGTCAGGATCCGCAGATTGCGATTATTTACGCCAGTGGCGCGATCATGCCCGGCAGCGGAAGCAGCGGCATGTTTGGTGACAACATGATCGGCGGCGATTCGATGGTGAAAACGATCAACAAGGCAGCAGCGAACGAGCGTGTTAAAGCGATTGTACTTCGCGTCAACAGCCCCGGCGGTTCTGCCTTGGCCAGCGATTTAATTTGGCGTGCTTTGGAAAAAGTTGATAAGCCGATTGTCGTCAGCATGGCTGATGTCGCCGCCAGTGGAGGGTATTATATTTCAATGGGAGCCGACCACATTTTCGCAGAGCCGGGAACGGTAACCGGTTCAATCGGAGTCGTTGGTGGTAAACTCGCTTTTGATGGATTGTTCAAGAAATTGGGGATCACGACTTCTGTCATTTCACGCGGAAAGAATTCCGGGGCACTTTCAATGACCTCCCCATTTACGGATTCAGAACGTGTTGCGATGCAGAAAATGATGAACGAAATTTACGAAATCTTCACTCGCAAAGCGGCCCAGGGAAGAGGGATGGATCTGAATAAACTTAAAGCGTTGGGAGGCGGGCGAATTTACACCGGACGCATGGCGGTAGAAAATGGCCTCATTGATGAACTCGGGACATTAGAAGATGCGATTCTCAAAGCAACACAGTTAGCTGGTTTCGATAAAGATGATGATGTCCAGCGGTTACTGCTTCCGAAGCCAACCAGTCCGTTTGAACAGTTTTTCGGACCGATCGATGCTGGTGTAACAGCCTCGAAGTTGCCTCAATCGTTGGAAGGATTGTTACCAGCCGAACTTTCATTGCATATCAAAAACGCATTGATGATTGATAAACTTTCAGCCAGCGATCCCCGCCTGTTGATGATGCCATTCCATTTACAGTTTAAGTAAAATCGCTTATGGGAACCTCTATCAATTTAAATGGAGCACAGACATTCCTGTCTGTCTTGTTTAAGTATGCTGTTATTGTAGGCAGACAAGAATGCCTACCCTCCATCCAACAGCATTTTGCGGTTGGGTTGCGTAGCAACAAGAGGTTCGCCCCATGCCGATTCCTTTATTATTAGAAGTACCAGTGATATCGAGTACACATGGCGCGGGCATCTTGTGCCTGTAGGCACCCAACCACTGAATTGGTCGGGTTACCCTGCTCATTCGTAGGTAGTTCCTTTTTCGCCTTTTGATAAACATTTTAATTGAGTGTTCCCTATGATTTCGTTTCATTCAACAATGCGTCTGCTGATTATCCCCTGCCTGCTCGGTCTTACCTTTCACTTCACCATTGATTCCGCTTGCGCAGAATCGATTCTGGTTGAAGCCGAGTCGTTTGATGAGTATGGCGGATGGAAACTGGATACTCAGTTTATTGACATAATGGGTTCGCCTTATTTGCTGGCTCATGGGTTGGGGAAACCGGTCGATGATGCTTCCACAACGATCAAGGTTTCTACTGCGGGAACGTACCGCGTTTTTGTCAGAACAAAAGACTGGGTTGCCCGCTGGAAAGCGAAAGGGCAGCCGGGACAATTTCGCTTGCTAATTGATGGTAAAGAACTTCCCGAAACGTTTGGGACAACATCAGCCGAGTGGTTTTGGCAACCGGGCGGGTCCGTGAAACTGGAAGCAGGTACGCACAAAATCAGCCTGCACGATCTGACCGGTTTCGAGGGACGGTGTGACGCGATCTGGTTAACAACCGATTCTGTCGCAACGCCTCCCAACGAACAACAGATTCTTTCTGACTGGCGAAAAAAAGAACTGGGCTTACCGGAAAAACCGATTGATGCTGGACCGTTCGACTTGGTGGTTGTCGGCGGAGGTTACGCCGGACTTGGTGCAGCTATTTCGGCTGCTCGCATGGGAATTAAAGTGGCGCTCATTCAGAATCGTCCCGTGTTGGGAGGCAACGGCAGTTCGGAAGTTCGTGTCTGGGCGCAAGGTCTGATTCGACGAGGTGAGTATCCGCACATCGGCGAAATTATTGCAGAACTTTCCGATCACGCAAAAAAATCGCCGGGAACTTATGAGGAGTTCGAAGATAAGAAAAAAGAACAGATCGTTCGGGCAGAGAAAAACATCACACTGTTTTTGAATCACCATGCGTTTCAGGTTGATAAAAATGAGAAACGAATTGAAGCCGTTTATGCTTTCGATACTCGTACATCACAAATACGCCGTTTCGCTGCACCGTTATTTGTCGATTGCACCGGGCATGGCACTCTTGGTTTTCTCGCCAAGGCCGATTCCGAAATTTTTGATGGCTCGCGAATGGGCATGAGTAACATGTGGAGTTGGGAAGAAGCCGAGCAGCCGCAGGCGTTTCCGAAAACGGATTGGGCACTCGATTTAACAATGCAGGATTTTCCCTATCCGCGAGATCATCATGGTCAGTGGTTTTGGGAAAGTGGATTTCATCAAGATTCGATCAAAGACCTCGAAGCGATTCGCGATTGGAATTTCCGGGCGGTTTATGGCTCCTGGAATGCGATGAAAAATAAAGGAGGAGCAGCTACACATAAAAATGGCCGCCTCACCTGGATCGCCTACATCGGTGGCCCGCGTGAGTCTCGACGGTTGATGGGTGACGTTGTTCTCACTCAGGAAGATATTGTCTCGAAAAAGAAATTTAACGATGGCATGGTCCCAAGTACGTGGTCAATCGATTTACATTATCCGAAACGTCAATACATGCGAAAGTATCCTGAAAATCCCTTCATCAGCGTGGCAAAGTTCGGGGCAGGAGTAGATCGCAGGCATGGTTACCCAATTCCGTACCGTTGTTTTTATTCGCGAAATGTGCCGAATCTGTTCATGGCGGGGCGAGATATCAGTGTCACGCATGAAGCATTGGGAACAACGCGAGTGATGAAAACGTGCGGCATGATGGGCGAAGTTGTCGGCAAAGCGGCTTCGCTGTGCATTCAATTCGGATGCGAACCGAAAGATGTTTACCTTTCCTATCTGGATCGCCTTAAATCCCTCGTGCGACTCTCCGGCGTCACTCGCAGAGACACCGTTGAGGGCGATTTTTATATTCGCAAAGGAGATTCAGTACTGCCACCTGAACCAAGCCAGTATATTCTAGCCAGCACATTAAAAGGGATTGTTATCGATGACTTGCAAGCCGAATTAACTGGAAGTTGGACCAAAGGAGCGGGATTAAAACCTTTAATCGAAGACAACTACCAATATGGCAGAGGCGGCACCGCTAAATTCACATTTGAAGTCCCAAAATCTGGTCAGTATGAATTACGTTTTGCAACCGGTGCGCATCCCAACCGAACCAGTTCTCTCCCGGTCACCATTTCTCATGCCAAGGGCGAAACAACCGTCCCAATCAACCAGCAAAAACCAGGGGCAATTAAACCTTGCTTCGTTTCGCTGGGGAAATATGAATTTGAAGCGGGGCAAAAATATTCGGTTTTAGTCAACGCGAAAAATGTCGACGGGAATGCTCAGATAGACGCTCTGTGGATTGTGCAGCCATAAACGGAAGCACGTAACGCATCATTCTTCAGCGCAGATGCAATTTGCTGGGTTGGTTTGACAGAAACCGTCCTGCATTGGACAATGAATTCGTAATTGACTTGCATCTTGTTTATCTGGAGAAGAAAAGTGCACCTGAAGAAATTCCTGCCTGTCCTGTTAGGTTTCGCCCTGTTCGGTTCATCTGTGTTTGCAGAAGAAAAAGGGTTTGAATCGCTTTTTAATGGGAAAGATCTTTCTGGCTGGGACGGAAATCCCGAATTGTGGTCCGTTCAGGAGGGCGTGATAACCGGCATCACCAACGGGCCGGATCACCTCAAGCATAACCAGTTTCTGATCTGGAAAGGAACCGCTGGCGATTTCGAACTGCGACTCGATTTCCGCATGGAAGGGAAAAGTAACTCCGGCGTTCAGTACCGCAGCAAGCGAATGAAGAAGGTCGGGAAATGGTCGCTCGGCGGCTATCAGGCAGATATTCATCCCAATCCCCCTTATTTAGGCATGTTATACGATGAACGCGGACGGGGCATTCTTGCCCAAAGAGGTCAGAAAGTAACTGCGCTGGAAGATGGCAAAAAAAAGGTTGAAAAACTGGATGTTCCCATCGACCAGAAAGATCTAACCAAATGGCATTCAATGACGATTATCTGCAAAGGGAATAAGCAGGTTCACAAAATTGATGGCGTCACGACGATTGAATTTATCGATAATCAGAAATCAGAACGTGAACTCAAAGGCTTGATCGCGTTCCAGGTGCATCGCGGGCCAGCGATGAAGGCTCAGTTCCGAAACATTCGTATTAAGCATTTCGGTAAAAAGAAGGCTGAAGTAGCAAAAGCGGTTCCGAAGAAAAAAGGACCGCAGGCGACACCGATCAACGCCATGAAAATTGCAAAAGACTTCCAAGTCGAACTGCTTTATTCGGTCCCGAAAGATGTCCAGGGTTCCTGGGTTTCAATGTGCGTTGATCCCAAGGGGCGTTTGATTGTTTGTGATCAATACGGCTCTCTATATCGTGTCACTCCTTCACCAATTAAGTGTCCAGAGCCAACCAAAGTTGAAAAGATCAATGTCGATATCGGCGAAGCACAAGGACTTTTCTGGGCCTTCGATTCCCTGTATGTTTCTGTGAACAAAGCCAAGAATTATGAAGGCGGTTTATATCGTGTTCTCGATACCGATGGCGATGATCAACTCGATACCGTTAAATTTCTTCGCTCTTTAATTGGTACCGGAGAGCATGGACCACATGCTATATTTCATACACAAGACAAAAAAGGGCTGTACGTTGTTTGTGGCGATCGAACAGAGATGACAACACTTGCCTCTTCTCGCGTTCCACAAAACTGGGATGAAGATTTGCTTCTGCCCCGCGCTTATGGCCGCGGCTTTATGAAGGGAGTTCCTGCACCGGGAGGATATATCTGCAGGATCGATCCGGAAGGAAAAGAGTGGGAACTGATCGCGACCGGTTTCCGTAATCAATACGATGCCGCTTTGAATCGTGAAGGAGAAATGTTTACTTACGACGCCGATATGGAATGGGACATTAACACCCCGTGGTATCGTCCGACACGAATCAATCACGTTGTTTCCGGGGCAGAATTCGGCTGGCGAAATGGAGGCGGTAAATGGCCCGCTTACTATGAAGACAGCTTGCCCGCCGTCGTCAACATCGGACCCGGTTCTCCTACTGGAGTGACATTTGGCTACGGGGCAAAATTCCCTGCGAAATATCAAAATGCGTTCTTCATTAACGATTGGAGTTACGGAAAACTTTATGCCATCCATTTGAAACCGCAAGGAGCAACTTACAGCGCGACCATCGAAGAATTTATCTCGGGAACTCCGCTGCCTCTGACCGATATCGTGATCAATCCACTCGACCAGGCTATGTATTTTACCATTGGTGGTCGCAAGGTACAGTCAGGTTTGTACCGCGTTACTTATCAGGGAAAAGAATCAACTGCGCAGGCAAGAGTTGTTGCTGATCCATTCCAAAAGCTGCGACAACAACGTAAAGAATTGGAGAAATTGCATCTGGGCGATCATCCCGATGCTGCTGAAAAAGCGTGGCCTTATTTGAAGCATGAAGATCGCTTCATTCGATTCGCTGCACGAATTGCGATTGAACATCGCCATGAAAGCGAATGGCGAGAAAAAGCAATTTCGGCAACCGACCCGTGGACTTCGATAATGGCGCTGATGGCGCTGGCACGGAATAAACAGCGCGACGTGATGGGAAAAGGGGAAAATATCGATTCACCGCTTCCTGATTGGGACAATCTCCCTAAAAACGCGGGGAATGATCCTGATCAGCAGGCCATCCTGAAATCGCTTGATCATCTCGATTGGAACAAATTAAGTGTTCCGCAAAAATTAGCGATGATTCGTGTCTACACACTTTGCTTTGACCGTTTCGGACCACTCAATTTATCGATGCGAAATCGCCTGGTCGAAAAGTTTTCGCCGCTGCTCCCTGCCAAAGCAGCTTCACTGAATTCTGAACTGGCGCAGATGCTTGTTTACTTACAGGCACCGACCGCTGCAACAAAAATTGTTGCACTTTTGAAAGACTCTCCAACACAGGAAGAGCAAATCGATTTTGCCAAAACACTTCGACATCTCAAGGTTGGCTGGACACCCGAATTACAAAAAGAATACTTCTCCTGGTTTACACGAGCATCCGGCTATCGTGGGGGAGCAAGCTTCTCTTTGTTTGTGGCAAACATCCGCAAAGATGCCCTTGCCAAATTAAGCCCGGAAGAAAAAATCGCTTTGAAACCAATTCTCGAAGCCAAACCTGCCGGTTCAGCCACTCCTTTTGCATCCAAGCCACGCCCTCACGTAAAAGATTGGACGATGGAACATCTTGTTCCGCTGCTTGCCAAGGAGTTGAAAAATCGCGATTACGATAACGGTCGCAAAATGTTCGGGGCAGCAAGCTGCTTTGCCTGCCATCGTTTTGATGAACAAGGCGGTGCGATTGGTCCCGATTTGACCGTACTTGCAGGTCGCTTCAGTTCGCGAGATATTCTTGAATCAATCGTTCTGCCAAGCAAACAAGTCAGCGATCAGTATGAAGCAATTCAAATTATTACCGTCAATGGTAAAGTAATTAACGGTCGAATTGTTAATCTATCCGGAGATACCTTCCGCGTTAACACGAATATGCTCGACCCAAACGCGATGGTAAATGTTAATCGAAATGATATCGAAGAAATAGTCCCTTCCAAATCTTCGATGATGCCCAATGGTTTACTCAACACCTTGACCGAACAAGAGGTACTCGACTTAATGGCTTATTTGCTTTCTCGTGGAGATCGCGATAACGCGATGTTCAAAAAGAACTGAAAGATGTAGGTTAGGCTTTCCAGCCTGGCAAATGTGGTATCCAAGATAATCATCTTTCGGTTTTCCAGCGAACACTAAATGATGACTCGAAAGGTTTGCGAGTTATTGCCTCGGGCTGGAAAGTCTGGCGTACGTGAATAAAATAGAATTCGGTTAACAAAAATGATCACTCGAAATGGAATTGCTGTTTCTCCCGGTGTTGCAACCGGGGAAGCGCTCGTGATAGGGAGTGAGGATTTTCGTATTCCTCAACGCTTTATTTCGCGCAAGCAAGTGAACCAGGAACTGGAACGTTTCCGATTGGCGTTACAGCACGTTTCAGAAGAAATTGCAAAGAACGAACGACTTGCCAATGAAGAAATTGGGGCTTTATACGGTGCCATTTTTAGTGCGCATCTTCAGATGGCACAAGATCCGAAACTGATTTCCGAAGTGGAAACTCTGATTCGTGATCGATGTTACTCTCCAGAATTTGCCTCCAGCCGAACGCTTCGCAAATATGCCAGGCAATTTAAATCGCTCGGGAATGCTTATTTTGCAGAGCGAGCGGTTGATATTTACGATCTCGAAAAAAGAATTCTGCGTCATCTGCTGGGGGAACAACGAGAATCTCTTGCTGACTTGACCGAACCGGTCGTTGTCCTTGCCCATAATTTAACGCCCAGCGAAACGGCTGGACTTAATCGTGAATTCGTGCTTGGGTTTGCGACAGAAGTCGGCGGGCAAACATCACACACTGCGATTCTTGCAGCGGCACTTGGAATCCCTGCTGTCGTTGGCTTGGGACCATTTCTGGCAGATATTTCCGGTGGTGAAACTGTTCTTATCGATGGAACAACAGGTGAAGTCTGTGTTGATCCTGATGATGATACACTCATTCGATTTAACGCTTCGCGTGAACGCCACAGAAGCAGTCTGCATCGACTTGAATGTATGAGTGAACTGACTTCGGAAACCAATGATGGTATCCGTATCAAACTGCAAGGCAATATCGAATTCCCGCAGGAAGCAGAGCAGTGTCAACTTCGCGGGGCAGATGGGATCGGCTTATACCGGACCGAATTTTTATATTTGGGGCGTAAGGAAATCCCGAGTGAACAGGAACATTATCAAGCATATCGTGAAGTGGCACAAGCTTTCCCCGATCAGTTGACAATTATACGAACGTTGGATCTTGGAGCAGATAAAATTCCAGGCTGGATGGTTCGTGAACATGACGGAGAAAGCAATCCCGCGTTAGGATTACGAAGTATTCGGTTATCGCTGAATCACCTCGATATGTTCAAAACTCAACTTCGGGCAATTTTAAGAGCAGCCGTTGGTGTGAATATTGGGATTATGTTCCCGCTTGTCTCTTCCCTGCTTGAATTTAGACGAGCCCGCATGGCTGTTCGTGAAGTCATGGAAGATCTCGAAGAACAGGACATTCCCTGCAACAAGAACGTTTTACTGGGAATTATGGTCGAAGTTCCTGCAACCGTCATTATGGCTGAAGAATTTGCCCGGGAAGTTGATTTCTTTTCAATCGGGACTAACGATCTCATTCAATACACCCTGGCGGCAGATCGTTCTGACCCGGAAGTTGCCAAGTATCACAGCGCGGCTGATCCTGCAATTATTCGCATGATCGATATGGTTGTCAAAGCTGGCCAAAAACATAACGTGCCGGTTTCTGTTTGTGGTCAGATGAGTTCCGATCCAAAATGCGTCCCTCTTTTAATAGGACTGGGAATTCGACAAATCAGCGTCAGTCCTCATGTAATCCCCGAAATCAAAGAAGTGATTCGCAGTATCAGCATCGACCAGGCAATTGAGATTGCAAAGTACGCTAAATCGCAGGAACTCGCTCGTGATGTTGAAAGCTATCTTACCCGCGAACTTCAAAAAATCCTTGCAAATTAATTGCGAAATCAGGCGGAAACTTAACCCTTTGGGAATTGTACGAAAGGGTTGAGAACTAGAAGAGCCGGGAAAAATAGACGTTGACCATTGCGTGTAATGAGCCATACAATGGACAGTTCTGTTTTATTGTCACTCGAAAACTTTGCCCGGTGATTGAATTCCTGTGAGCAGTCCTGTTCTTATTCGCAAAAACTTCTGGGCGTCTCCGTTGGCGTTTGCGGGGTCGTTGTGCATACATGCAGGGCTGGCGTGGTTGATTATTACCAATATGAACAGTTGTGGCCAGCGTGGCGATTTCGGTTCCTCGGATGTTTACCGCGAAGTTGGCCTGTATATGGTTGATGATTCTGCGCAGGAAACCGAAGAGACATCGCAGGATACTCCCGAACAACTTCCCACCGTGCCGGAATCGCTTAATGAGTCATTGAATGAGTTGCCGCAAATGACACAGGCGCTCCCGCAACTTCCTGACTTACCACGCATCGGCCCCGGACCCGCACCAGGAAAACCAAGCGAACCGAGTACGCATCACAGCGATACCATTGCTAAGGTTTTATCTCGACCGCCTCCCCCTTCGGCTGCGGGAATTCCCGGAACGACAAAATTTTATGGTATCGCCACCAGCGGGCGAACGTTGCTTTATGTGATCGATTGTTCTGGCAGCATGAATAAGCATAATGCGTTTCGGTACGCCAAGGCAGAAATGCTTTCCAGTATGGAACGACTCGAAAGCACTCACAAATTTCAAATTATATTCTATAACGATGGAATAATTGAGTTTAAGGATCGCCGTGGAAAACCGGAAATTCATTGGGCAACTGCGTTGAACTTATCACGTGCTCGCACCTTTATCAACGGTATGAGTGTCAGCGGTGCCACTGCACATTATCCCGCACTGATGAAAGCAATCTCCTACTCTCCCGATGTCATCTTTTTTCTGTCTGATGCAGCGGGAACTGCGTTGTCAGCCGGTAAGCTTGACGAAATTAAACGTAAAAATAATGGGCAGGCTGCTATTCACTGTATTGAATTTGGTGAAGGCATTAAACCGAATGTCGAAAACTTCCTCCATAAACTGGCTCGGCAAAACGAGGGAACATACCGATATCGCAATGTCACGCAGTTTGGCAAATAATTGATGAGTAACTTTTTATGAAAACGGCTTCTTCCAAACATCAACCGTATTCCAGACGAGGGACCGCAGGATTTCTGGGAATGGTACTCGGACTGATATTACTCGATCAAGCGAGTAAACTGTGGGCGATTTCCACTTTCAAAAATGGCCCTGCACTTTCCTGGGCATGGGATACTTTTCGAATTACCTATGCAGAAAATTCCGGAGCATTTTTAAGCCTTGGGGCACAACTTCCAGAGTTTATCCGCTTTCTTGTGATGGTTGTTTTTAATGCAATCGTACTATTGGCGGTTGCTGTTTTTCTTTGGGTGAAACGGGAGATGCCTGACCGTCAGCGAATTGTACTGGGCGTCATTCTGGCAGGTGGGATTGGGAATTTGATTGACCGTGTCTGCTACTCTGGCGTAGTCATCGATTTCTTGAATATTGGAATCGGTTCGCTCAGAAGCGGGATTTTCAATCTGGCTGATGTCTGGGTAAGCGGGGGTGTTATCGCTCTGTTTTTCCTGTCGTTTATCAATCCGGAAGTCGCCTTTAAACAAGTGAGTGACACAAAAACCGATAGCACGCCACCAATCTGTGCTGACGTCAATATTGCCAAAAACTTTTGTTTATTTATGCTGGTTGGTTTTTGCACCATTGTTTTGCATGCTCCTGATATTCTCGCAGATACGGTTTTGTATCGAGCGGGTAAAAGAGGCGGGCAGGTGGCAATCACAGGAAAAATACTCGACTATAATTCACAGAAGATGACCTTTCGGCTCAACAGACCTGATACGATTAATGAACTCGATCAAAAGCAGATTCTTGCATTCGATGCATTTTATCTGAAGACACATCAACAAGCAGTAAAACAGATGGAAAAACGAGAGTTCGAAAAGGCGATTCAATCGATAAAGCAGGCACTTATTGCAGAGTCTCGCCCGTGGGTTCGCCGGGAGTTAATGGCATTAGCTGTTGAATGTGCAGTTAATTTAGAACAATGGAGCACCGCCGCTTCGCAGTATGTTGCAATGAAAAAAAGCGATCCCTTATCGAGAAACCTCGACATTATTCCGCTCCAATGGCGAGCTGGAAAATTATCTGATGAAGATCGCCTGTTTGCAATTCGAGAACTGACCTCTTCCGATCTCACTTCCCGGTTAATCACAGCCAGTTGGTTGTTACAATTACCTGATTGGAAACCCAGAGCAGAGAAAGTTCTCAAAGAATTACTTTATGCTCCCGATGCCGATCTCAGGAATCTTGCTCGCTGCCAGTTATGGCGAATTCGACTTGCCTCCGGAAATCTCAGCGATGGAGATTTGAGCCGATGGGAGAATCAACTTCACAAACTTCCCGACAGCTACTGGGCGGGACCGATGTTTCTGCTTGCCCAGGGATACGAAAAACAAGTTCAACTTGACCTCGCAGCCGCCCGGTTTCTTTGGCTAACAATCATAGATTCTCGAAACATCAGCCTAACGAATGAGGCAACATTGCGTGCTGCAAATAATTTAGAATCTCTCGGGCAAATCGATTCCGGAAATCAATTGCGAGAAGAAGCAAAGCAAAGATTTGCACTCAATTGAATTTCTTAACGTAACTATTCATGCTATGCCAGGGTCAAGCCCTAGGCTGGCCTGTTAAATAACTCGGAAGATGGGGGGATTGGAGTGTTTTTGTATTGAAAGACTGTTGCGCTCTTTCGTATCTTCTTGGAGTTATTTAACCAATTCCCAAGAGCGAAGGAGCGCAGGCCGTGGTTGTATCATCG
>Ga0316209_1001499_pt1 | contig 23619 bp, 24 predicted proteins | sample 6monopyrite_MG_FD_204945 | JGI IMG/M metagenome (GOLD analysis project Ga0316209, IMG submission 204945) | Microbial mat bacterial communities from mineral coupon in-situ incubated in ocean water Damariscotta River, Maine, United States -... | ecosystem: Environmental > Aquatic > Marine >...
CTTGATCGTTTTCAACAATCAAATCATCAACCGCTTGTTGGAATAAACTTAAATTCGGGGTATTTTCTAACACTTGTCGAACCGCATTTTTATATAAAACACGATCTGCTTGGGCCCGTGTTGCACGTACCGCGGGGCCTTTACTGGCATTTAAAATTCGAAATTGAATACCGGCCGCATCGGCCGCCTTTGCCATTAAGCCACCCAAAGCATCGACTTCTTTAACCAGGTGGCCTTTACCAATTCCACCAATAGCTGGGTTACAGCTCATTTGGCCGAGTGTTTCTATATTGTGCGACAGTAGTAACGTTTTACTTCCCATACGCGCAGCCGCTAACGCGGCCTCGGTTCCGGCATGGCCACCACCGACTACAATGACATCGAAACTATTTTGATAAAACATAGGCTTGATAAACCATATTGGGGTTTTGAAGCGACCATATTGATGAGCTCAAATAAGATTAAAGCATATTTTACCTGCTGCAAGTAAAATCACCAACCCAATCACTACATTAATCGGCCAAATTCTCCTTATTTAAAGCTAAATAGACGTAAGCCGTTTAATTACACACCTAAATACAAGTTTAGATGCTTTGCTAGCGTTTTGATGAATTTCGATGATAAATCATTAACTTCAAAACCTGAGGCACTCTAAGTATAACGCATAATTAAAGAGTCCAAGTTTTGATAATCGGCTAATGTTCTTCTGAATTTGGACGATAAATAATTAACTATAAAAACTAAGGCTATTCTAAGCTCCGCTTACAATTAAAGGACTTAAATAATGAAGATAAAGAACAAAATGATTTTAATGGCCTGCGGTCTTGCGATTATCCCGGTGACGATTGCTATTTTAGTATTAGAAAATGTTTCAACTAGCACCGCAAGCGAAGCATTAGAAACCGCAGCTAAAAACCAGTTAATTTCTATTCGCGATACCAAGAAAACCCAAATTGAAGATTATTTTGGCGCAATACGTAGCCAGGTCATCTCTTTTTCAAACAGCCGCATGATAGTCAATGCGCTGCGTGAATTTAAAACATCCTACGATTTTATTGCAAGTGATGCCGATATCAACGTGATGCGCAGTGAACTAGCAAGCTATTATAAAGATGGCTTTGGTGCAGAATATGCCAAGTTAAATAATGGTAAAACGATTGATGTGACGTCTATATTAAACAATTTAGATGCAGAGTCGGTTGTTCTACAAAATCATTATATTCAAAACAACAAAAACCCTCTAGGCAATAAACATAAACTTGATGATCCGAATGATGGCTCACGATACAGCCGTATTCATAAACAATACCATCCACCGATTCGCCAATATTTAGAAGAGTTCGAGTATTACGATATATTTTTAGTTGATGCCGAATCCGGCGACATTATTTATTCTGTCTTCAAAGAAGCAGACTTCACCACAAACCTGAAAAATGGGCCTTATGCTAAAACAGGCATTGGTGATGTTTTTCGTGCGGCTAGCAACATAAATAAAGATGAGGTTGCCATCGTAGATTTTAAACCCTATAGCCCTTCTTATGAAGCCGCCGCCTCATTTATTGCCTCACCAATTTTTGAAGGCAATGAAAAAATCGGTGTACTCATTTTCCAAATGCCGATTGGCCGTATTAATGCCATTATGACCAGTGGAGAAAAGTGGAAAGACATCGGTCTTGGTGCATCAGGTGAAACCTATCTTATCGGCCAGGATTTTAAAGCACGTAGTATGAGCCGCTTCTTAATAGAAGATAAAAAAGGCTTTATTGATTTAATGAAACAAGTCGGCACAGACAGCAGCACTCTTGCGGCGATGGATGTTAAAGGAACCAATATTGGTTTACAGAAAATTGAAACTCAAGGCTCTAAGGCTGCTTTATCAGGCAAAACAGGTTTCGAAATATTCCCAGACTACCGCAATATCAATGTACTTTCTGCTTACACGCCAATCAGTATTCCCGGTTTGAACTGGGTGCTCATGAGTGAAATTGATGAGGAAGAAGCCTTTGCACCCGTTGGAGCTTTAGTTAACTCCATTTTAAAAATTTCTTTAATTTTGTTTATTGTTATTGCTTCCATTGGAACTGGTCTGGGTATCTTCTTTGCTAATGGCATGACACGCCCTATTCTGCGCTTAAGCCAAACAATGAAAAACGTTGAAGAAAATAATGATCTCACTCTACGCAGTGATGTGAACTCTAACGATGAGCTAGGCAATATGTCACATTCATTCAATGGCATGCTGGAAAAATTCGAAGCATTAATACAACAAGTTTTCAGCTCTTCTGCGCAACTGGCAACGGCATCAGAAGAGGTATCCACTGTTGCTCAGGACAGTGCGCGTAATGTTGAAAAACAGCGTATGGAAACCGATCAAGTCGCTACGGCTATAACTGAAATGACCTCAACCGTTCAGGAAGTCGCGCAAAGTGCGCAAAATGCTTCGGGTGCAGCAACAAGTGCTGACAACGAAGCGAAAAGTGGCAAGGCTGTCGTTAACGAAACAGCCGCTACCATCGAGCAACTCGCAGCCGAAGTTGAAAATGCAGCCACGTCCATTCTTGCTGTTGAGCAAGATAGTGAGAATATTGGTGGCGTAATCGATGTTATTAAAAGTATTGCCGAACAAACCAATTTACTGGCTCTTAATGCTGCAATCGAAGCGGCGCGCGCCGGCGAGCAAGGCCGCGGTTTTGCGGTAGTAGCTGATGAAGTTAGAACACTCGCCAGCCGCACTCAAGAATCAACGGCTGAAATTGAGACAATGATTGCAAAACTACAAACCGGCTCCAAACAAGCCGTACAAGTTATGCAGCAAGGTCGTGAGCAGGCGAACAAGGGTGCGGACATGGCGCGAGAAGCAGCAAGCTCTTTGGATACCATTGTAAACGCTGTTACCAGTATTAACGAAATGAATATCCAAATAGCGGCGGCAGCTGAGGAGCAGAGTACCGTTTCTGAGGAAATTAATCGAAATGTCGTTAACATCAGCCAAATATCTGAACAAACAGCAAGTGGCGCCGAACAAACAACAACAGCGAGTACGGACTTATCCCGATTGGCAAGTGACCTGCAACAACTGGTAGGCCAATTTAAAATTCAAAGTTAGTAGTGAGGGGGGCGATCATTAGCAGGTTGTTCGTTAGTGCCTGAATCTGAGAGTGTTTGGATTCTATCCATTAAATGCTTACACATTATTTCAATTCTATCTATCTGTTGTTGTTGTTCATAAATCACGTCATTCAATTCTTGAATCGTGTGTTCTTGATAGGCGATCTTGGTTTCTAGTTCATCTATTCTTTTATCAGTCATATTATCAAGTCACGCTTATGGGAAGAAATTTTACTAAACTACGCAGTCTGCAAAGTTGAATATCTCTATTGCGTCGTTCCCGCTTTTGCGGAAACGACGGTTAAAGATTTCTACTAATCCGTACGATTGGTAATATCAATTAAGTGGTAACCAAATTGTGTTTGTACTGGCCCGTGAATAACGCCCACTTCACCACTAAAAACAACATCATTAAATTCTTTTACCATTTGCCCTGGTGAAAACTCACCAAGGTCGCCACCACTTTGGCCTGACGGGCAGCTTGAATGTTCTTTTGCTACATCAGCGAAATCGGCTCCGCCTTCTATTTGTGTTTTTAATTCATTACATTTTTCTTCTGAATCAACCAATATGTGTCTTGCGCTTGCTGTTGCCATTTTTTTCTCCAGTTACTTTAAGTTTAAGCTCGTTTAAAAATTTCTAGTTCTTTATCTAAATCTATTATAAGTTTTTCAACTTCATCTTGTGTGTATTTCTTTTCTGCTTTCGTTCCCCAAACAACACCGGGCCATTCAATATCTTTTTCGTTACGTGCAACTAGATGAAAATGCATTTGATTAACGATATTTCCAATTGAAGCAAAGTTAATTTTATCAACGTTAAAGTGCCGCTTTAAAAATGCTGATAGGCCATTAACTTCTTTAAGCATTTGTAATTGATTTTGTTCAGGCAATTCATCAATATCAATCACATCAACGCTCATTGGCACAATCACAAACCAGGGTAATTCTGCTTTATTCATTAATAAAAGCAAGCTTACTTGTTTATCTTGATCAACATGGTCATGTAAAAAACCAAGCTGAATACAGTCGGAAGCGAGGCGGCTATCTAGTTGAAAATTTTTCATTCTAAAACGGTTACCGGCATGCCAACGTCAAAGCGACCAGTCGATTCTGCAATAACATTTTGGCCAAAGTATAATTTTTTCTCGTCTTGCCCACAGACACCTTTACGATACGTTTTTAATGTTTGCAGTGGTTCATCCGCACGTATTCCGGCATTAGGATCGATGCTTGGGATAACACAGCGGCTACAAGGCTTTACAACTCTAAGTATCATATCGCCAATTTGTATTTTCGACCAACCATCTTCCGCAAATGCTTCACAGCCTGATACCACTATATTAGGGCGAAACTGGCGCATTTCAATAGCTTGCTGACTTGAGTTACCTTGCTGAATACGAATATTTAAATCTTCGAGTGATGCTTCGGATAACAATAAAAACGGAAATCCGTCGCTAAAAGCGGTTCTATCTCCCTGTTTTGCATACTCAAGATCAACCTGTCGGACTTCGTCTTCGTGGAAATACACCAAGCGGCATTTTTTATCTAAAAATGTGGATAACCAGGTTGCCGCCGTATCTCCACAATCAATCGCGCTACACCAATCACCCCAAACGTTTACCGAGCTCAATTCGTTGCTTTCATCAATGGTTATTTCACATACATCCATATTAGGTGCATGTAATTGAACACCCGCATTCATTAAAACTGGTTTAATTAAACACATTCTCGGCAACTGTCGTTGTGATAAAAATTTACCCGTTTCATCAACAAGCATCCAGCGCCTATCCATATGTAAACCAAAACAATCACTTTGTACCGATTGGACACTTACTTGTGCACAAGATTTTACTGGATAAATGGCAAGTTGGCTGACTTTAATCATCGTTTAATTTTTATACTCTTTAGATATTCCACAAAAAATGGCGTACCTTTTTGTTTTGCTGCCTGTATATTTCGCAATGGAATGTCTTCAGGATTATTATAATGTTTTAATGCCTGTTCTAAACTGTGTTCTCTTAATAGATGCAACATAGGATAGGGCGAAACATTAGTATAGTTTTCTGCATCATTTTCTTCTGTACCCTCGAAACGATACAATGGGTGAAAACTGGCTAATTGATAAACACCCTCATAACCTTGTGATACAAGTAACTCATTCGCTAAATCTAAAAAATCTAAATAATTATTGAATATTTTAAGGCTACTAGAATATAAAATAAAACTTGTTTCTATATTTTGATTATCGTCTAAAAATTGGCACTGCTGAATTAATTTTTCCAGGCTTTGTTCTACTGTCTCTGATGAATCAACAAAATAATGAATTTTATTCTGTTGAAAAACTTTTTTAGCGAAAGGACAAAAATTTAAACCAATAACAACATCATCTAACCATCGCTTAGTTTCATCAATAATATCTAGCTCTCTCATTATTTTGGTTGCTTACTTAAGCAAAGCTTTTATTTGCTTAACAACACTTGGATCATCCCAATGAATAGCCGCATTGACACCATATTTAATTTTGCCATCTGGCCCAATAATAAAAGTAGAAGGGAAAACCAGAACATTCCATTTTGCAGACTGACGCCCTTCAGGGTCGAGTAACACCGGAAAATCGACATTCACCTTTTTCATAAAATCTGCAACTGTTTTCTGATTTTCGCCATAGTTAACGGAAATTAATTCAAATTTTTCATCTTGCATTTTTTCACGTAAATTGTTCAACGATGGTATCTCTTGCACACATGGCGGGCACCATGTTGCCCAGAAATTAACAACGGTTACTTTTCCTTTATAATCATTTATCTTGATTTGCTTTCCAAACACATCAACTAAATCTAATAGGTGAGGGTTAGGATTCGCTTTATATCTTTTTAATTTAATATCTAATGTTTTAGATTTCTTTAATGTTTTACTCTTTAATACAGCAGCTTTAATTGGTTTTTCTGTTTTAGTTAATAAATTAATTGTCGATACGATCTTACGTGGCATTAGCGCGTTTTGCTTTAAGGTTTCTGGTTTTACGTCTCCCGTATAAAAAACCCCATTGACGCCTTTCAATATATTTATATATACCTGTGAACCACCATCTTGCAATTTCTTGAGTAGCTTCTTAACCTGCCAACGATTACTTCTTTTACCCCCTTGGTATATCATTAAGGGCATATTTGTTGCGTCAGCAATATTTACAAATTCTGGTTCTAATCCTAATTCAGGAACATGTGAATATAGTTCTGGTGAAAATAAAATTGCGCCTTGTAAATAAGATGCCTTACCTTCATTTTTAACTTGCCACATTCTTATTGCTCTTAAAACGGGAATAGCGCCGTAAGATCGTGTTAACAACGTTATATTTTTATTTGTTACTTTATACGCATGTTCAATTAAGCCAGCCAAATACTTGCCATCAAGTGCGCGCATCGTTGAGGTGCTTTTTGGCAAAAACAAACTTTCTGCTAGATCTACATGCCAAACTTCCACACCTAACGTTGCTAGCTTATCAGACATAATCATCTCACGTTCTTTAACGCCAAAACCTGGCGCTATCCATATAATCAAGTTTGAACCAGGACCCTGAGAAAGTATTCTTTTTATTGATAACTCTTGATCGAGTACCGTTACATCTAAATCTTCAATATTTTCTGCATAAGAATTTAGAGTGAGTAAACAGGTAAATAATATTAATACTGCAAATTTATACATCGTTATTGGCTACCCATTAATTTGTTAAGCTTCACTTCCCTTTGCTGCTTATCTAGATCTTTTAATTGTTCAATCTTTTTATAAAATATTTTATAGTCATGATTTGATTGTTCAAATAACTGAGACAATGCTGGTACCCAATTGTTATAAGTCGCTACTAACGCTAAATGTGCGTTATTTAAAGGTTGCGACATCCATTTATCGTAACCGTTATAATCACTCCAACGTTGTTTAAATTTTTGATATTGATTTTTTAATTTTTTAAAAACCTGCATTTTCTTACTCTCTAATACATTATCATTTTGCTCTAATGCATATATACTTTTCAAATTCTCTTGCGCTTGTTTTAATAAATTTTTAAAATCTTTATCTCTATTTTTAGCAACAACATAATCAGCATAGAGCTGTTGTTTATCGGCAAGCGTAAACCAATGTTTAATCCCTTGCAGCTCAACGGTCGTTGCAAAGGCTTCATTAAAAGCGGTATCGCTATCTGCATACATTTGTTGATGCGCAAGTTCATGAAAAATAATACCAATCCGATAAGCCTCTGATTTATACAACATCGTATTTAACAATGGGTCATCAAACCAACCTAACGTTGAATAGGCTTTTGTACCAGCAACATAGACGTCCATATTTCGCTTTCTTAATTCCGCAGCAAAATCTTCAGCACTTTGTTTAGAAAAATAACCTCGATAACTTAAACAACCAACAATAATAAAACACCATTCTTTCGGTTTAATCGAGTAGGGCGGTGTTGCAACCACCGTCCAAACAACATAATCACGGCCAATATCTACGTAATTTCTATAGCTATCATTTTCAGGTAATTCTAAAACCTCACTGGCAAATTTTCGCGCCTCTCGTGCATTGATTAATCGTTGCTTTATTTCCTGTGTTGTTTTTGGGTCATCGATAACGTCTTGTATCGGTCGCTGTTTATTAACAATTTCACTGTGCCCTTCAATTTTCTCCCAATAATACGCTAAGCTAGTGCAAGCTTGCAGGCAAAATACGAAAACCAACAACAAAGCTATCCGAATCATATTAAGCAATTATTTCCGTCACTTGCCAATACAAAAACTGGAAAAAATCTCGCCAAGTAAATCATCACTACTAAACTCACCGGTAATTTCTGACAATGCTTGTTGAGCAAGCCTTAAATCTTCAGCAACTAATTCTCCCGCTTTTATCTCTACAAGTTGCTTTTTAGACTGCTGTACAAAACCTTCTGCACGTGCCAATGCATCAAGATGACGACGCCTTGCCAAAAAACTGCTTTCATTGGTTTTTTCAAAGCCCATACTTTGCTGTAAATGCTCACGCAATAATTCAAGACCATAACCTTTTTTTGCGGATAACTTAATGTGCGTTTGCACGTCTTTGACAGTATTTAATTGTCCGCTTATTTCTGCTTTTTGTTCAGTTAAATCTATTTTGTTGTGAATGACGGTTACCGGCAAGGTTTTAGGTAATTGCTGCAAAATTTGCTGATCATCGGTCGTAATTCCCTTTCGATCATCAACGAGCACCAAAACTCTATCCGCTTTTTCTATTTCTAACCAGGCTCGCCGAATGCCCTCTTGCTCGACTTTATCTACCGACTCTCGTAAACCGGCTGTATCAATAATGTGTAGCGGTAAACCGTCTATATTGATTTCTTCTTTTAAAACATCCCGCGTTGTACCCGCGATTTCGGTTACGATGGCGGAATCACGACCAGCAAGTGCGTTCAATAAGCTCGATTTACCTGTATTTGGCTGGCCAACAAGCACCACACGCATACCATCTCTTAATAGTACCCCTTGCTTAGCTTCTTGCATTATAGCGACAAATACCTCCAATATAGCGTCAATTTGGCCGAGTATAACCCCGTCTGACAGAAAGTCTATTTCTTCTTCAGGAAAATCGATGGCCGACTCGACATGCATTCGCACTCGAATAACCGACGCCACTAATTCATGTATTTTAGTCGAAAAAACGCCTTGCAGTGACAATATTGCAGATTTGGCTGCCTGTTCAGAGCCCGCTTCGATTAAATCTGCAATAGCTTCCGCCTGAGTTAAGTCCATTTTATCGTTTAAAAAGGCTCGCTCCGCAAATTCACCTGGTTTTGCTAATCGAGCACCTAGGTCGATACACCGTTTTAACAATCTATCCAGAACAATACGGCCACCATGGCCTTGTAACTCGACAACATCTTCACCGGTAAATGAGTTTGGCCCAGGGAAGAAAATAGCTAAGCCCATATCAATCGCGAGGTTCGCTTCATCACAAAACGTTATATACTCAGCAACTCGGGGTTTTGGTAGCACTTTAACAATGTTTTCGCCGATTTTAGCGGCGTGCCTCCCCGAAATACGCACAATACCGACACCACCCAAACCACTCGCTGTGGCTATTGCAGCAATTGTTTCTAATTGTTCAACTTCCATACTTTCTTGCATAACAATCCTTAACTTCCCTTAAATTTAATTTTTCTTTATCAAGAATAACGCTTTTTTGCCGATATTATAAAGAGTCCGTTAGCCCATTCTCTAGTATTTAAGGTTTGTAAGTATGTCTCGTACAGTTTTATTTAGCATTATTAGTTTGTTATTTTTCTATACGACTCCTGCATATGCAGAAAATAGCACGAAGTCTGAAAAAGTGAATGTTCTCATTCATCTTTCCAGCAGTAATAAGCGCAGCTATCAAGCCTTACTCCATATTAGACACAATTTTTTTATAAGGAACCATAGTAATGATGCCGACTAATAAGCTTTTAACATCACTATTACTTTTAATCACTCTACAAACTTATTCACCATTAAATTACGCTGATGCTAAACCTGAAAACATTCTTAATGTAGTTATTCATGTTAGCCACAGTGGGAAGCGTATTTATCAAGCCGCCATTAATTATGCACGGCATATTCGTAACCGTCATGGTGATAGTGCCAACATTGCTATCGTCGCAAATGGACCGGGTATTGGATTCTTAAACTCAAAAAATACTTACGTCAGTAAGATTAAGGGTTTGTTTAATACTGGAGTAACATTCTCAGCATGCAATGCTACCATTCAAAAATTAAAAGCTGAAAAAAAACCTATTCCTATTATTGACGGTGTTGAAATAGTCCCTGCAGGTATACTTAAAGTGCTCGAATTACAGCAACAAGGTTATTTATACTTACAACCATAATAATAGCCTCAGTTTAAATACACCAAATAAAAACCCCTAAGGCAACTGCTTACCTTAGAGGTTTATTTTGTTTAATCGATGCTTTTAATGCACGACTGTTAGCTAATTATTTACTAGCACCAACAATTTTATTCGTTATATACCACTGTTGAGCAATTGATAGCACATTATTTACCACCCAATATAAAACTAAGCCAGCAGGGAAGAACATAAAGAAAATACCGAATACAAAAGGTAGCGCCATCATCACTTTCGCTTGCACAGGATCAATAGGTGCTGGATTTAGCTTTTGCTGTATAAACATACTAATACCCATCAATATAGGCAAAATCAAATATGGATCAGCTGCAGACATATCTTCTATCCATAAAATCCAAGGTGCTTGACGTAACTCTACACTTTCTAGCAGTACCCAATAAAGCGCAATGAAAACGGGAATTTGTACTAATATGGGCAAGCAACCGCCCAATGGATTTATTTTTTCTTTCTTATACATTTCCATCATGGCTTTATTCATGCCGGCACGATCGTCTGCAAAACGTTCTTTCATCGCGACCATACGTGGTTGTACTGCTCGCATTTTTGCCATTGATTTATAACTTGCTTCTGATAATTTATAAAACATTAGTTTTATCAAAATAGTTAAAAAGATAATTGCCCAACCCCAGTTGCCGACAACGCCATGTATTTTCGTTAGTAACCAGAATATTGGTTTTGCTATAATGGTTAACACACCGTAATCAACGGTTAATTCTAAACCTTCTGCAATCTTTTCAAGCTGAGCCTGATCTTTCGGTCCCGCATAAAAAGTGGTACTAAACGTTTGCCTTGCACCAGGGGCAACATGGGTTTCGTTTTTATCTCTAAAACCAATGGTATAAACAACATTTCTTTGTTTATAGGTTGTATAAAATGTTTTAGCTTGTTCTTTCTCTGGCACCCATGCACTTAAAAAATAATGCTGGATCATCGCAGCCCAACCACCAGTAATATCTCTTTTTAAGTTGCTATCGAGCATATCCTCGAACGAAATTTTTTCGTATCGTTCTTCTGGTGAATATAAAACACCACCCATATAAGTATAAATAAATTGAGATTGGTCAACTTCTGATACTTGTGTTCGTTGTAATTGGTAATAAGCATTACCACGCCATGTTCTTGTTGAATTATTTTGGACGGTTTGTTTCACGTCAACTTTATGGCTGCCACGATGGAAAGTATAAGTTTTAGTAAATTGAACGCCATCACGGCTCATCCAATATAGATTTACATCCATAGAGTCTTTAGATTCCTCTAGAACATAATTAGTGCGATCTGCCTTATATACATCTAAATGATTAGGTGCTGAAATAATGGTATTAGCATCAGCACTTTTTCCGGTGAAGCCACTTTGCGCAACAAAAACTCTAGGTAGAGTTTCATTCATTAATAAAAATGGATTTTCTGGTTCATTGATTTTATCTGGGTAATCAAGCAATTTTACTTGACGTATATCGCCACCAACCGTATTTATTGTAATATCAAAAACATCGGTTACAACATGAATTGCTTGACCTTGTTTAAAAATATCGCTGCTTTGTTCAGAAGGAACGGTTGAACTTGTATTTGCAGATTGAGGTGTTGACTCTGCAACCGGAATCTCATTATTTGGAATGGTTCCTTTGCTAGTTGGGCTGCTTGGAACTACGCCTGATTGATTCGCTTGTGTTGCAGTTGAAACTGTTTTCGAAGTCTCCTCAATCGCATGATCCTGCTTCCATGCATCAAACATTAAAAACATAATAAATGCTAAAGCAACAAATAACATTAAACGCTGTTGTTCCATACTCTTTACAACCTTCTTAAATTTTTATTTCTCAATGATTACTTTCTATATTTTTTTCAGTTACCTTTTCAGGTACTGGGTCGACACCGCCTTCTGCAAAAGGGTGACACCGACATATTCTTTTTGTTGCTAACCAGCCACCTTTTGCAACACCATGAATCTTTATGGCTTCTTCTGCATAACTTGAACAACTGGGATAAAACCGACAACGCGGACCCAATAATGGACTTATCGCATAACGATATATTCTTATAATTAATAAGAAGGGATATTGAAGTGCTTTGCTAAATGTTGCCATTGCTGTTCGAGTACTGTTCTAATTTGCTGGGAAGTTGCGCCATTCGCTGCTTGCTTCGCAAGAACCACAATATCTAAACCCGCTAATTGTACCTTATGTAAGCGAAAACTTTCGCGCACAATTCGTTTAAATCTATTTCTTCTTACGGCTAATTTTATATTCTTTTTCGCTACCGCTAAACCCATTCTTGCTGGAATTATCTTATTCGAGTTTACACACTCTTCAGTGGGGTCATTTTCACTTAGTTTATTTTTTCTGACAAGAATAAGTAAATACGCATGATGACGTTTATACGGTTTTTCAAAAACGGTACTAAATTGTGCAGGGGTAAGGAGTCGATTCGCTCGAGTAAACGACCCTGTTTGCGCGACTTTATTAGTATTTTGTGTCACGTAATCAACAGTTGGATCTTTATAGGGTTGATTTAAACAGGGCTGCTTAAAATAGGATTCTGCCACATGATAATCCGAAATGGACACGACAGAATTTTATTCAAGAATTAGGCGCTTAAACGTTTACGGCCTTTTGCACGACGAGCATTAATAATGGCACGGCCACTTTTAGTTGCCATACGCGCACGAAAACCATGTGAGCGAGCACGTTTTAAAGTACTTGGTTGAAAGGTACGTTTCATCTTAATATCACCCGTTAAAAATCAATAAGTTACTAGCAAGCCTTTCGATCCCAATGCAACCGGAAGGTTTCGCCAAAAAAGGCAGGCAAGAGTACTGTTTATAAGCATTTATGTCAACCAGTGTTTAGATAAAAAACGACTTTATTGGACAGCTAAAATACATAAATTTCATCACGCTATTTCGATTTAACTGTGGATAACTTTTTTCGTCGGTGTTACATTTATCTTTTCAACGGTCTAATAAAATAACATTCTCCGCAATGTCTTTTTCACCGTATATATTACTATAACTCATTAATAATAAAAGATAATTCCTTTGGGGGAGTGTATTGCAATCACTTTGGGATCAATGCCTGGATCGTCTGGAAGGAGAGCTTTCTCCTCAACAATTTAATACATGGATCCGCCCTCTACATTTTGTACTAGACAATGAAGATGCTCGCTTACTTGCACCTAATAGTTTCGTTCTTGATACTGTCAATGAGCAATTTAGCCATCTAATTAACGGCATCATTAGTCAGCTTGAGCCTAAATTTATAACGCCGATTAAAATACTCGTTGGTAGCCACGAAGTTGATTCAGCCGTTAACCATCAAAACGAATCAAGCCCAAGACAAGAGCAAGCGAGTAGCTTTGCTCGCAAAAATGGCTTGAACCCAAATTTTACCTTTGACTCATTCGTAGAGGGTAAATCTAACCAAATGGGACGTGCGGCGGCTACTCAAGTTTCACAAAACCCAGGTACCGCTTATAACCCATTATTTATTTATGGTGGCGTGGGTTTAGGTAAAACACATTTAATGCACGCGGTCGGTAATTTAATAAAAGATCACAATCCTAAATCGAATGTAGTGTATTTACATTCAGAGCGTTTTGTTTCAGATATGGTTAAATCTTTTCAGCACAATACGATTAATGAGTTTAAACGTTACTATCGTTCTGTCGATGCACTATTAATTGACGATATTCAATTTTTTGCAGGAAAGGGTCGCTCTCAAGAAGAACTTTTTCACACTTTTAATTCTCTTCTGGAAAATAACCAACAGATCATTATGACCTGCGATCGTTATCCAAAAGAAATCGATGGGCTTGAAGAACGACTGAAATCCCGGTTTGGTTGGGGGTTAACGGTTACGATTGAACCACCGGAATTAGAAACACGTGTTGCAATTTTAATGAGCAAGGCACAACAAACGAATATCGACCTTCCCGAAGAAGTTGCCTTTTTCATTGGCGAACGAATTCGCTCAAATATACGAGAATTAGAAGGTGCCTTACGTAGAGTAATAGCGAACGCTAACTTCAGCAATAAACCCATTACCCTCGACTTTGCAAAAGAGGCATTACGTGATTTATTATCCTCTCACGCAAAAATGATTTCTATTGATAATATCCAAAAAACAGTATCAAGCTATTATAAAATTCGTATTTCAGATATGCACTCAAAACGGCGAACACGCTCAGTAACACGTCCTCGACAATTAGCCATGGCGCTTTGTAAAGAACTTACTAACCATAGCTACCCAGAAATTGGAGATGCTTTTGGCGGACGTGACCATACAACCATATTACATGCATGCCGTAAAATTGAAGAACTGAAAGAAGAAGATCCAATTATTGACGAGGACTATAGAAATTTACTAAGGACATTGAGCACCTAGTTACTCCTTATATATATAAGACATAACTTGTGCATAAAGCTTGGCAATATAACGAACAAGCTGTGGATAACTTTTATGATGACACATTTGCTTACTTATGCACATTCTATCCACAGGCAATATAATAGCTACATAATGGTTATGCACAGACCTTTATTGGCGATAACGTAATGATATATAAGCTGTTATAAGACTTACTAACAGAAATTTAATTACTAATAATAATAGTAATTATTATATATATATATATTTAATTAAAGACAACTAAAAAATAAAATACTACCTAGACAAAGGATATAAAAGCAAAAATGAAAATTAGTATTCTAAGAGATAATATTTTAAAACCTCTCCAACATGTAGCAAGTGTTGTAGAAAGAAAACAAAACTCTCCTATATTATCTAATCTTCTTGTTAAAGTTGATAACAATAATCTTTCTTTAACAGGAACTGATTTAGAAGTTGAGATGGTTATTAATACTGAGATTGAATCTAACGAAACGGGTGAAACTACATTACCTGCAAAAAAATTCTTAGACATTTGTCGCACCTTACCTGACGGTGCAAATATAAATATTAATATCGATTCTAACAAAGCTATTATTCGCTCAGGAAAAAGCCGCTTTACGTTATCAACATTACCGGCTAATGAGTTTCCACAAAGCGAGGCGCTTAATGTCTCTCAAGAAATAACATTAAAACAATCAACATTTAAAAAGCTTATTGATCAAGTGCAATTTTCAATGGCACAACAAGATGTCCGTTATTATTTGAACGGTTTGATGCTAGAAATTGATCCACAGCATATTGTAACGGTAGCAACCGATGGACACCGACTTGCTATCTCAAAAGAACGTATTGAAACCGGTATTACTGAGCAGCGTCAAATAATTATTCCACGTAAAGGTGTTAGTGAGTTGTCTAAATTACTAAATGATTCAGATGATCTTATAAAACTTCAATTAGGTGATAATTTAATAAAAGCTACCCTGGGTGCGATTACTTTCACCTCAAAACTGATTGATGGTAAATTCCCTGATTATAATCAAGTCCTTCCTTCAGATAATGATGCATTTTTAGAGTGCTCTCGTGATGTATTAAAACAAGCCTTTAGTCGAACTTCTGTTTTATCGAATGAAAAATACCGTGGAATGCGGCTAACATTAAGTGCAAATATGTTAAATGCAACGATAAATAATCCAGACCAAGAAGAAGCAGAAGAAGAGATTGAAGTAATTTATTCCGGTGCTGAATTTGAGATAGGTTTTAATGTTGCTTACTTTTTAGATGTATTAAATACACTCAAAGATGAGAATGTAGTTATAAAATTTAAAGATGCTAATTCTAGTTGCATGATTCAAGCAAAAAATGATGATACGTGTAGCTACGTCATCATGCCAATGCGTTTATAAGTATTATTTTAAACTAGGGTATTTTTGTGAGTTTAGTACAGGTATCACTTAAACATGTACGAAACCTTAATGATTGTTCTTTAAAACCCAACTCGCGTTTCAATATTATTGAAGGCGCAAATGCTAGCGGTAAAACAAGTCTTTTAGAAGCCATCTACCTTATTAGCCAAGTTAAATCATTTCGTACCCATCGAATTAATCACATAATTCAACATAAAAAAACAGAAATGCAAGTTATCGCTAAGTACCAGGATAATACTGATTTTACACATACTATTGGTTTAGGTCGTAATCGAAGTAGCACTAAAATTCACCTTAATAAATCAGTGATTAATTTAAGCTCTAAACTTGCGGCGTTAGTGCCTATTCAAGTTATTACCCCAGAATCGCATCGCTTGCTTGAAGATGGGCCTAAATTTAGGCGCCAATTTATCGATTGGGGTGTGTTTCACGTGAAACATGGTTTTTTACAAACGTGGAAGTCATATCATAAAATATTAAGACAACGTAATGCGGCACTCCGCCAAAATCAATCAGAAGAGCAGGTAAGAAGTTGGGATCAACCATTAATTGAGGTTTCTGAAGTTTTCCATCAATCTCGGCTGGAGTATTTAGAGGGTATAACGCCAAAAATCAAAAATTATACTGAACAGCTAATTAATGAAGATATTGATCTAGAGTACCAGCCAGGCTGGCCAAAAGACCTAAGTTATTCAGAAGCCTTGGATAAGAGCTATGAACAAGATTGCCAATTTAAACATACTCGCGTTGGCCCACATCGGGCAGACTTAATTATGAAATCTCGTGGTATAGCAGTACAAGCAGGTTTATCACGTGGTCAGCAGAAATTATTGGTTAGTGCCTTGCGATTAGCTCAAATTCAGTATTTACAAGCTCAGACTCAACAATCGTGTATCATTTTAGTTGACGATTTGCCTGCGGAGCTTGATGAGACACATCGACAAGCTTTAATGACTCTACTAAATGAAACGCAGGCACAGATTTTTGTTACAACAACCGATGCGAAGCTATTAGATTTAGATTTAGCGGTATCAAAAACAGTGTTTCACGTGGAACACGGAGTAGTAAAAGAAGTGGTATACTAAGTGTAATTCTTACTAGAGTGTTTAATTTGAACATATCAGTAAAAATAACTAACAAAACCCAGTGGTTTATAAGGAAAAAAGCATGGCTGATCCGACTTATGATTCGTCCAATATTAAGGTTTTAAAAGGCCTTGATGCAGTTCGCAAACGTCCCGGTATGTATATTGGCGATACTGATGATGGAACAGGTTTGCACCATCTTGTTTTCGAAGTGGTTGATAATTCAATTGACGAAGCCCTAGCCGGGCACTGTAGCTCGGTTGATGTCATTATTCATGCGGATGGTTCTATATCTGTTAAAGATGATGGTCGCGGAATTCCCACTGATATTCATGAAGAAGAAGGCCGATCAGCTGCTGAAGTTATTTTAACCGTTTTACATGCAGGCGGTAAATTTGATGATAATTCCTATAAAGTTTCTGGTGGTTTACATGGAGTAGGTATCTCGGTTGTAAATGCATTATCCGAAAAACTTAAATTAACTATTTGGCGTGAAGGGAAGAAGCACGAACAAGATTATTCAAATGGTGACCCGGTTACTGAATTAAAAGCAATCTCAGATACGGATAGAACGGGAACCGAAATACGCTTTTATCCTAGTCATGAAATCTTTACCACGACCGAATATCATTACGATATTCTTGCAAAACGCTTACGCGAACTGTCGTTTTTAAATTCTGGCGTGTGTATTACGCTAACGGATGAACGAGATGACACCAAGCATGATAAATTTGAATACATTGGCGGTATTAGAGCCTTTGTCGAACACTTAAATAAAAACAAAACACCACTACATGAAACGGTTTTTTATACCGAAACATTAAAAGATGATGTGATGGTTGAAGTAGCGATGCAGTGGAATGACTCATACCAAGAAAATATATTCTGCTTTACTAATAATATTCCACAACGAGATGGTGGAACCCATTTAGCAGGTTTCCGAGGTGCATTAACACGAAGCCTAAATAATTATATTGAGCAAAGTGGTGTTGCCAAAAAAGCCAAGGTAAATGTTAGTGGTGATGATGCACGCGAAGGTTTAACCGCTGTGTTATCAGTAAAAGTACCCGATCCTAAATTTTCATCTCAAACAAAAGATAAACTGGTTTCTTCCGAAGTAAAAGGTATTGTTGAATCGACTGTTGGAGAAAAACTCCAAGAATTCCTCCTTGAAAGCCCTGCTGATGCTAAGGGTATTGCGAGTAAAATTGTTGATGCGGCTCGTGCACGCGAAGCAGCACGTAAAGCAAGAGAAATGACACGCCGTAAAGGTGCATTAGATATAGCTGGTTTACCTGGCAAACTTGCAGATTGCCAAGAAAAAGATCCTGCACTTTCTGAATTATTCTTAGTGGAAGGGGACTCCGCTGGTGGTTCAGCCAAGCAGGGTCGAGACAGAAAGTACCAAGCCATTCTTCCACTTAAAGGTAAAATTTTAAACGTTGAAAAAGCACGCTTTGATAAAATGCTTTCCTCAGTTGAGGTCGGCACATTAATTACTGCGCTAGGTTGCGGGATTGGGCGAGAAGAATTTAAGCTCGAAAAACTACGTTACCACCGAATTATTATTATGACGGATGCCGATGTCGATGGCTCACATATCCGTACTTTATTGCTCACATTCTTTTATCGTCAAATGCCTGAGCTTATTGAAAATGGTTATATATATATTGCACAACCACCGTTGTATAAAGTGAAGAAAGGTAAACAAGAACGTTACGTAAAAGATGATGGTGAGCTAAACGACTACCTACTACAAATCGCTCTTGATAATACTGAGTTATTCGTTGATGCGTCGGCACCTGCAATGTCGGGTGTTGCTTTAGAGACAATAGCAAAACAACATGTAATAGTTATTCAAAGTATCAATCGATTATCACGACGCTATTCGTCGAAAGTATTACGTTTAATTTTAGAGTTACCAATTCTAAGTTTAGAAGATTTAAATAATAATAGTTATATGCAAACTTGGTTTGAACAATTAAATGAAAAGATAAAGCTAGATGAATCATTACAAATACATATTGAGTTTGAAGCACAAAGTGAAGCAGGTGTTTGGGAAACAAAGATTATAGAAACACGTCATGGCCTAGATTATGAAAAAGCAATGAAGCCAGATTTTTTTGAGTCTGGTGAATATGCCGCTATGAAGGTGTTAACGGAACAGTTAGATGGTTTATTTGGCGAAGGCGCTTATGTTAAACGTGGTGATAAACAAGAGCACTTTGATAACTTTACTGATGTAATGAACTGGTTAATGGATGAGTCAAAACGTGGTTTAAATATTCAACGCTATAAAGGACTGGGTGAAATGAATCCGGATCAGCTTTGGGAAACGACATTAGATGCAGATAATCGTCGCCTACTACAAGTTCGAATAGAAGATGCGATTGCAGCCGATGAAATTTTCACTACCCTTATGGGAGATCAAGTTGAACCGCGTCGTCTCTTTATTGAAACAAATGCGCTTAATGCAAATAATATAGATATTTAATGATGTAGTTGAAAGCGTTTATTATTTATATAAGTATTAACTCAGAAAACCTCGATTATTATCGGGGTTTTTTTATGGTATAAAAGTACTACAGAAAAATATAGGAAGGTGTATTTATGCGTTATCGAATAGGTGAAGATATAAATCATTTGGGTGAACCCGTTCGAGATGGTTTAGTAGGTTTTTCAGTTATTATTGGCCTAGTGATAGGAATTATTTTTGTTATCGCAGGTATTAGAAGTAAGCAAGTTTGGCTGACTTTTTGGGGTAGCGGTTTAATGATAGCTAGTGTACTTTATATTGGCGCCAGCTTATTAGGATATATTCGTTAAATAAAATTAAGTCAGCTAATTTACAGTAAGGAAAATAATGGATTTCTTAACCTTTAAAACATTTTTAAGTATCGAAGCGTTAATTATTTTTTATTATATCGGTGCCATTATTTTTCCAGTTGGCATTTGGGTTTTAATGCTGTGGTTGCTAAAAAAATATGATTTTATAAATGAGGCCTATTTGCAAGGAAAAGAACTTGTATGGAAATCTCTTAACTCTGGACAACGAATAAAATTAGCCATCACTTTTATAATCGTTTTTATATTTATGGAATTATTCTGGCGAATGTTATTTGAGTTTCTTATTGCTTATATGCAAATGCGAGACGCACTTATTAAGCAGCCAATATAAAGAGAGAATTGCTCTATGAAATATATTATTGATTTTAAAGAAGCCGGGCTAAAAGATATAAATCAAGTCGGTGGAAAAAATGCCTCTTTAGGTGAGATGATTTCAAACCTTTCAAAGGAAGGTATTCGAGTACCGGCAGGTTTCGCAACAACGTCAAAAGCATATTGGCATTACCTTGAGCACAATGCACTTAAAGAAAAAATCGATTCTTTATTAAAAGATTTAAATACGCATGATGTAACCGCCTTGGCTGAAACAGGTAAAACGATTCGTAATTGGATTGTTCATGCCAAGATGCCAGAAGATTTACAACAAGAGATTGTTCATGGTTATCAAGGTTTATGTGAGCAAGGAAGTTGCGCGGTTGCTATTCGTAGTTCAGCAACGGCTGAAGATTTACCTAATGCATCATTTGCAGGCCAACAAGAAACTTATTTGAATATCAAAGGTGTTGAGAATGTTATCAATACCTGTAAACGCGTTTATGCATCCCTTTTTACAGATCGCGCTATTTCATATCGGGTTGATAAAGGCTTCTCGCATATGGATGTTGCTCTATCCATTGGTATACAGAAAATGGTGCGAGCAGACTTAGGGAGTGCAGGGGTTATTTTTACACTGGATACAGAATCTGGTTTTAGAGATGCCGTTTTTATTACTGCAGCATATGGATTAGGTGAAAATGTGGTTCAAGGTGCGGTGAATCCGGATGAATTCTATGTATATAAAAATACACTGGAAAACGACAATCGGCCAATAATAAAACGCCAGCTCGGAGATAAGGCACTAAAAATGATTTATGCCAGCGATAATGCGGCTGGCCTATCAACACGTAATGTCCATGTTCATCAAGAAGATCGGAAAAAATTCACCTTAAATGATGATGAAATTCTTGAGCTAGCAGATTATGCGATAAAGATTGAAAAACATTATTCTCGTGAAGCAAATATTGATAAACCGATGGATATCGAGTGGGCGAAAGATGGTGAGGATGGCAAACTGTATATTTTGCAAGCACGCCCTGAAACAGTGCAGTCGCAAACAAACGCCTCTGTTATAGAAACCTATACCCTTGAGGAAAAATCTAAGGTACTAACTAGCGGAAAGAGTATTGGCAACAAAATAGCGTATGGGAATGCACGGGTAATTTTAGAAGCGGCATTCATGCATGAATTAAAACCTGGCGAAGTATTGGTGACCGACATAACGGACCCTGATTGGGAGCCAATAATGAAAATTGCCTCGGCCATTGTTACAAATCGCGGAGGCCGAACCTGCCATGCAGCAATAATAGCGCGCGAACTTGGAATTCCCGCCATTGTTGGTTGCAACGATGCAACGCATCGAATTGATTCTGGTGAAATGGTAACGGTTTCTTGTGCTGAAGGTGATAGTGCCAATGTTTATCAAGGTAAGTTGGCGTTTACTCACAAGCAGTATCAGGTTGATACCAGCAAAAAACCAAAAACCAAATTGATGATCAATTTAGCAAACCCAGAAAAAGCATTTGAGGCCTCATTTTTGCCTGCTGAGGGTGTCGGACTTGCGCGCCTGGAATTTATTATCAATACCATGATACGGGTACACCCAAAAGCAATATTGGAGTATGAGCACTTAGATCCGACTATTCGCTCAAAAATAAAATTTTTAGCACATGGTTACGCAAACCCAAGAAGTTTCTTTGTTAATCGACTTGCTGAAGGAATCGGCACGATTGCGGCAGCATTTTACCCGCGAAAGGTTATTGTGCGTTTAAGTGATTTTAAATCTAACGAATATGCCTCACTTATTGGTGGACAGGCATTTGAACCAAAAGAAGAAAACCCTATGATTGGGTTTCGAGGCGCCGCGCGTTATCCAACAAAAGAGTATCAAGAGTGTTTTGCGATGGAGTGTGATGCGATTAAACAAGTGCGTAATGTCATGGGTTTAACCAATGTATCGATTATGATTCCATTTGTACGTAGTGTTGATGAAGCAAAACGAACACTAGAGTTAATGTCACAAAATGGTTTAAAGCACCGTATTGACAACCTCAATATATATTTAATGTGTGAGCTACCGGTTAACGCATTAATGGCCGATGAATTTTTAGAATTGTTTGATGGTTTTTCAATTGGCAGTAATGATTTAACGCAACTTACATTAGGTGTAGACCGCGATTCTGGATTATTACAAGGTTATGATGAGCGTAACCCAGCAGTAAAACAATTAATGTCACTTGCCATTAAAGCATGTAAAAAACAAAATAAATATATTGGTATTTGTGGGCAAGCGCCATCGGATTTTCCCGAGATGACAACGTGGCTAGTGCAACAAGGTATAGAAAGTATCTCGTTAAATCCGGATTCTATTTTACCAATGTACGATGTGGTGCTCGAGGCAGAAAAAGCATTAGAATAGACTAATCGGTATTAAATTAAGGATAAGATAATGATAACAAACGATGAACTTGATTATGGTCCTTTAAAATATTTAGTGGGTATTTGGAAAGGTGATAAAGGTTTAGATGTTGCACCTGAACCGGATGGAGAGGAAAACAACCCGTACTATGAAACAATAACGTTTACCGAAGCAGATGACGTCATGAATGCTGAAGAGCAACATCTTGCTGCTATTCACTATCGTCAAGTAGTACAACGAAAATCTAATGACAAAATATTTCATGATGAAACCGGTTTTTGGATGTGGGACGCAAAACAAAAAATCGTTATGCATTCATTTGTTATCCCTCGCGGTATTTGTGTGCTTGCGGGTGGAGCTTATAATAAAGAAAATGATAAGGGAGACGTGGTAAGTATTGACGTTAAAGCCGCCATTGATGATAAAAGTTGGGGAATAATTCAATCTCCTTTTATGCAAGAAAAAGCGCGAACAACAGCATTTAGCCATAATGTTAAAGTGAGTAAAACGCACTTATCTTATTCAGAGACAACAGTCATAGATATATACGGTAAAACAGTTGAGCATACCGACAATAATGAATTGACTCGTCAATAATATAATAATAGTAATATTTTAAATAAAAGGGAGAATACTGTGCCAGAGATAAGTCAGGATTATTGGGAAAACTTTATTGCAATTATTATGGCGTTTGCTGTGCTGGCATTAATTATTGAACGTGCGTTGTATCAAATATTTGATACAAAATTATGGCAAAAAATTGAACAAGCCCTTGATAAACAAACAGGTTATGAAGGCTTTGATATAAAACCGTGGATTTCAACACTCGTTAGTATCATTGTTGTATATAGATTAAACCTGGATATGGTAGCAATGATATATGACGTTGACCGCCCTCATAATATTTCTCTTATTTTAACGGGGCTGTTTCTAGCGGGCGGTAGCACCGGTATTTATAAATTTTTTAAAAAAGCGCGTCAACTAAGAAAAGATATTAAAAATCCATCAAGCTAAATTATTACAATATGAATAATCACGAAAAAATAAACTACATTGAATTTCCTGTTAGCGATATTCAAGTAACGAAAGCTTTTTTTAAAAAAGTA
>Ga0316209_1001500_pt1 | contig 23617 bp, 17 predicted proteins | sample 6monopyrite_MG_FD_204945 | JGI IMG/M metagenome (GOLD analysis project Ga0316209, IMG submission 204945) | Microbial mat bacterial communities from mineral coupon in-situ incubated in ocean water Damariscotta River, Maine, United States -... | ecosystem: Environmental > Aquatic > Marine >...
GCAGCGGATGGGGGAGGGACGCCTCGACGTCCAGCCGGGAACCTTCCTTGCGCCCCTAGGCATCGAGCCCCGCTTCGACAGCGAAGTGATCCACTTTCGCTCCCGCCGCAAGCACGAAGACATCTTCGAAGACCAGGCGAACGCCTCCTTCCAGCAGAACGACGGGCGCTACTACGACATTGGCGTCGACGGTGCGGCGGATCCGCCTCCGCCTCCACCACCGGGACAATCCCCGACGCCGAGGAACGGTCAAGACGATGGCGTGTTTCAGCCCGGTGAGGCGGTCGCGGAACGCGGTGTGCGCATCGTGATGCATCCCCGCATCGCGCGCCGTTTTCGTCTCGGTGATTGGGCGGAGTTCGAACCCGAAGTCGGTTGGCACCAGACGCTATACAAGACGGATCGACGGGAGTTCGCCGAGCGCGGACTCGTGACCGCCCGCGCCGAGATTCGCAGTCGCTTCGCCCGTCGATTCGACTACAAGAAGACCGGAGAGCTTCGGCACGTTCTTGAACCGAGACTCAGCTGGGCGTACGTCTCCGCGCGACAGCAGGATGAGAATCCGCTCTTCGTGCCTCGCGCCGTCGTCGCGCAATCCCGTCTGCGCTCGCTCTCCCTCGAGAACCTGACGCGGGATCCCTCGGATCGGATCCGCCGCGCGAATCGCATCGTGCTCGGGCTCGGCCAGCGGCTCTACACTCGGGGCAGTTCCCGCGCGGCGTTCTCGATGAATCTCGATCTCGTGACCGCGATCGACTGGGATTTCGTGGAAGAGAGCCTGGGTGGGATTCATGTCGATGCGCGCATGATGGGAGCTGGACCTCTTGGTGCCCGTCTGGTGGGCACGATTGATCCTGAGGCGGGGGCGCTGGACGAAGCGGGCGTGGAACTCTCGTTTCGCAAGCGCTTCAAGTCGCCCTGGTTACGGCAGCTCCGCGTGACCTCGGGCTATCGATACCGACGACGACTCCCGCTCGTGCTCGAAGTCGACCGCGGGATTCTGCAAGTGGGCCAGATCGATACGGTGAATCAGATCAATCTATTGACGTCCTTCGAGTTCACCGCCCGCTGGCGACTGCGCTTCTCGACGATCTACAAGCTGGCAGAGGAAAACGAGTTCATCCGAAACGAGGGGACCCTTGAGTACGTCTCGAAGTGCAAATGCTGGGCGGCGGGTGCGACCGTCGCGACGGATCAGAGGAACGGCATTGGAGGGGGCCTGAATATCCGATTCATGGGGCTCGGCGACGGGAGCGGGAATCTATTCGACCGAGGGATCGGGAGTGGCCTCAGTTTCTGAAGGCGTCGGCGTGAGATGCCCTCACCAGCTTGCCGCTTTCACCACAAGGCCCTAAAGTAAAAGGGTTTTTCGCGCTCCCCCCACCTGGACTCGGGCCGTTTCAGCGCCTGCGTCGTCGAGACCATCCGTGCTTCGCACATCGCCCGAGCAGTTCGAGACGCTCGCCCGACAGGGAAAACACATCCCCGTCGTGCGCGAGGTCCTCGCTGATCTCGAAACTCCACTCTCCCTCTTTCGCAAGATCGACGACGGACGAACGGCGTTCCTCCTCGAATCCGTCGAGGGTGGAGAGAAGTGGGCTCGCTACAGCTTCCTCGGCGTCGGGTCTCGCGCGACCTTCCGCTCGACCGGCAACCGGGTCGAATGGGCCGAAAAGGGCGAGGTCGAAGTCATCGAAACCGAGGGGGATCCCCTCGAAGTCTTGCGCGAACGCCTGCGCGCGTTCGAAGCCGTGCAACCGAGTGAGTTCGCGCTGCCGCGATTTATCGGCGGTGCCGTCGGCATGATCGGATACGACTGGGTTCGCTTTGTCGAGAACATCCCGGACGGGAATCCCGATCGCGTGGGCCTGCCCGACGCTTTCTTCGTTCTGCCGGAATACGTCGTCGTCTACGACAACGTGCGCCACACCGCATTGATCATCGTCCATGCGGAGATCGGGGAGGCCGGGGTCGACGAGGCATTTGCCGATGCCGAAGCGCGCATCGCCTCCATGCTCGATCAGATACGTGCGCCCCTTGAAGCCGAGGCGCGCATGCCCGCAGTGCACGCGCCGATGGAAGTCGATCGCAGCATGACGGAGTCGCAGTTTCACGATGCCGTAAAGCGGGCGAAGGAATACATCGAAGCGGGGGACATCTTCCAGGTCGTGCTCGCGCAGCAATTTCAACTGCCCCTTCAGACCGACCCCTTCTCGATCTATCGGCATCTGCGCGTCATCAATCCAAGTCCGTACATGTTCTTCATCCGCATGGACGACGCGGTGATGGTCGGCGCATCGCCGGAGATTCTCGTACGCCTCGAAGGCGAGCGCATCGACGTTCGTCCGATCGCGGGAACGCGATGGCGCGGAGAGACCCCCGAGGAGGACAAGCAGCTCGAAGAGGACCTGCTCGCCGATCCGAAGGAGCGCGCTGAACATTTGATGCTGGTGGATCTCGGCCGGAACGATGCGGGGCGCGTTGCCGAAATCGGAACGGTTGAAGTCGACGAGTACGCCATCGTCGAACGCTATTCCCACGTGATGCACATCGTCTCGAACGTCCACGGCAAGCTGAAGCCCGACCTCGATTGGCTCGACGTTCTGCGAGCGACGTTCCCGGCGGGCACGCTCTCCGGTGCGCCGAAGGTTCGCGCTATGGAAATCATCGACGAACTGGAAACGGTTCGACGTGGGTTCTTCGGCGGCTGCTGCGGCTACCTCGACTACTCGGGGAACATGGATATGGCGATCACGATTCGGACGATGGTCGCGAAGGGTGGCAAGGTCACCCTCGAAGCAGGCGCGGGTGTGGTCGCAGACAGTCAGCCGGAATACGAATTCGAAGAGACCATGAACAAGTCGCGCGCGGTGCTGACCGCGATCGATCTCGCACGAGAGGGGATGGACTGATGCGTCTCCTGATGATCGATAACTACGACTCGTTCACGTACAACCTGGTTCAGTATCTCGGTGAGCTTGGGGCCGAAGTCGAAGTCGTGCGAAACGACGAGGCCACGGTCGATGCATTGCTTGCTCGCGCAGGCGATGGGCTCGTGATCTCGCCGGGGCCGGGAACGCCGGACGATGCGGGTGTCTCGATGGCCGCGATCGAGGCGTTTGCCGGAGCGGGCGTCCCGGTCTTTGGGGTTTGTCTCGGACATCAATCCATCGGTCAGGTGTACGGCGGCAAGGTCATCCGCGCGCGTTCGATCATGCACGGCAAGATTTCAACCGTTGAACACGACGGGCAGGGCGTCTTCGAAGGATTGCCTCAGCATTTCGAAGCAACGCGTTATCACTCGCTGGTGATCGAAGAGTCGACGATTCCCGACGTGCTCGAGATTACGGCGCGGACCCCAGACGAAGAGATCATGGGCGTTCGTCATCGAACGCTGCCCATCGAGGGGGTTCAGTTTCATCCCGAGTCGATCATGACGGGTGAAGGCAAGCGGCTGCTCGGTAATTTTCTGGCGCGCTGCCGAGCCACTCGACGCAGCGAGACGGCGTCATGAACTCGATTCGTCAAGCGATCGACGCGCTCGTCTCCGAAGGGGCGGTGGAAGCGGAGACGCTGAGCGCTGCCTTTGGCGAGATCATGGACGGCGAAGCGAGTTCTGCGACCGCGGCAGGGCTTTTGATCGCGCTGCGCATGAAGGGCGAGACGGTCGAGGAGATCGTGGCGGTGGCGCGTGCGCTGCGCGCCCGAGCGACGACGGTCAAGGTCCAGGACCCGAAGACGATCGATACCTGTGGAACCGGCGGATCCGGTCTCGATACGTTCAACATCTCGACCACTGCGGCGTTCGTCGTGGCGGGCGCTGGCGTGTCCGTCGCCAAACATGGCAATCGTGCAGCGACGAGTCGTTCGGGAAGCTTCGACGTTTTCGAGGCCCTCGGCATTCGCATCGATCTCCCGGTCGAGACCTGTGCCGCAATCCTCGATGAGGTGGGCATCGCCCCCTTCTTCGCACGAACGGCGCATCCCGCCTTTCGCCATGTCGCACCGGTCCGGGCGGAACTGGGCGTGCGCACGCTGCTCAATTGCATGGGACCGTTGCTCTCTCCCGTAGACGCTCGCTACCAGCTCGTCGGCGTCTACTCGCGCGAACTCGTCGAGCCACTCGCGCTTGCCCTTCGTGAGCTCGGTGCGGTCCGCGCGCTGGTCGTGCACGGCTCGGATGGCATGGACGAGCTGACGACGACCGGAACGAGCGTTGCCGCCCTCGCGACCGCGGAAGGCATCGAGACAATGACGATCGACCCGCAGTCTCTTGGGGTTCCTCGCGCGTCGCATGAGGACCTGGTCGGTGGCACACCCGTTGAGAACGCGGAAACGACCCGCGCGATTCTTGATGGCGCAAAGGGAGCGAAGCGGGACATCGTCGTACTGAATGCTGCCGCCGCGATCTGGGTCGCGGGCAAGGCAGCGTCCCTTGAAGAAGGCCTCGCGCTCGCTGCGAAGAGTCTCGATTCAGGTGAAGCACGTGCTCATTTCGAGGCTCTCGCCAAAGCGACCCAGGATGCGGACGTTGGGGTGACCGCATGACGATTCTCGACGAGATTATCGCCCACAAGACCATCGAAGTCGCCGAAGCGAAGAGCCAGCGCACGCCGTCGGAAGTGGCTGCGCAGGCGGAGTCCGTCGCGGACCGTCCTCGCGGATTTCGAGAGGCGCTGCGTTCGACTTCGGGTGCTTCCGTCATCGCCGAGGTGAAACGGCGCTCCCCGAGCAAGGGCGTGATTCGTGAGGACTTCGATCCCGCATGGATCGCGCAATGTTATGCGGATGCTGGCGCGGCGTGCCTCTCCGTCCTGACGGACGAAAAATTCTTCGGCGGTTCGCTGCAGGATCTCGAGACCGTTCGATCGACGGTCGACCGGCCGATCATTCGCAAGGATTTCATGATCGATCCCTATCAGATCGACGTGGCGAGGATTGCCGGCGCGGATGCGATTCTTCTGATCGTGTCTGCCCTCGATGATGCGACGCTCAAGGTGCTCGATGGCCGTGCTCGGGCACTCGGGCTCGATGTGCTGGTCGAAGTCCATGATGAAGGGGAGCTCGCGCGGGCGCAGGCGATGGGCGCGGATCTCATTGGCGTGAACAACCGAAACCTCAAGACCTTTGAAGTCGACCTCGCGACGACCGAGAGATTGGCCGCGAAGTTGACTTCGGATGGAGCCCAGGATGTGGTGCTCGTGGCGGAGAGCGGAATCCGATGCCATGCGGATGTGCTTCGTCTCGAGGCCGCCGGGGCCGCTGGATTTTTAGTTGGAGAATCGCTGATGCGTGAAGCCCATCCGGGGCACGCACTCGAAGCGCTGCGCGGCTTGACCGCGAGCAAGGAACGGAGGCCATCGTGACCGGGAGCGTTCGGATCAAGATCTGTGGTGTGATGAATGTCGAGGATGCACTCGCGGCCGTCGAGGCAGGCGCAGATCTGATCGGCATCAATTTCGTGCCGGAGTCGCCACGTCATGTCGACGTCCATCAGGCACTCGAGATCTGCGAGGCCCTCTCCGAGCATGATGTCGAGCGCGTCGCTCTCTTTCGAAACGCCCGCTGGGATGTGATTGACCCGATTCTGCAAAGAGTCCCCTTCGAGCGCGTGCAGTTCCACGGTGATGAAACGGAAGAGGACATCGAGGCCATCGACCTGCCAACGATCAAGGCCATCCGGGGGGCGGATCAGGAGGCGGCGGAGACGTATCCGGGCTCGATCCTGCTTCTCGATCATCCGCACGCAGGGGGTGGACAGGGCCAGTCCTGGGACTGGAGTGAAGCCGAGGACATGATCGCTCACGGGCACGATGTGATCATTGCAGGTGGGCTCACGCCGGATAATGTCGCTTCAGCGCTTGCCGACGTCGGGGATATTCCGCCGTGGGGAGTCGACGTGGCGACCGGTGTCGAAGGACCCGATCGCCGGAAGGACCCCGCCAAGATGCGCGCCTTTGTCGAGGCGATTCGCCAGCGCGAAGAGGCGATTGAAGCCGAGAAAGAGTCAGGAGAAGGTTCTTGAAGAGTGAACCCGACGAGCGAGGCATGTTCGGCCAGTTTGGTGGCCGCTTCGTTCCCGAGATGTTGATCAGCGCCCTCGATGAGCTCGTCGAGGAGTCAGAGAAAATTCTTGCTGATCCCGGGTATGTGAAAGAACTCGATGATCTGCTGCGCGACTACGCTGGAAGGCCGACGCCACTCACCTTCGCGGCGCGACTCACGGAGCGACAAGGCGGCGCGAAGATCTACCTGAAGCGCGAAGACCTCGCGCATACCGGCGCGCACAAAATCAACAACGTGCTCGGTCAGGCGCTGCTCGCGAAGTACATGGGCAAGAAGCGCGTGATCGCCGAAACCGGCGCGGGGCAGCACGGCGTGGCTTCCGCGACCGCAGCAGCCTTGCTCGGTCTCGAATGCGACGTGTATATGGGTGCTGAGGACGTGCGTCGTCAGGCCTTGAACGTGTTTCGCATGGAGTTGCTCGGCGCCCGATGCATCCCGGTCGAGAGTGGATCCCAGACGCTCAAGGACGCGATCAACGAGGCGATGCGCGACTGGGTCACGAACGTCGAGCACACCTACTACATGATCGGTTCCGTAATGGGGCCACATCCGTACCCGACGATGGTGCGGAATTTTCAAAGAATCATCGGCGTCGAAGCGCGGGAGCAGATGCTCGCCGCGGAAGGGCGCCTGCCGGATGTTGCAATCGCTTGTGTCGGCGGTGGATCGAACGCGATCGGGCTCTTCCATCCCTTCGTTGAAGATGATGAGGTGAAGCTCGTGGGTGTTGAGCCCGGCGGAGAAGGCATTCAGTCCGGCCGCCATGGAGCCACGATTTCAGCGGGCGTGCCCGGGATTTTTCACGGGAAGCGGACCCTCGTCCTATCCGATGACGATGGCCAGATCTTTCCGGCGCATTCGGTCTCAGCGGGGCTCGACTATCCCGGTTCGGGCCCCGAACACGCGCATCTAAAGGAAGTCGGGCGAGCGCAGTACGAGATCGCGACCGACGACGAGGCGCTTGAGGCGTTTCAGATTCTTTCGCAAACCGAAGGCATCATCCCTGCGCTCGAGAGTTCGCACGCGATTGCGCACGCTCTCAAGGTCGCAAAGGAGATGCCCCCGGATGGCATCGTGCTCGTCAACCTGTCTGGGCGGGGCGACAAGGATGTCGACGAAGTGCGCATGATTCTGGCTGAGCGAGAAAGCGGAAAACACTGATGCCCGAAGCAGGAATGAATCGAATCGACCAGCGCTTTGCGAAGCTTCGCGAAGAGGGCGGCACGGCCCTGATTCCCTTTATCACCGCCGGCGACCCGGATCTCGACGCGACCGAAGAGATTCTGCTCGCGATGGCGGGAAACGGGGCCGACATCATCGAGATCGGCATTCCCTTTTCGGACCCCACCGCCGAGGGCCCCACGATCCAGCGCTCGAGCAAGCGAGCGCTCGACGTGGGGACGAGCCTGCGCGCGATCCTGCAACTCGTGGCGCGAGTGCGAGATCGAATCGAGCAACCCCTCGTGCTGATGGGGTACGCCAATCCGATTCATGCAATGGGAGCCGAGGCCTTCGCGACCACCGCCGCCCAGGTCGGGGTCGATGGCATTATCATCCCGGACCTCACGCCTGAAGATGGCGCTGAATACCTCAATCCTAGTCGCGAAGCAGGGATTCATCCGATCTTGCTTGCGGCTCCGACGACGCGTCCGTCGCGCCTCGAAATGCTCGTCAAGGAAACGCGCGGGTTCCTCTACTACGTGTCGCTACAGGGTGTGACGGGTGCCCGGTCGGACCTTGCTGCAGGCATCGAAGACAAGGTAAAGGCCGCGCAGGCCTTGGGCGATATCCCCGTTTGTGTGGGCTTTGGTGTTGGGACGCCGGAACAGGCCGAGCAGATCGGACGTTATGCCGACGGCGTTGTGGTGGGCAGCGCTATCGTCGACCGGATCGAAGCAGCGGAGTCCAGATCCGCAGCAGTCGAGGACGTCGCACGATTCATTGCGGAGCTCAAGGCGCCGCTTCGCTAGCCGGGCCTCTATACGCGACCCTTTCCGGGATTCAAGTGGAGACTCGACGGGAGCTACGACTTCTCCGTCAATTGTCGAAACAGGTCTTCGACCTGCCGGCGAGTCTGCTCGGGCGTTCCTGAATTGTCGATCACGTGGTCCGCCATGTCGCGCTTCTCGTTGATGGGCATCTGAGCAGCGACGCGTCGTTCCGCTTCGCCGCGGTCGCATCCGTCGCGCACGATGGTGCGTTCGATCTGAACCTCGACGGGGACCCACACGCAGACCGTCGCATCGTATCGATTGGCCGCGGCACTCCCGGTTCCGGATCGATAGCCCTCGAATAACAGTGGAATATCCATCACCACCATCGGTTCCCCCGCATCGATGCCAACCTTGGCCCGTCGCGCCATCTCAGCGACGACAGGCGGCTGTACGATCTGCTCAAGGGTCTTGCGCTGGGCTGGGTCGCGGAAAACGATGGCACCCAGCGCGGGCCGATCGAGACTTCCGTCTTTACGAATCACTTCGTCTCCGAAGGCAGCCCGAATCTCGTCGAGCATAGGCTGGCCGGCAGCCTGCATCTCGTGAACGAGTGCGTCCGCGTCGACGATGGTGGCGCCGAGTTCGGCGAGAAGCTTTGAGACCGTGCTCTTGCCCGAGCCGATCCCGCCTGAGAGTCCGATGAAGGCGGTCATGGGGCGGAGCATGGCGCGTGTTGGGCGCGGGCGCTATTCGGCTTCGAGGGCTTCGGATCCCGCGATGATCACGCAGTTCTTGCCCGTGTCCTTTGCCTGGTAGAGCGCCTTGTCCGCTTCGGCGAAGAACTCTCGGCGGTTGCCGTTAAAGAGGGCGACACCGAGCGAGATGGTCACGTCGATCGGCTTCATGCTGTCGCCAATAATGAGGCGCGTCGACTCCACGGTCATGCGCACCTTCTCCGCCAGGTGCACGGCACCGGCGAGATCCGTATTCGGCATCAAGATCACGAATTCTTCACCGCCATAGCGAGCGATGAGGTCGGACTCGCGGGCCGAGTCGTTCATGATGGCGGCCAGGCTAACAAGTACTTCGTCCCCCGCGGCATGGCCGTGGGTGTCATTGAGGAGCTTGAAGTCGTCGATGTCGATGAGGATCAACGAAAGGGGGGCGTTCGTACGACTGACGCGCTTGATCTCCCGGGTGAGGTGATCCTGGAAATAGCGATGGTTATGCAGCTTCGTCAGGCCGTCGGTGATCGAGAGCTGCGCGAGAATTTCGTTGGCGCGCTGGAGTTCCTCGTTCTTTTCCTCGAGGCGCACGCGATCGTTTTCGATCTCGAGTTGGTTGCTGCGGAGCGCGCGCATCATGCTGTTGAAGCTATGCGTGAGGACCCCGAGCTCGTCATCGCTATTCACGGGCATCGGGATCTCGTAGTCCACCTGTCCCTTCGCGATCCGTTCGGCACCGCGCGAGAGCGCGTCGATCGGCTGCAGGATGGCCTGCGTGATCTTGAAGGCGAGTACGCTGAAGAGCAGGATGATGCAGACATCGACGATGAAAATCTGGTTGGTGATCGCGATCGAAGGCGCAAATGCGCGAGCGTAGTCGGACTCGGAGACGATGAACCACCCCGTGCGTCCGATCTGGGTGGTCGTTCCGATGAGACGCGTGCCTTCCTCGTTCTCGTAGGTCGCGAGCTGGCCGTCGGTCGGGAAGAGGAGCTGCGTGAGCGGAATGGTGTGGCCGATGCGCGCTTGTGAGCGCGATCCACCAGCGGCCGTGACAACTCCGTCGCCATCGGTGATCAACATTCGAACGCCTTGCAGCGCTGAGAGCACCGGGCGAAGCGTCGGGCCGTTGGTGGTGTCCTTGGCGAGCCAGCTCTGGGTGAGGCGTGCGGCGGTTCGCGGTGGCTGCAGCGCATCACCGAGAAGCGGGCGCGACAAGCAAGCGTCGATATGACCCGCGACCCGTGAATCGTTTCGAATGATTTCGACGCTGGCCGGGAGGCAGCCGGCCGCGGGAACCGGGCCCTTGCCGGAACGGGTGAACGTGATTCGGTCGAAATGCCGAGCGAGCTCTGCGGGTGGCGTGGGAAGAGGCGGAAAATTTGAGACGGTCGACGGATCCGAATCCCAGCTTCGTGTTCGGGTCGCGGCATCGGCGTCGAGGGCGGCGATCAGCGCGCGATGCCAGGGCGTGCCGATCGCAGTGTTCGCGGCGAGTTGGGCGGCGGCAGTCGAATGCCAGCGGGCGATTACGCCCGCGCGCTCCTCGACGAGGTGGCGACCGCGCTGGGCTGCCTGGGCCCGAGCGTCCTGATGGATCGCGCCGACGCTGAGCCAACTCACGATCAGTGCGGTCAGCAACGTCGAGACGAAGACGCACAGAATGATTCGCGTCGACACGCTGTTCAGCGGGACGCGTCCACGGGCGGCTTCGGATGACGTCTGGGACGCGATGGGCTGGAGTTGCGGGGGCATCGATTCTCGGGCTGATGGGCTCGGCCCTCGTATCGTCCATATCAGGCTCCCGCTTGACGGCGGATCCATCGAAACCCTTAGAATTCCGGCCACTTAGGAATCATCCGAGTGCGCTTCTGCACGACGGGCTCGCCAGACGGAGAGAAACTCTGGTAAACCCTTGCTTTTAGAAGAGAATCTGCCGATTGAGGTTTGCGACGTCCAGAGCCGTCCGATATGATGCGCCTTCAATTTCAGGGGGTTAGGAGACTTCTCCCGATTCGGCGTTCTCGACCGGTCGAACTCTGCCATTTGTGTCCGCGGGCCCGTTGCAATCGAGCCCGTCAATCCTTCCTGCCAGCGAGAGCCGCTGAGCCCGGAATGACGCGACGCCTGACCACACCCCGAAAAGCATTGGATGAATTCCGGCTCGCGTGAAGCTGCGTGCATGGCCGATTCCCGATGCATCTCCGAAGTGTTCTGATTTGGAATTCGGGGGGAGATCGTTCTCGATGTCTGAGGCATCCGATTCGCCGTCGAAGGACGATCGCGCCGCACACCCGGCGCCGGAAATCGCCGAGGAACTCGCGGATCTGCGGACGCAGATCGACGCGATCGATGGCGAGATTCTGGCGCGTCTCAACGAACGCGCACGCTGCGTCCAGCGGGTGGGTGCGATCAAGGACGGCGGTCGCAAGGGACCGATCTACGTCGCCGCACGAGAACGCGATCTCGTGAGCGCCCTCGTTGAGGCGAACGAAGGACCGTTCCCGAACGCGGGGATCCCGCACGTTTTCCGTGAAATTATTTCCGCGACGCGATCCCTCGAGGAGCGGGTCCGTGTCGCTTTCCTCGGCCCCGACGGCACCTTCAGCCATCAGGCCGCGAGTCGACAATTCGGTGCCCAGGTCGACCTTGTTCCGGTCACGAATATGCGGGACGTCTTTACATTGACGGAGCGCGGGGAAACGCATTTCGGTGTCGTGCCCGTCGAGAACACGATCGAGGGGCCGATCACGGTGACCTTCGATGCCCTCGTCGAAACTGAAGTCACGATCTGCTCCGAAATCAAGCTCGAAATCTCGGAACACCTGATGTCGCGTACGGGGCGCCTCGAAGACGTCCAGAAGGTCGCATCCCACCCCCAACCCCTCGCGCAATGTCGCGGCTGGCTCGAGACGAACCTTCACGGTATCGAAACGATCGAAACCACGAGCACCGCAGCAGCGGCACAGCTCGCCCATGCCGATGAGAAGGTCGCTTCGATCGGCTCCGAAGTGACGGCTGAGGTCTATGACCTGCTGACGATCGCCTCGTCGATCGAAGACCACCCGGGGAATACGACGCGTTTCCTCGTGATCGGCCGGGAGACGCCGGCGCCCTCGGGCCAGGACCTGACCAGCGCCGTGTTTACCGTTCGCCGCGATCAGTCCGGCGCTCTGCACAATCTACTCGGGCCCTTCGCACGAAACGGCGTGAATCTGACCGCTGTCCAGTCACGTCCCATGAAGGGCAAGCCCTGGGAATACATCTTCATCGTCGACATGGAAGGCCACCAGGACGATCCCGCCGTCGCGCAAGCGCTCCGAGAAGCGGGGAGTGTCGCCGCCTCGCATAAGGTGCTCGGCTCTTTCCCCCGTGCCCTGGAAGTCAGTTCCGGACTCTCGAAGAATGCCGGGTCGATTTCATGACGACAGCCGCAACTGCCACAACTGCGAAGACGGGCGATTCCGGAAAGAACGCGGGTTTCGGTCCGCCGTTCAAACGAATGGCCGTTGTCGGGCTCGGACTGCTCGGAGGGTCGGTCGCGGCCGCAGCGAAAGAGCGTGGCCTGGCGATTGAAATCGTGGGTGCGGCTCGACGCCCGGCGCCGCTCGAGCGCGCACTCGCCGCCGGCATCGTCGATTCGGTCGCCACGCCGGCGGAAGCGGTGATCGGCGCGGACCTTGTGATTCTCGGTACGCCCGTCGGTTCCATGGCACGCGTATTAGGCGACCTGCGCGACAACCTCTCGCCGGGTTGCATCGTGACGGATGTCGGAAGCGTAAAGGGGGCAGTCGTCGATCAGCTACCGGGATTGCTTCCGGACGGCGTTGAGTTCGTGGGATCCCACCCGATGGCGGGAAGTCATTTGCGCGGCCCGGATCACGCGCGCGCGGATCTATTCGAGGGCGCCACTTGCGTCGTGACACCGCTCGAAGGCCAGGACGCCACGGCGGTCGAGCGAATCGAATCCTTCTGGGCGGCAGTCGGCGCGCGCATCGAACGCCGAAGCCCATCTCAGCACGACGAAGAAGTCGCCTGGGTAAGCCATCTGCCTCACCTCGTTGCTTTTGCCTTCGCCGAAGCGCTCAACGCCGCGCCGGATCGCGCGGGACAGTTGGCCGGTGGCGGCTTTCGTGACTTTACGCGCATCGCCCAGAGCGACGCGGAGCTATGGGGCGAGATCCTGAGCCTGAACGGCAAGGCGCTCTCGGGGCCCCTCAATCATTTTTCGGAGTCCATCGCGAAACTCGCGCGGGCTCTCGAGGAGGGCGACGGGGAGTCGCTCGAAACACTGCTGGGCCAGGCTCGGGAACGTCTATCCGAAGTCGCTGCGCATGCCTCCACGGAGGGACGAAGTTCCTCTGCGAAGCACGCGTCGGGCGAAAAGGATTAGGTGTATCCGAATCGGCTGAACGCTCGATTTCTAGCTTCAATCCAGTTTAACCACGCGGACCCACAAAGCCACGCGGACCCACAAGGGGTGGGAATAACCGCAGGAGAAAACAACTAACATGTCTGAAACTACCGAACAGGCCGGAGGCGGCGAAAGTTTCGCTGACCTCTTCGGCTCGAATGAGCGCTCCTTCAAAGAGGGGGAGATCGCGCAAGGCAAGGTCCTCTCGATCGACGGCGACTTCGTCCAGATCGATATCGGCTTCAAGTCCGAGGGAATGATTGCCACCTGGGAATTCATGACCGAAGAGGGCGAACTTCAAATCGCCGTCGGTGATGCCGTTGAAGTTCTCGTCGAAGAAGTCGAGAACGATGAGGGTCAGCTGATCCTCAGCAAGGAAAAGGCGGAACGCCTCAAGGTCTGGGACGAGATCAGCAAGGCCTACGACAACGAGGAAGCGGTCGAAGGAACGATCGTGGCTCGCGTCAAGGGCGGTCTCTCCGTTGATATCGGAGTTAAAGCGTTCCTCCCCGGCTCCCAGGTCGACCTTCGACCGGTTCGGAATCTCGAAGCGCTTCTCGGTGAGAAGGCCAGCTTCAAGATCATCAAGTTCAACAAGCGACGCGGCAACATCGTTCTTTCCCGACGAGCGCTCCTCGAGACGGAACGAAAGAAGATGCGCGAGTCGACCCTCACCACGCTTTCCGAGGGCCAGATCCTCGACGGCGTGATCAAGAACCTCACCGACTACGGTGCGTTCATTGATCTTGGTGGCATCGACGGTCTTCTTCACATCACGGACATGTCGTGGGGCCGCATCAATCACCCGAGCGAATTGTTCCAGGTGGGCGACGAGATCAAGGTCAAGGTGCTCAAGTTCGATCAAGAAGCGGAGCGCGTTTCGCTCGGCCTCAAGCAGATCCAGCCGGATCCGTGGATCGACGCCGGAATGCGATACCCGCTGGGCATGCGCATCCAGGGCAAGGTTGTCTCGCTGACGGACTACGGTGCGTTCATCGAGCTCGAGCCCGGCATCGAAGGCCTCGTGCACGTTTCCGAGATGTCCTGGACGAAGCGCGTCAAGCACCCGTCCAAGGTCGTCACGATCGGTGACGAAGTCGAAGCGGTTGTGCTCGATGTGGATGAGCGGGATCGCAAGATCTCCCTCGGCATGAAGCAGATCGAAGAAAACCCGTGGACCGTGATCGAAGAGCGCTACCCGGTCGGCACCCAGGTGTCGGGTCAGGTCCGCAATATCACGAACTTCGGCATCTTCGTCGGACTCGAAGAAGGCATCGACGGCCTCGTCCATGTCTCGGATATCTCGTGGACGGAGCAGGTGAAGCACCCGTCTGAGCGATTCGAGAAGGGCGACGAAGTCAACGCCGTCGTGCTCAAGATCGACAAGGAGAACGAGAAGTTCTCCCTCGGCATCAAGCAGCTGGAACCGAATCCTTGGGAAGACATTCTCAAGAAGTACACGGTCGGCAGCGAGATCACGGGACCGGTCAAGAGCGTCACCGACTTCGGTGTCTTCGTGCAGCTTGAGGATGGAATCGATGGTCTGGTCTACAGCTCCGAGCTGGCGGCTGAACGCATCGAGACGCCCTCCGAGCACTTCACGGAAGGCCAGGAAATCACGGCACTCGTCGTGAAGGTCGATGCCAACGAACAGAAGATCTCCCTGTCGATTCGCGCTGTGAACGACAAGGCTGAGCGTGCTGCGCTCAAGGAGATCGCAGAGCAGCAGTCGGCGAGCCAGACCACCACACTCGGTGATCTGCTGGCTGAGAAGCTCAAGACCACGGAGTAATCCGAGGTTAAGCGTCGAGTAAAGGGGGGCGGGCAGCCTCGCAACAAGGGTTGCCCGCCCCCCGAACTCGGTCTCGAACAAGTGAATGAAAGCGGAAGCGAGACCGGGCTGTTTTGGTCTGGGGAGACAGAATGACGAAGAGCGGTTTGATCGAAGAGGTGGCGAAGCGCACCCCGCACATCTCGAAGAAGGACACAGAAGTCGTGGTCAATACGATCTTCGACGCGATGATCGAATCATTGCGCGGAGGAGATCGGATCGAGATCCGGGGCTTCGGGTCTTTCCAGGTAAAGATCCGCGAGGCGCGGGACGGTCGGAATCCGAAGACCGGTGAGCCCGTGCATATCTCTGCGAAGCGCACGCCTTTCTTCAAGGTGGGCAAGGAGCTGAAGGAGATGGTCGATTCGTCACCGGCAGGTGGCGCCACGTCCGAGGGCTCACAAGAAAATGAAGGGCAGGACACTGCAGTGACGGCGTCGGGCGACACTGTCGCGAGCTGAGTCGAGGGGGCCGCGGCCCTGTCGACGATCACGCAGACGAATTCGGAAAGGGAGTGCAGCTTGAAGAAATTCGTGCTGTTGGCATTGGGCGTAGGTCTCTTCGTGGGCGCGCTGATCGCAGGTTGGAATTTTGGTGCCGCCAACGCGACCACGATCGATATCGACTTGCTTTGGATCACCATTGCTGAAGTCTCGGTGTGGAAACTAACGCTTGCGGCCTTTGGTCTGGGCGCCGGTTCCATCGGCTTGATCGCATCGTTTCTTGGACTGCGCGGCTGGGAGCTTCGCCGCCGCTATCGCAAGACAATTCGTCGCCTGGAGTCGGAACTCCATCAGCTGAGGAGCCTGCCGCTCTCTGGGGCGAAACAGGCCATGCCCCCAGGCGAATCGGAGCTGGCCGAAACGCCACTTGCCAAAGCCTCAGGCGGGCGGGGTTAGCGAGATGGCGCTCGGAAGAAGAAGACCCGTCGTCGATGCGCGCAAGGCGGGATCCGTCGAAGCGGCGCTGCGACGGAGCCTCCGTGCGGCGGTCGCAGGGGACTGGGAAACGGCAGAGACATGGCTCGAGCGCATCGTCGAAGCGGATAGCTCCGACCTCGATGCGTATCACGCGCTGGCACGGCTGTATCGAGAGCAGGGCGCGATGGGCCGCGCGATCCGGATGCATCAGAATCTGCTGCTGCGCGCCGATCTCGACAAAGCAAAGCGCAACGACGCACTCCTCGAATTGGCCCGCGACTTCGATGCGGGGGGATTCTCCGAACGAGCGGCAGCGGGATACGAAGAAGTTCTGGACTCGATGCCGAGCAAGGGCTCGACCTATCGCGACGTACTGTCGCGGCTGATCGAGCTGCTGCACGAGACTCGGGAATACCCGCGTGCCCTCGCGCTCGTGAAACGTCTCCGACGAGTCGACAAAGACGCGGCGGACAAAGCCGAGCTCACACTCCTTCTCGCGGACGCGCAGGCGTGCATGGATGAAGGGGACGCGGATGGAACCCGCACCCGACTCAAGAAGTGCTTGCGTCGCTTCAAGACGAGTGGCGAGGCCTGGTCGATGCTCGGGGAGATCGAAGCCGAGCGGGGCCGAGATGCCAAGGCGATCGATGCGTGGCGTCGTGCGATCGACGCCGAGCCGACGCGGGCAGAGGCGCTCTATCCCAAGATCGATGCGGGTTATGCCGCACGCGGGAAGTCGAAGGACTTTGAGAAGTTGCTTCGGTCGACTCTCGAATCCAGTCCCACCGATACCGCGAGCCGAATTGCGCTGTGCCGAATGCTTTCGAGCCGAGGCGATACGCGTGAAGCGATCGAAGACCTATCGCGGGCGATCGAGATCTCACCGCTGGATGCTCAACTCCGCGTCGAACTCGGCCGGGTCTTGCTCGACCAGGGACACGAAGCAGAAGCACTGAAGGCCTACGCCGGACTGTTGGACGTCCTCGGTGAAGGCGTGCTCATTCAGGGCGCCGGGCCCGCGAGTGGATTAGCCGCCGCCGGTTCCGTGGAGACGACGGAGACCGCAAACGCGGAGGATCCCGAAAACACGGACAGCGGAGCCTCCTCGTGAGCGGCGGTTCTGGCCTGGACACGCCGATGATGCGGCAGTTCATCAAGGTGAAGGCACAGTATCCCGACGCCGTGATCTTCTATCGCATGGGCGATTTCTACGAGATGTTTCTCGATGATGCTGAGCTCGTCGCACCGATTCTCGATATTGCGCTGACCAGTCGCGACAAGGGCAAGGAGAACGCGGTGCCGATGTGCGGCGTTCCGGTCCATGCCGCGGACGCGCATATCAAGCGGCTCGCCGAACTCGGTCATCGCATCGCGATCTGCGAGCAGGTCGAAGACCCGAAGGACGCCGGCGGCAAGCGCCTCGTCAGACGAGAAGTCGTTGAGGTGGTGACCCCGGGCCTCGTGGGCGATCCGGAAGGACTCGACGGCCGGATGGTCGTTGCTGTGGCCGCGATTGCGACGTCCCGACTTGGCGGGGATTTCGGCCTCGCGGTCCTCGACGCATCCACCGCGGATTTCAGGGCGACTGTCGTGACCGCTGAGGAATCCGCCTTTCCCCTGGATAGCGAAGGAACGCCGCTTCCCGATTCACTGGTTCAGGAACTCTCGCGCATCTCCCCGCGCGAACTGCTCGTCCCCGCCGATCGATTGGAAGCGTGGCGCGCGGTGCTGAGCGACCGACTGGATGATCCCGCACTCACGCCGATCGAGGAGAAGCTATTCGAGGTCGATCCGCGAACGAGCGAGTGGCCCGGCGATTTTATGTCCCAGACGGACCCGGGTTCACGAGCCGCGGTCGCACTCGCCAACTACCTGACCGAGAACCAGCCCTTCGCGGCGGAGAATCCGCCTCGCCTACGGCGTTACGAAGTAGCGGACTCGGTGGTTCTCGACTCGTCGACCCGACGCCATCTCGAACTTCACGAGAACTCAGAAGACCGCGGGCGCGCGGGAACCTTGATTGCCGAACTCGACCAGTCGAGTTGTGCCTTGGGCGCGCGTCGGCTCGCCCACTGGCTCAGTTACCCCTTGCTCTCGACGAAAGAGATCGACACGCGACTCGATGCCGTCGAATGGCTGGTGGAACGCGATCGAATCAGAGCGCGCCTCCGAGATGCGATGTCCCGGGTTCGGGATCTCGAGCGCTTGCATGCCAAGGCCACGCGTCCAGGAGCCGTACCCAGGGATCTGGGATTGCTTCGCACCTCGCTTCAGGCGCTTCCGGATGTAGTCGCGGCGACACAGGCCGATGCCCAGGATGCTCAGGACGGCGGCGGGCTTCTCGAAGCGAGCGAGGGCGGAAAGAAGGCCAGCGACGTTGTTCTGATCGCGCCTGAGCATCTGCCCGAACTCACGCGTTTGCTCGAAGCGGCACTGATCGATGATCCGCCGACGATCGCCAAGGGCTCCCGAGGTGCTCACGAAACGGGTTATATCCGCGAGGGCTATCGCAGTGACCTCGATACGCTGCGCGAGAGTGCCACGAAGGGTCGCGAGTGGATTGCGGGTCTTGAAGCGGAGGAGCGTGAGCGTTCCGGGATTGCCTCCCTGAAGGTTCGCTTCCATCCCGTGCACGGCTACTCCCTTGAAGTAGGGAAGGCGCACCTCGCCAAGGTCCCCGAGGACTACGAACGCAAGCAGACCCTTGCGAGTGTCGAGCGATTTACGACCGAAGCGTTGCGCGACGTCGAGTCGAAGGTCATGGGCGCGAATGAGCGGGCTGCGAAGCTCGAGCGCGAGATCTTCGAATCGGTGCGGCTGGCGGTGTGTGAAGCGTCGGATGAGATTCGAGCCGCCGCAGACCGCGTCGCAACCCTCGATGCGTTGGCGGCGCTGGCTGAGGTTGCTCGTCTCAAGCGTTGGGTTCGCCCCGAAGTGGATGACGGCGAAGCGCTCGAGATCAAGGGCGGCCGCCATCCCGTAGTCGAGACGGTGCTAGGGCGTCAGGGCTCCGACGGCTTCGTGCCGAACGACACGCGGCTTGATCCGTCCGGCCAACAGATCCTGCTTCTCACCGGGCCTAACATGTCCGGCAAAAGTACGTACCTGCGCCAGGTCGCGCTGATCGTATTGATGGCGCAGATGGGTAGTTTTGTGCCGGCAGAGAGTGCACGGGTCGGCGTGGTCGATCGCGTCTTTACTCGCGTCGGCGCCTCTGATCGACTCGCAAAGGGCGAATCGACGTTCATGGTCGAGATGCGCGAAACCGCCGACATCTTGCGGCAGGCCTCCCGTCGCAGCCTCGTCATCCTGGATGAGATTGGGCGCGGGACATCGACCTTCGATGGTCTCTCGATCGCCTGGGCGGTCGCTGAGTACCTTCATGACACGAAGGGGGTCGAAGCGCGCACGCTCTTCGCGACGCATTATCACGAGCTGATCGCGCTCGCGGACTCCAAGAACCGGATCCACAACGCACATTTCGAAGTGCGTGAGTGGAACGACGAAGTGATCTTCTTGCGACGTCTCGTCGAGGGCGGGGCCAATCGTTCCTACGGGATTCAGGTGGCGCGACTCGCGGGGCTTCCTGGCGGCGTGATTGATCGTGCTCGCTCGATTCTTCAGGATCTCGAGGGCGGCTCTCTCCCGGGCGGTCAGGGCAAGGCGACGAGTCTTCTGCAGCCGAGCAACGACGGCCAGCTGAGTCTGCTTCTCGCGCCACCACGAACGCCGGCGGCGGAAGCGGAGGCGGAACTCGCTGCGGCGCTCAAGGCGCTCGATCCGAATTCGATGACACCACTCGATGCACTGACCTGGCTTGCCAAGAGTCGCGCCTCCCTGCTGGCAACAGACGACCCCGATTCACCTCATCCCCCTGGCGGCAGCACATGAGCCGCGCCGAGCGATGGGCAAGGGGGGCCTGTCTGCTCGCGTTGGTGGCTTGCCTACCGGTTCTCATCGGAGGCCAAGGTTCACCGGGGCCCGGCCGTCCAGAAGGGCTGGCCGATGTCGAAGCGGTTCGGACGTGGTCCTACGCGGACTACACGCGGGTGGTCGTCGAACTCTCCGAGTCGGCTTCGGTCGAGGGGGTCGACGGAGATCGCATTGTTCGACTCGCGGCGAATCCGGACGCGGGGCGTCCCGAGCGGCTCTATCTCGACGTTGCGGAGCTATGGGTCGGGCGTCGCTTTGAAACGGGCATCGAAGTTGGAGATGGCTTGCTCGAAGGCGTGCGACTCGGCCAGAACACCCTCGAGAATACGCGGCTCGTGATCGACCTGGCGCGCTACGGCCGCCACCGACTCCTTACGCTCGAGAGTCCACCGCGAATCGTGCTCGACGTTTACGGCGAAGCGGCCACGCGGGACAGCGTCGAGAAGCCGGGGCGCCTCCCGGCGGAACTCCGCCGCGTGCATACCGTGGTCGTGGATCCGGGGCATGGCGGCAAGGACCCTGGCGCTGTGGGGGTCGACGGCCTGCGCGAGAAGGACGTGAACCTGGCGATCGCAAAGGAACTCGCCGAGCGACTCACCGCGAGAGGCTTCGAGGTGGTCTTGACCCGCGATCACGACGAGACTCTGGGCCTCGAAGAGCGTACAGCGCTCGCGGAGTCGTCGGGCGGGGATGTCTTCATCTCGATTCATGCCAATGCGTCCCGCCGATCGCGCGCACGGGGCATAGAGGTCTACACCCTCGACGCGAACCACGAACGACATAGCCTGGACGTGGCGGCCCGGGAAAACGGTGTGCCAGCGGCTCGGCTCGACGCCCTTCAGCGCGCCCTCGCTTCGATCCGAGTCGGCGAGCTCGGTTCCCAATCTGCGCGTCTCGCGGGGCTCGTGCATGACCAAGTGATCCGCGGGGCCCAATCCCGCGATGACTCCGTCCCCGACCTGGGCGTGAAGAAGGGGCCGTTCTACGTACTCTTCATGTCGAGCATGTCCTCCGTACTCGTCGAGACGGGCTTCGTCACCAATCGTCGGGATGCGAAATTGCTGCGCTCGTCCAAATACCGGGCATTGATTGCCGAGAAGATCGCTGTCGGCGTGGATCGCTATCGTCAGCAGATCGAACTCGGCGTCGCAGCCGGTCCTACCCTCGGAGCACAGGAATGAGTCTGGCCGCACCCAAGATCGAAGATTGTCTGGCGGGGCTTCCCTCTGATCCGGATGAGCGCCAGAACGCGGTCGCACCGGCGGTACGCGGCTTCCTCGAATCCGGCCGCGCCTATCTCGAGGCGCTCCACCGTTCGAGCGAATCCGGCCGCCGGGTCAACGAAGCGAACTCGGATCTGACCGACCGCATGGTGCGCCGACTCTATGAGGTCGCGGAGGAGATCCATCTCGCTCGCGGCGGCGAAGTAGAAGGGGGCGTCTCGATCATCGCGGTCGGCGGCTACGCCCGCCGCGAAATGTCGATCCACTCCGATGTCGATCTACTCTTGCTCTATCGCGGCGAGCTCACACCCTTTGTTGCGCACATCGCGGAACGGATGCAGTACTGGCTGTGGGATGCCGGGCTCACGATCGGCATGGCGACCCGAACCATCGAGGAGACCGTCGGCCTCGGTCGCGAAGACGTCACCGTCCGAACGGCCGTATTGACCGCACGCTTTCTTTGCGGCGACGGGGAGTTTTTTCACGACTTCGCAGATCGCATTCGAGACGAACTCCTGCCGGACCCAGTCGCGTTCGTCTCGGAGCAACAGGAGCTGATGCACGAACGCCAGCTTGAATTCGGCGACACGCTCTACCTGCTCCAGCCCAACGTGAAGGAAGGTGCCGGGACACTCCGCGACTACCACGCTGCCTACTGGGTCGCGCGAGGGACCCAGCCTTCCGTGCGCAACGTGGATGACTTCTTGCATTTCGGACTGCTGACCGATGTTGAAATGCAGGAATACCGCGAGGCCCTCGATTTCCTCTGGCGCACGCGGAATCAACTTCATCTCCTCTCGAAGCGCGCCAATGACCAGATGAGCTTTGAGGCCCAGGAAGAGGTCGCAGAAGGAATTGGGTACGGCTCGATGGCGGATGCGTTTGCGGCGGAGAAAACGCCGCCGGATGACGCGACCCTGGCGGATCTTCGGTTTCAGCCCGACGACCCCGATCTACCGGTCGAGCGCTTCATGCGCGACTACTATCGGCACGCACGCACGATCAAATCCCATTCGGAACTCGTGATCGACCAATGTGCCCGCCGCGTGCTTCCCGAGAGCGCGGGCCGGGCGGATGAGCGCCTCCTGGAGGACGGTTTCCTCGTCGCCGGAGAGCAGCTCATGATTCCGCACGCCGCGCATCTTCGGGAAGATCCAATTCGGGTGCTGCGTGCTTTCGAGGTCGCACAGAAGAATCAGATCAAGCTCTCGCGAATGGCGCAGCGCCTGATTCGCGAGAACCTTCACCTGATCGATGATGTACAGCGTGCGTCCCCGGAACTCTCGGAAATGTTCATGCGCATTCTGGCGAGTGAGTCGCGGGTGATGCGAACGCTCATGTCGATGAACGACGTCGGCGTCTTGTCCCAAGTCATTCCCGAATGGGAACACATCGTCTGTCGTTGGCAGCACGTGATCTACCACACGTATACCGTCGATGTTCATTCGATCTTTCTCGTTGAAGAACTGCGGCGGCTTTGGCGCGGGAAGTACGCACGGGCCATGCCCGAACTGACGGAGCTGATGCAGGAAGTCGATGATCGGCCAGTGCTCTTTCTCGGCTGCCTCCTGCATGACATTGGCAAGGGCTTTGGTGGGGACCACTCGAGCAAGGGCGTTATCCGTGCGGTGCCCGCGATCGAACGATTGGGCCTGTCGAAGGACCGAGCGGATCGTGTCCTCTTCGTGGTTCAGCATCATCTACTGATGTCGCACCTCGCGCAGAGTCGCGACCTCTCAGATCCCAAGCTGATCCTTGAACTCGCGCAGATCTGTGGCGATCGCACGAACCTACGCAATCTCTACCTGGCGACCTTCGCGGATATCCGCGCGTCCTCCGTCGAGGGCTGGACTGACTGGAAGGGCCAGCTTCTGCGAGAGCTCTACGAGCGAACGGCCGAGATGCTCGAAACCGGAGCGGAACGTCCGGATCAAGCGGTGGCGCTGCTCGAGGCTCGGGTAGAACGACGCCGCGAGGGCGCTCGTGAGGAGCTGGTGCATCTCGGAGTGGGTGAAAGCAAGATCGAATCACTCTTCGACCAATTGCCACGTCGCTATTTCCTCTCGCATACACCACGCCAAATCGCCCGTCACTCGCAGTTGATGCTGCGCTTTGGCGCCGACAGTCGAGTCGTCACCGCGCATCGCGCGATGAAGGGTGGCTTCACCGAGTTCATCGTCTGCACCCAGGATGTCCACGGACTCTACAGTCAGGTCGCCGGCGTGATGACGGCCTGCGGCCTGAACATTCTGGGCTCCCATGTCTACACGACGCGCGGAGGACTCGCACTCGAGATCTATCGAACGCATACGCCGCGGGGCGGTCCGGATGAACGCTCGATGCTCTGGGCCGAAGTGGAAGAGAATCTCGAGTCCGTCCTCGCGGGTACCGTCGAAGTGGGGGACCTCGTTCGGCGAAGACGACGACCCGTCGGCCTAACACGCCCTCCCTCCCGCAAAGAACCCCGGGTTCTCATTTCGAATACGGAATCGGAGTTCTACACCCTCGTGGACGTCATCGCGGACGACCGGCTGGGACTCCTCTACGACGTGACCCGAACGATCGGAGAGC
>Ga0316209_1001501_pt1 | contig 23595 bp, 19 predicted proteins | sample 6monopyrite_MG_FD_204945 | JGI IMG/M metagenome (GOLD analysis project Ga0316209, IMG submission 204945) | Microbial mat bacterial communities from mineral coupon in-situ incubated in ocean water Damariscotta River, Maine, United States -... | ecosystem: Environmental > Aquatic > Marine >...
TTATTGATAGTACTTTATAGCCTCTACGTTTTTCAGATTTTTCTAAATCGAGTAACATTCCGAGATTTATCATTTTTTTGGATGTTATTGGATAAACATAGTGAAATTTATTAAAATCGATGCCGCTGTCTTTTTCTATTTCAATAATTTTGTTAATCGAATTTTTAATTGTCTGTTCGAGCACCCTGATAATTTCCTGAGACTCATTCTCAGAAGGTTCTGCAGATACTTCTGCCGACGCGCAAAAAAGCACCATCTGCATAAGAAACAATAAGGTTAATATTTTTTTGATCATTTTTTTTCCAATTTTAGATTCGAACAACAGAACCATTTTTTTCGATCGATTTCTGTAATTGACCTAACAGCAATAATCGTTTTTGCCATAAGTTTTTTATTTCTTTTTCCGAACGGTCATTCAGATAGGCCGCCTGAATTTCTCGGTCAATTTCCTTAATTTTCTGCTCCAGCAACAATTTTTCACTTTTCCACCCGGAGCTAACCATAAGAGAGGGAGAGCTTTCAGATAGCGACTTTTGCATCTCATTATTTAAGGCGATAATCGAAGATATATCATGGTTGGGTTGGTGTATCTGCCATTGATAGACGCTAAATAGCGATACAAAGGCGACACTTGCTGCCAATGCGTAGCTGCTTTTACGCCAAAACTTTAATTTTTGTTTGTTTCGATTCGCTTCGTTACTCTTAAGGATCCGTAAAAACAAATCACTCTGAATGTCTTCCGTAGGCAAATCTGCCATACGGTCTCTAAAACGAGCCATTGTTTGGGTTCTTTGTTGACATGTTTGACAATTGTCTAAATGTCGCCGTTCGATAACTGTTGGCTCTAATAACTGATCGTCGGTTAAATGCATTCTTCAACTCCGGGTTCACTAATTTGAACCATTTTTTTCAACTCTAATAATGTACGACTTAATGTCATCTTTGAGAAACTTTCGCTTTTTCCAAAGATCTCTGCAATTTCCTGATGTCTTAGCCCTTCAACCTGATGCAACCATAGAACAGAACGGGCCAAAGCGGGCAGACGATCCAGTAAACTGTGTAAATCGTATTCGGCTTCAGCCATCGATAAATTGACCAAATTGCTATCGGACGCGTCCATAATGTCCTCAGAAAATGAAATGTCTTCCTTTTTAGACCGCCTAATCCGGTCATAACATTCATTAATGACAATACGCCTTAACCAAAAACCGAATTTACTTTTATTCGCGAATCCTTCAATTTTTCTAAATATTTTAATAAATACATCATGCACCACGTCTTCTGCGCTTGCCCTATTGGTCAAGATTCTCAATGCGAGGTTAAAACTTGCCTTAGAAAACAACTGATAAAGCTCCGCCTGAGCCTTTAAGTCTCCAGACTTTAGCTTATTAACCATTCGTTTTGATATTTCGATATCAAACGGTGAAGACACTCGTTACCCCTAACATCTATTTGTTGTTCCTTTTTTAGGTAAGACGATCACAAAAGGTATTTCGTCACAACAAAAACATAAAAAATTATATCGCCCTATTTTGTGACGAAAGAGCTTCATTTACCCTCTTCTTTAGTGAACCACATGAAAATCAACTCACTATTAAAAGGATTATATAATGAAAATTCTATTCGTACTTCCTCTATTATTTACAATGATTCTTCCTAATGCAAACGCTTCCGTTAATCCTCAGTCCGAAGAGGTTTGCGGACAAAAAGGTTGTTATAACGTCAGGGTCAAACTCAAACGATATGCTTATTTGGGCAGCATATTTGCGCAAAAACTCGTTGCGCAGCTCTACATCGATGGAATTGGAGTAGAGCCTAATGCGAAAATCGCCAAACGATTTCTGGAAATGGCGTCCTGGCGCCGCGATCCAGGTGCTGCAATGATGATTCTCGAACTGTACCAAGGGAAGCTAGGTAATGATCCCGAAAAACAAGCAAAATGGTTAAGAATAGCATCGAAACATTCTGGCCAATCCCTTGAAAGTTTGAAAGCAATGAACTCCTTTTTAACTGGCCAGCTCAAACCAGATGGTCAGTTATCAGTCGTTCTAAATGGTCTAACTTATGGTCGAGGACTAAACTCTTATGGTACAGGTTCCCACATAATGGGCCATACTTGCAGTAGTAGATATTTAAATGGGCAATGTAAAGTTGCTCGTTTAAATCTCGGTTTGGACAGAATAAAATAGCCGCTACTAAGTAAATGATATCGATTGCAAATTTGTTAATTCAGTCTTGCAGTGGATATCTCAAAAACCGCGTATATCGCGACCCTATGACCTATTTAATTGTCTTATTTCAAGCAAAACAGCTACAGTGATTACACCACTAGGATAAAGTTTTTTATTTTTTTAGTACTTTTTTGTGACGAAAGAACGTTATATCGCATCTTATTTAGTGAATCACATGAAAACTAATTCATTTAATTAAAAGGAATCTATGATGAAAATACTATTAAGCCTCTCATTATTTTTTACATTAAGTTTTACTAGTGCTAACGCTGCTATTCATCCGCAATCAGAACAAATATGCGGAGAAAACGGATGTTATAACGTAAGGGTTAAACTTAAACGTTATGCCTATTTGGGAAGTGTCTTTGCTCAAAAGTTGACAGCCCAGCTCTATATTGATGGAATTGGCGTCGAACCCGATGCGGCTACCGCCAAACGTTTTCTAAAAATGGCATCATGGCAGCAAGATCCAGGTGCAGCAATGATGATTTATGAACTCTATCAAGGAAAGCTTGGCAATAATCCGGAAAAACAAGCGAAATGGCTTAAGATTGCGTCAAAACATTCGGGAGAATCGGTGGAAGCGCTTAAATCAATGGACTCGTTTTTGACTGGCCAGCTTAAAGCAGATGGACAGCTTTCGGTGGTTTTAAACACGATGAATTCTGGCAAAGGCCGAAATTCCTATGGAACTGGTACACACATATTAGGAAAAACATGTTTTAGCCGACGCTCTCCTTCCAACTGCAGAAAGTTCCTATATAGACTTGGTGCTGACAGAATAAGGTAGTAGTAATAGTATCGCTCTGAGGTAATAAAACTGGCAAGATTATGTTTATTTACATAATCTTGCAATATTTACCTTTTTTGCATTGAGTTTTACGACTATGATCGAGACTAGCTATCCATCGAACAAATTCTGTTAACTCAATCATGAAAAACATCGACAATTGAGATGTTTTGTCGAACTAGAGAAATTTATTTAGCTTTTTATATAGAAAGGACAAATCTAATGAAATCAATACTCGTTATTACTCTCGGATTAATATTAGTCTCCCCATACAGTCAGGCGAGCGTACACCCAAATGCAAAACAAATTTGCGGCGAGAAAAGCTGCAAAGAAGTTCGACATTCTCTAAAACGAAGCGCTTATCGAGGCAATACTTTTGCTCAAAAACTGATTGCATTGATGTATTTAGACGGTTTAGGTAGTGATGTAAAGCCAGAGAAAGCCAGAAAATTTTTAAAGATGTCGGTCAAGCAAGAAGACGCGATGGGAGCATTAATGCTCGCTCAGCTGTATAAAGGACCACTGGGTAATGACGCAGAAAAATACGAATATTGGCTTCAAAAGGCCGCGGAGTTTTCTGACGAAAAAGTAGATTCTTTGAGAAAGATGAATTCTGTGTTGGAAGCGAAATACAACCCAAAAAACGACCTAACCATGATTGCAGAAAAGCTTAGAAAAGCGGGCGCAGCAAGCGGCTTTGGCGGAGGTTCCCATATTCTTGGTACCTCTTGCAATAATTCCAGTAAAAGCAGTTGTCGTTCGCATAAACGGAATGACTCAATAATGACAATGTAGTCGAATTTACCTCCGTTCCTCTCTTCTCCGATATTAAATTCTTAACTCGGAGGGAGGGTGAAATTGCTTTTGCGAGATTTTTCGCCAGAATTGATAGACTGAATCGATCATTTTTTGCAAACTATATCTCAAAAATAGATTTATTTACCTACCAGCCTTGCATTTTCCCCAATTCAACCTAGATTTATTACTAAACAAAAAATACCTTGTCGCTAATCGAAATGATTAGGCTGCAATGCGAATTTTGCACAAAACTCTAGCTATTAGGACTAAATATTGGCGATTACATCCAATCGACATTTTCGTAGTCACGTTATCGTGTGGTTTTTGCTCGTCGCCGGTTTGATCCTTACAATCACAGGATATAGCATTTATCGCAGTGCGGAAGTTTATTTAATTGATAAATTCAGTCACCAGCAAATGCTTTTGGCACAAACGACCGCTTCATTTATCAATGGAGATATTCACCGCCAGTTTAACTCAAAAACAGCGATGAAAAGTAGAAAATACCGCTTTTTTGAATCCGCATTAACCAAAACCATGCTGGCGGATAATTATTCGAGTTTTATTTATACTGTTAATTTATCGCCTAAAGATGGGCAGCTTTCATATGGATTAATCCCCGACATCCGAAAGAACATCAGTTCACAAGATCCACCGTCGTTTTTTAGCGGTAGCAAAATAGTGGTCAGCCAAAAATTTGAATCACTCATTCATCGATTCGTCGAAAAAAACTCCGACAGCGAAACGGTACTGTTAAACGATCTTTCCAATATCCCAAAATATGTCAGCTTGGCCATTATTTATGACAGCCGTGAAAAAGCCGCTGGGCTTGTGGTGGTTGAAGTTTCTAACCGGCAAGTTGCTAAATTAAAGGAAAAATTGCTGGAATCTATGTTAGTCACTATTAGCTTTCTATTTATCAGCTTATTGCTAGCATCGATATTTTTCGCCCGAAAAATTACCGGCCCTTTTGAACAACTGACTGACGCTATTGAGCGACTAATTAAGAACGACTTTAACTTTAATTTATCGCTTTCTGGTTTCGGAGGATTTACCTATCTTGCCAAGCAATTCAACTTAATGTTGTTAAAACTACAGGTTAGCCGAAATGAATTGGTCAGTACTAACAAAGCCTATAGTCGATTCGTACCTCATCAAGTTCTTAAATTGATCAGTCCCAATGGTATCAAAAGTACCGCTTTAGGTGATTGCGTTGAAAAAGAAATGACCATTTTGTTTTGCGATATTCGCGGATTTACCGGTCTATCTGAATCCATGCCGCCGAAGGAAAGTTTTAGATTCATCAATCAGTATTTGAGAATTATGGTGCCAGTGATCAATAAAAACGGTGGAACCATCGATAAATACATGGGCGATGGCATCATGGCACTATTTCCCAATTCCGCTGACAGTGCGCTTAAAGCCGCTGTCGGAATGATGAAAAGTTTGGACCAACATAATCAAAAACTAAAAGCCCGACACCTACCGATGGTAGAAATAGGGCTAGGGTTGCATACTGGTAATATGATGCTCGGAACGGTTGGCACCAGCTCCAGAATGGATGTAACGGTTATTTCAGATACCGTCAATGCTGCCGCGAGGATTGAGTCGTTAACCAAAACATTCCATGCCCCCATTCTAATATCCGAAGAACTCCGTGTGCGACTCTCAGAATTCGATAAACGGAACTTACGTTTTATTGCAACTTGTTTTGTTAAAGGTAAATCTCAACCGATGACCATTTACGAAGTTTTTTCTCAAGATAGCATCAGTGTTAGAAAGGAAAAATTGGAAAATCAAAATTCGATGATCAAGGCTTGGCAGTGCTACAAAAATGGAGAAATCGACGAGTCTATTTCAATCTATCAGCGGTTGATGAACAAAAGCCCTATGGACAAAACCCAGCTAGCACTTATCGAAGTGGTGCAAAAAGGAAGATTATGATTTGCATATCCAGTTATAATCACTCCACAGACAAATATACCCGTTATCAATGAAAATGCCTAAACCATTGAATATTTGGAAGAAAACTTTCGATCTAGAAAAACTTAACCAAGCAAGAAAAGACACCTTGGTTGAAACTCTCGGCATAATGATCACCGAATATGGCGACGATTATTTAATTGCGAGTATGCCTGTCGATCGCCGTACTCATCAACCCATGGGTATTATGCATGGCGGCGCATCGGTCTCTCTTGCTGAAACCGTCGGTAGCATTGCTGCCAATATGGCGGTTGATTCTGATTACTATTGCGTCGGATTGGATATTAATGCCAACCACTTGAAATCAGTTAAGAGCGGCGTTGTTTTTGCCCTTGCAAAACCCATTCATCTCGGTCGCTCGACTCATGTATGGGATATTCGAATTAACGATCAACAAGATCGATTAGTCTGTATTTCTCGCTTAACCATGGCCGTGTTAAGAAAATAATGACTCTTTCAATTTCCAATCCAGACTCTCACCTGCATAAAACGGGACAATCGCGTGACCGTTAGCTAAAGTGAACTCCTTTGGCACCTGCCAAGCTTGTTTGACTAAGGTTATAGACGATTGATTTCTAGCTAGATTGTAAAAATCTGCCCCATAGTGGCTTGCGAAAGCTTCCAGTTTATCGAGCACGCCCAAATCATCAAATACTTGTGCATAGATTTCAATCGCACTCCAAGCGCTGTAGCACCCGGCGCAACCACAGGCATTTTCTTTGCGATTTTTTTCATGCGGTGCTGAGTCAGTTCCTAGGAAAAACTTTTTATTGCCGCTGGCAACGACCTCTCTAAGCGCCTTCTGATGCGTATTACGTTTAAGCACTGGCAAACAATAGTTATGCGGTCTCACACCGCCCACTAGCAAATCATTACGGTTTAGCAACAAATGCTGAGGGGTGATGGTTGCTGCGACATTATCACTCGCTTGAATAACAAAAGAGACTGCGTCACTAGTCGTAATGTGCTCTAACACGATCTTTAGATCGGGAAAACTATTGACAATTTTGCTAAGAATGGTCTCGATGAAAATTCTTTCTCGATCGAAAATATCAATCTCTGCTTCAGTCACTTCTCCGTGAATCAACAAGATGATTTGCTCGTCAGACATGGTTTGTAAAACGGGATACAAAGCCTCAATTTCTTTCACTGCCGCATCCGAATTAGTAGTCGCTCCCGCCGGATAATATTTAACAGCGGGAATTCCCGCTTTTTTCGCATCGATAATTGTTTGAGAGCTGGTCGTATTGGTTAAATAAAGCGTCATTAACGGATCAAACTGATTTTGATCGGGCACCGCAGTTAAGATCCGGTTTTTGTAATCGATCGCCATTTCTGCGTTGGTAATTGGTGGTGTTAGATTTGGCATTACAATAGCGCGTCGAAAACAGCGCGCGGTTGCGGCAACTGTTTCGATCAGCATTCCGCCGTCTCTAAAGTGTAAATGCCAATCATCTGGCGCTTGAATGGTTATTTCTTGCATGGCAATTTCTCCAACTAAACAATGATTGGCAGTTTAGCATCTTGCTGCAAAAATTGGTTCTGTTTAATCCGTATACAGGTGGTCGAATCCAATTATTCCACCCAAATTTGAAGTCTACTGGCTTTTCAATCTCCTTAAATTCTGGTCTTTAAAATTAGCGCTTGTTTAATTTAACCAAACACACTATATTGTGCCAAATGATGAGGAAACATCTACATTTAGAGATTTGCGGCATAAAACGCCGTTTTCTGCAAATCAGGAACTGCTCTTTTCATCATTTTACAAGCATAGAAACACTCGATTAGAAGTAAGGGAAGCTGGTTAGAATCCAGCACTGTCGCGCAACGGTATTAAAAGCTATTTGCTTTTTAAGTCCGATACCTTCTTCCGATCAATTAATCATTATGCCTCGCGTCAAGGCACTGGATTATCGGGCTACCCCATTTTCCTAGATCTGCGCGAGCACACTTTCTCGAATAGAGGGATAAAATGCTCGAAACTAAACTCGATACGTCAGCCAAAGCGCCCCCCAATAACCCTTCAAACCTAAGACCGGCGAATAAAAAAGAAAAAGCCGCCGCAACTCTCGGTTCACAATACTCGGTTATTCGTAGAAATAACAAAAGCACCCCTTTTGATATTAATAAAATATCCATTGCCCTAACCAAGGCATTTCTCGCAGTTGAAGGAAGCCAGGCGGCAAGTTCCACTCGAATTCATCAGCTGGTTGAAAGCATTGCTAGTCAGGTCTATCAAGCGCTAATAAGGCGCCTTCCCGAAAGCGGTGTTATGCACATTGAGGATATTCAAGACCAAGTTGAGCTCGCCTTAATGAGGGGTGGTGAACAAAGGGTTGCCAGGGCTTATGTGTTATATCGTACAGAAAGAGCCTTAGAAAGAAATCAAAGAGAGACGCTTGATCAAGATAATGAAAAAGAACAAATTTGTTCCATTCGATTAAAACGGGCAGACGGTACCTGCGAAACCGTAGCGCATCAAACAATTTTGCAACAGATAGAATTGGCGGCCGATGGTTTGGATGATGTCGATCCTAAACTCGTTTTCGATAACACACTAAAAAACTGTTTCGAAGACATGCAAATCAGTGACTTAGCGGAAATGATGGTGTTGAGTGCACGGGCATTAATTGACCAAGAACCTAATTATAGCCAAATGTCGGCGAGGCTTTTGCTCTGTAATTTGGCAAATGAAGCGGTCGCTTTTGTTTCGGCAGCGGAACTTTCTTTTGGCCAATTAACACTTACTGAAGTTTACCAAGATTATTTTTTAGATTACCTAAACAAGGCTAGTGAACTACAGCTGATAGACCCTGAACTAACCCGCTTCGACATTGAAAAATTAACCGCCGCGATAAAACCAGAAAGAGATTTTCAGTTCAACTATTTGGGCATTCAAACATTGTATGACCGCTATTTTATCCAAAGTGATGGTAACCGATTTGAATTACCACAAGCTTTTTTCATGCGAGTTGCGATGGGTTTAGCCATCAATGAGGTTGATCGAGAAAGTTGCGCAATAGAATTTTATGAGCTGTTATCTTCGTTTGATTTTATGAGCTCGACTCCAACATTATTTAATTCCGGTACCTTAAGGCCGCAACTATCTTCCTGCTATTTAACCACGGTACCAGATAGTCTTTATGGCATTTATGACTCACTCAAAGATAATGCCATGTTGTCAAAATACGCCGGAGGATTGGGTAACGACTGGACCAATGTTCGGGGTATGGGTGCTCACATTATCGGCACCAATGGAAAATCTCAGGGGGTTGTTCCATTTTTGAAAGTCGCCAACGATACCGCCGTTGCAGTCAACCAAGGCGGAAAACGCAAAGGCGCCACGTGTGCCTATTTAGAAACTTGGCATATTGATATCGAAGATTTTTTAGATCTCAGAAAAAACACCGGCGATGAACGACGTCGCACCCATGATATGAATACCGCCAATTGGATCCCCGATCTATTTATGAAACGCGTCTGTGAACAAGGGCCGTGGACTTTATTTTCTCCGGAAGAGACTCCCGATCTTCATCATCTTTGCGGCAAGACTTTTGAGCAAGCTTATCTCGCTTATGAAATAAAAGCTGCCGATGGAGAATTACAATTAAGCAAAACTGTTGACGCCCAAGAGCTCTGGCGAAAAATGCTAGGGATGATTTTTGAAACAGGCCATCCCTGGATAACTTTCAAAGATCCTTGCAATATACGATACACAAATCAACATAAAGGTGTGGTGCATAGTTCTAACCTGTGTACTGAAATAACTTTGCACACCAATGAAAAAGAAATTGCCGTTTGTAATCTCGGTTCAGTCAATCTTGCTCAGCATACGTCGGAACAAGGGCTAGATAAGGAAAAGCTAGAAAAAACCATCACTACCGCAATGCGCATGTTAGATAATGTTGTCGATTACAATTTTTACAGTGTGCCACAGGCTAGGAACTCCAATCTTCAACATCGTCCAGTGGGTTTAGGGTTAATGGGCTTTCAAGATTCGCTCTATATTCAAAATATCGCCTATGCCAGCGAACAAGCAATTGAGTTCGCCGATCAATCGATGGAATTAATCAGTTACTTTGCGATCAAAGCCTCCTGTGAATTAGCCAAAGAACGAGGCGCTTATTCGTGTTTTAAAGGTTCGCTATGGAGCCAAGGAATATTGCCGATTGATTCGGCAAAAATTTTAGGTGAAGAACGCGGAAATTATTTCGAACAAAATTTAGAAAGTAGCTTGGATTGGTCCAAACTTAGAGAAAAAATCAAAACGCATGGGATGCGCAATAGTAATTGTTTAGCCATTGCGCCGACAGCTACCATTTCTAATATTTGTGGCATAAGTCAATCGATAGAACCGACTTACCAAAATATCTACGTTAAATCGAATTTATCCGGCGAGTTTAGTGTGGTGAATCCTCATCTAATTAATCATTTGAAGCAATTGAATGTTTGGGATGAAGTGATGAACGCAGATCTAAAATATTTTGACGGTTCTGTTCAACCGATTAACCGCATACCAGACGAGATAAAGTCGATATATGCAACGGCATTTGAAATTGATTCTCGCTGGCTGATTGAGGCCGGTTCTAGAAGACAAAAATGGATCGACCAAGCGCAAAGTCTTAACCTTTACATGGCTGAGCCTTCAGGTAAAAAGCTGGATCAGCTGTATAAACTGGCTTGGGTTCGCGGGTTAAAAACCACCTATTACCTACGTTCGCTTGGCGCGACTCAAATGGAAAAAAATAGTACGAACAATCCTAAAGAAACTGCCATAAACAAAGATCCGGCACCGAAAGTTTGTTCAATACTAGATCCCGACTGTGAAGCTTGTCAGTAGCGCTTTCAAACGAACTATCGAATATTGAGAAAAAATAATTAAATCAAAGGAAATAAATAATGCTTAATTGGGAAGACCCCATCGCAGCTTTTAAAAAGCCGTCAAAAAACAAAATAGCGCCGACAGACCAACAGCATTCATTAGCTATTAGCGAACTGAATAACGTTCAATTCGAATCCTCACAAGTGGTCGATGTGTCCGCAAATACTGGCCACTTAGAACCAGTTAACGTACAGGATAAACGGATCGTTAACGGCGCAGGCGATATCAATCAGTTAGCGCCTTTTAAATACCCATGGGCATGGAATTTTTGGCTTAACGCCAATAAGAATCATTGGACACCGTTAGATATCAATATGACAAAAGATGTCTCAGATTATCATCACCAATTAACGGTCGAAGAAAAACATGTTTATGAGAATGTATTGGCCTACTTAACAACTTCCGATATTTTGGCAATGCGAAACGTCGGGCTCGCAGTGATGGAAAAAATGACAGCCCCTGAGTTGCAGATCTATCAAGCGCGACAAGTCTATGAAGAAGCATTGCACACTTGGACCTATCAACACTGTATCGAATCCATTGGAATCGAACAAAGTGAAATCTATAACCGTTATCGAGTGGTACCTCAAATCAACGCAAAAATTCAGATGGCAAATAAACGGCTTAACTCGGTATTGCGACCTGACATCGATTTAAACGACAAAGACGAATTACATAATTTCGTTCACTCTTATTTATTCTTTGCTGGCGTATTCGAGGGCTGCTGGTTTTACAATGGTTTTAGCCCTATTTTTGCTTTGCAAAGACGAGGACTAATGACCGGAACCGCCGAGCAGCTTCAATACATTATGCGAGACGAGGTGCTACATTGTGCTTTCGGTATTCGTGTGGTCAATGAAATCATCAAAGAAGAAAAAATAACCTTGGATAAGCCTTTACTACGACAAATGTGGGATGAAAGTGAGGCCTGTGAAATCGGTTATGCCAATTACATTCTACGCGATCCGATATTAGGCTATAGCGCTGAGGATCATATCGAGCAATTCCGTTTTATTGCTAACCGCCGCGCTAAACAACTCAATATCGAGCAACCTTTTCCCGGAGCAAAGAACTCGCTTAGTTGGTTGGATGAGCAGGCAAATATGCGTAAAGAAAAAAATTTTTTCGAAACGAGAGTCACCGAATATCAAACCGGCGCGGCACTTAGTTGGGAATAATGAAGCTCGCTTGGTAAATTCCGAATCTACAAAACACTAAATTTCTTCTATTTCAGCTTTTAATATCTCCGCCAATTGTGAAGTTTCCGTTTGCGCCAAGAAATGAGGCGCTTTGATTTTTATTTTCTCTACTCGATAAAAATAGTTCGTTATATCCGACGCAACGGCCTTTGATATTAAACGATCGTTAAGCGCATTGATAACTAGACAGTCCGTTGAAGATACTAGATGTGGTTTCTTTAATCGCAGTATTAATCGCAACCGATAAGCTAGTATTTCTGGTTTGACTGAACGAATTGTTTTTCGAAAGGATTTCAGTTGTTGTTCACTGGTTGAAGCTGAAAAACAAAAATGTCGAAGTAGCCATAGTGGTATTGGAAACGCCAACAAAGTTTTTATAGGGCAATAACTTACGAGCCTTCCCAAAACAGGCAATGGACTAGATAAAAAACTAGCGACCAAAATTAGTTTTTTTATCTGTACATTGGGGTCGAGGCTTAGCTGATAGGCGATTCTTCCCGAAAATGATTCTGCTAATAGGACGAAAGGTTCTTTGGGTAATCGTAATTTTATTTCTTCGATAATCTCGGAGTAGTTTTGTTTCTTACATTCTGAGTAAGAGATAACGTCAACACGAATATTCTTAGGTAAGGAAATTAAGAATGGATGAAAAAGACGCCCGGTACCGTCCATGCCAGGTAGTAGAATTATTTTCAAACCAAGAGTACCAATGTTAATTTCAAAAAACTTGAGTAGTGTCCTATAGCGAACCATATCTTCCGGCTAACAATTATAGCTTTTCTTATTGCTCAATTATTAGCTAATATCTTTGTTATTTTTAATAATAATCTTAAATACTAGTTTTTAACTTTTTCATGACATTGTCGTTTAACTTTAACTGTTCGGCCCACTGATCCATTTTACTTTCGATTCCGTCTAGTAATGAAAGGTCGCCTACTTTATCAGATATCGCAGCGGCGAACTTTCCTTTTAGTTTATTCGTTTTTTGTTTAAGTTTTTCACCAATAGCCTTAGAAAATAGTTTTTCAATACTTGACTTAACTCGAACCGTCGGTTTCGCCAAGGAGCCCGTTGCAATCACCTCAACCATTAAGTTTTTTTGTTGGTTGAGCGAAGTTGCTAGAAGTTTTTGCCAACCCGTTAGCTTTTCTGGTGAGCTGATATTCGGATTGCTAAGCTTTAGTGACATTTTCAAATTAATTTTATCGAGTGTTATTTCACCCTTAAGAGTTGAATTTAACTGTCCGGATTTAATTAACCAATCGCCTTGATCCGTTTGCATCAATTTCATATCAACTATTTTCCAGTCCGACACGTTTGAGTTAATTTTGGTCAACATATCTTTCGAGTTTTTCCATAAACTGTCGAAAGAAAAACTCGCTCTACCATCTCCGTTTATGTCGACGTCAAGCTTAGATGCTTTACCGATCAGCCATGGGAAATAACCAATATTTTCCCCGTTCCCTGTGAGTTGCCAACGATTATCTTTTCCACTCAATTTAATTTTTTTAATTAACACATCAGGGAATATCTGTTGATCCTTAAATTGCACCAACGACCCTTTACTAGTCGAATAAACTGGAGATTCTTCACCGTCTCCCTGAGTAGCCGCCATACCCTCCGTTAATTCCAGAGTTTTCTCTATCCAAGGAGTAAACTGGGGCCCCAAAAACTTGTCCGATAACCCGGCAATACCATTTCCTAAACCGACTTTTGCCATAATAGCGTCCAAGTCATCTTTCGGTCCTTGCCGTACTTTAACAATTTGTTGTTGAAGATTCTTTTTATCTGTTTTTAATTTTTTGTTGAGCCGTTTTAGTTCTTTTCTTTGTAGATCGACCTTTTTCTTAAGCTTTTTCCAGGCTTTTCGATCGGTCAGCAAACTCATACGGTTTTCTTTTGCTCTGTCAGACAATCGCTTGAATTCGTTTTCTATTTCAACGGTACTTTTTTTGAATTCATCTTTATCTAGTGCAGATTTCCAAAATGCTTGGAGTTGTTGCTGATTTTGATTAAGCTCATCTAATCGTTTAACTGTAATAAGGTCTGCTTTATCCACAAGTTCCTTGATAGATTGTTCGCTCATTTCAGGCAGTTCCACAGAAGATGCTACCGAATTCGATAACTGCTCAGTAAGCCGTCCCTCTTTCAATCTACCACTTGATTGCCGAGTGGTACCTAACTGAATACCATCGACCGTTAGTTCTTCGATTAGAATTTTTTTCCAAAGTAAGGCCTCACTGTCAACCGCAAAACTAATTTGATCGGCTTCGAAAAGATTGCTCATAGGCTGTTTGGGATCAGCGGCTTGTAGTCTATTGATTTTTATTCGCACTGGAAAAAGCGCTAGTTCAACATTGTCCACCTCGACCTTGGCGCCAAGCGCTTCCGAGCCTGCCGTTTCAATCCCATTGGCGATAACTGACGGCGCCACCAGATACCAGACCACTGTTAATATAGCGCCCAAGGCAAAAAAAGAAATCACACCCCACAATCTAATAATCTTCATCAATATTTCTCAGTTTAATTGGTTATAGGTTTTAACAAAAGACGGCTTAAGATTCCGCGTAAAGCTGCCAAAACTTAGAGGCTTTTAGCATTCTCATCACTTTTAACTGATTAAAACGTTGCAGCCACTTTTCTCGATAGGCCAGCACCGAAAATCGAACCAGTGGAAATAAAATAATTGCCACAATGACACCGATCGTAAAGGAACCGATAACACCCGCGTAGTAGAAATTACTCCAGCGACCAAACAGGGTATTAAAAAACGATTCCCATACAGACTGCAAAGCTGGCATTTGAAGAATTTGCAGGCCAATAGAATCGAAAATAGAAGATAACAAAAAACCGATGAATACGAACAATGGGTAGCTCACCAGTAATAGACTCAAGTTCACCCGAAACCAAAGAGCAAAAAAGATAATTAATAGGTTATGCAACGATAAGATTGGGGTAAAACCCAAAACAACAGCGAGTGAAACGGCAATCGCCAGCTGGCTGGGGGACTGTTCTGAATTAAGTGCTTTTAATAGTTTAACTAGAATGGTTAACATAGGGTTGACTCTCTATAGGACTGTATTGCTCGAACCGACGATACATTGGTTCGCTGAACAATAAGTTTTGGGCGCTGGAATATGTTGGCAGGTTCCGACCACACCATTTTTTTTATTGATAATTTTCTGCATTTGGTTAAACCGCTCAACATTTGATTTAAGTTGTTGAACGTCGGTATCCGTTTTTGAATAGACTAAATAATTTGAAAACCCGCCACAAGGAGCAATTCCGAATCCAATGGTTTGGCATTGAGACGAATTCTGGCAGGCTACACCAACCATCGATTTAATGCTTAATTGAAGCGATTTTTTAGGAGGTATTTCTATGGGTTGCGCACAAGCGCCTACCACTACACTGAAGAGAGAAACGATCGAAACTCTCAAAAACATCCTTTTCATAGACTCTACTCGACTTTTATTCAGCGATTCAATAGGATAAACCCCAATTCGGGCTAAAGGCGCTACACTGGAGTAATTTACCCGATTTGACGATTAATTGCTATGCAAGATAACAACAACGAAACTTAATGCTAGTCGCTAGTTTTATCAATATATCGAAACATAAATAGGCGAAATGATGCCCAACTTTATTTTAGAATTTAAAAATGCACTTTCAAACGAATTTTGCGATCATTTGATCAACAAGTTTGAACAATTTCCCCACAAAGAGGCTGGTAGAACTGGCGCCGGCGTTGATACTACTAAAAAAGACAGTTTGGATTGTTTTATTAGTCAACATCAAGCCTGGCAACCAGAATGTCAGCAGCTGGCCAATATTGTATTACAAGCGGCCATTAAATATGCACGGCAATTTCCTTTTCTTTTAACCGGGGCCATATCACCCTCGATCCAAGACCCAGAAACGGGAAAAGCTCGCGCAATCACCTTTGAAGATTTACCTCAACTAAACGACCGGCAAGTGGAAAATTTACTCAAAATGATTTTCAGGCTTGATAACATTAATTTGCAGCGTTATACCAAAGGAAAGGGTGGATACCATCATTGGCACTCAGAACATTACCCTCATCCCAATGAACCGACTCAAAAATCACTCCACCGGGTTTTATTGTGGCTGGTTTATCTGAATGATATTGAGCAAGGCGGCGAAACCGAGTTTTACTACCAAAACACCAAAATAAAGCCGTGTAAAGGCAGTCTTGTATTAGCGCCAGTTAATTTTACCTATACTCATCGAGGCTGCGTGCCAGTTTCTAATGATAAATATGTACTCGCTTCTTGGATGATGTACAACCCCGCAGCCCAGTTATACGGAGGCCCTCAAGGCAAATAATTTGCACCGATGTGGAAGGTTTTATCCGTCTGTTACATTTGTTTACATTTTCCGGACGAATGAGTTGCAACTATTTACGAAACCCTTCGTCTTAGTATATAGATGCTTGATGCATCTCCCGCACCCCCTCCTAATTGACGCGGGATTAGAATTTAGTTTCCCCAAACTAAATTCTGTATCGACCCCAAGATAATTGTCTTGGGGTCTTTTTTTTGCCTACTTTCTTAGTCCGTTGATGACAGCGGCTTGCCGAAAAAATAGAGAGCATTGCGAGAGCCTGTCAGTTTTCTGTAGCAGCTGCGTCTCGCTACGAAGTGATATTGGACGAGAGTATTATGTTCAAATGAGAGAATGCGACTAACTTTAACCTCTGTTCGCGGCAGGGACGCGCGCTCCTAGGTGAGTGTCGTATATTTTTACTTGCATTCAGGTTAACTGTAGAAAAGAAAAAATCTAAATGGGTGTTAATTTGGCATAAGCTAATACTAACCATTTGGATCCCACACTATCAAAGTTAACTTGGACTCTAGCTTGAGTACCTTCACCTTCACAGTTTAAAATGATACCCGTTCCAAATTTTGGATGTTCAACGGCTTGGCCTAATGAATAACCGGTTTCATTGCCTAATCCTGCCTTACTATTTTGTCGACTATCAAATACCGGCTGAGTTATCTGCGCATTTAACCTAACATCTTCTTTTAATTCGGCTGGTATTTCCCGAATAAACCGTGAAACCGCTGGATAAGTTTCTTTGCCATATAGCCGCCGTTTTTCGGTGTAGATTAAATACAGCTTCTTCATCGCACGCGTAATACCCACATAAGCCAACCGTCTTTCTTCTTCCAATTTATCCGGCTCTTCCATCGACATCATATGCGGAAACAGTTTTTCTTCCATACCGGAAATAAAGACCAGCGGAAACTCCAATCCTTTAGCCGAGTGTAAAGTCATTAGCTGCACGCAATCTTCGTATTGCTCGGCTTGGTTATCGCCAGCCTCTAATGAGGCATGAGCAAGGAAAGCCGTCATTGGCGATAGATCGGGATAATCGTCGTAATCGAACTCACGCGCGGCGCTCGCTAATTCCGCTAAGTTTTCCTTTCTTGCCAGTGCTTTTTCACCTTTTTCTTTGGCGTAAAGTTGATCGAGACCTGCCGATTCAATCGTTAATTGGATCTGCTCAGACAAGGGCAACTCATGAAACTCTTCGAAGCTGTATTTAATCAGCGATAAAAATCCTGCTAGTGACACTGTTGCTTTGGGAGTAAGCACTAACTCGTCGACAATTTGTTTGGCAGCTTGCCATAAAGTACATTTTTGCTCACGGGCTCGCTGGCGAATTTGCTCGACGCTTTTTGGACCAATCGCCCTTGCTGGCACGTTGACAATTCGCTCAAAAGCCGCATCATCCTGATGGTTGTACATCAAACGAATATAGGCCAAAGTTGTTTTAACTTCTGCCCGTTCGAAGAACTTTAGCCCGCCATAAATCCGATAGGGAATTTGTCGCTGGAGTAAAAACTCTTCGAGAACCCGCGATTGCGCATTGGAGCGATAAAGAATCGCGCAATCTTTGTAAGCGCTGCCTTGTTGGTACCAATCGGTGATACGACTGGCGATAAAACGCGCTTCTTCTTGCTCATTAAAAGCGGCATAAATCGAGATAGGTTCACCTTGGTTACCGTCGGTCCATAAGTTTTTACCCATACGTTCTTGATTGTTGGCTATGACAGCATTAGCGGCTTGAAGAATGTTGCCGGTAGAGCGGTAATTTTGCTCTAGACGGATTACTTTATTATTAATAAATTCGCTTTCAAACCGCTGAATATTTTCAATTTTTGCCCCCCGCCAACCGTAAATTGACTGGTCATCATCCCCAACAATTGAAATGCCACAATCATTCGAAGTCAACAATCTGATCCACGCATACTGAATGCCATTGGTATCTTGAAACTCGTCCACTAATAAATGTTTAAATCTTTCTTGATAATGTTCTCGTAAATGTTTCTTGTCGCGAATAAGTTCAAATGCCTTGAATAATAGTTCAGCAAAATCGACTAGCCCGCCTGTTTGACAGGCAGTTTGATACTGAAGATAGACTTTAGTATGAATGCTAGTAAACAAATCCCCTCGGTGATTGATGTCTGAAGGACGTTTACCTTCGTCTTTTTGATGGTTAATAAACCATTGCGCTTGTTTAGCGGGCCACTCGTTTTCGTCCAAATTCATTTCTTTCATAACCCGTTTAATCACTCTCAACTGATCATCCGAGTCTAATATTTGAAAGGTATCTGGCAACTCGGCTTCCCTTGCATGAGCTCGCAATAATCGATGAGCTAATCCGTGAAAGGTACCTATCCACATACTACTGCTAGAACGACCGAGTAGAGTTTCAACCCTCGAGCGCATTTCGTGAGCGGCTTTGTTGGTAAAAGTAACTGCCATAATGGCGTGAGACGATAAATTTTGCATGGCGATCAACCAGGCAATCCGGTGCACCAGTACGCGGGTCTTGCCTGAACCGGCACCAGCTAAAACTAATAAAGCAGGCACATCGGCGGTCACCGCATCTCTTTGTGCTTGGTTTAAACTCTCTAAAATTGGTGTGACATCCATAGGGGCATTGTGTATCGTTAGTGAATTAGAATGGGTATTCAATCCGCTTAACCAGAAAAAAAAATACCATGAACAAACAAATCGCAACATCGCTATTCTACCTATTTTTACTTATTCCAACAGTAAATGCTGAAACTAATTCGGTTTCCCTAACAAATTTTGCCGATCAAATGTACAAGGCTTGGATCGCGGGACAGCCATTTCCACATATCTCACAAAAAATTGCTGGCGCGACTGAACAACAAGCAGCAATCGCCCAATGGCTATTTGTTCAACAGCATCTCAACAATGTTAAAGGTAGCAAAATATCGGGTTTTAAAGCGGGACTAACGTCGCTAGCAGGGCAACAAAAATTTAAAGTGGACGGAGCAATATCTGGCACTCTTTTCTCTAAAGGTAAAATTGAAAACGGCGAAAATATTCAGCTATCAGCCTATCGCAAATTAATGCTAGAAACCGAAATAGGTTTTGTCTTAGGTAGTGATATCGACAAGCCCGTTAACAATGTGAATGATCTCAAACGCTTAATTAGCCGCGTTATACCGGTAATTGAATTGCCGAATTTGGCCTTTAAAAATTTGAACAATATTACCGGTCAAGATATCGTCGCTTCCAATGCCATTGGCAACCGGTATATTTTAGGAAAAGCATTGCCCATGCCTATTAATTTTTCGCTCAATGAACTGTCAATTAAACTGGAGTACTTCACCGAACAACCGCGCACAGTGATCAATCAGGGAAAAGGCAGCGATGCATTAGGTAATCAATGGAAAGCATTATTGTGGTTAGTGAATGAGCGCTTGAAATCCGGTTATCATTTAACTCAGGGGCAATTCCTTATCACCGGCGCATTAGGAAAAATGTTGCCCGCTAAAGTTGGCCAATATCACGCAGATTTTGGTCAACTCGGTCAAATTGATTTCACAGTGACAAAATAAACGGTAAAAACGATGACTAATCAAGCGAACCAACAAACGATTTCTGCGGATGCCAATAACAAGCTGCATTCTAATAAAACCACGCTTCATGACGTTACTGCGTTACTCGAAAAGCAAAAAGGCGCTTTTTTGCACAACCCGTTTCCGTCTGAAAAATTACGTTTACAACAATTAAGAGCACTAAAAACGGCCCTGTTAAAACACAAAGATAAACTTGTAAAAGCCGTTTCGGCGGATTTTGGTTGGCGCTCCGACGACGAATCGTTACTGGCTGACATTATGCCAACGGTGATGGCGATTGATCATTCTATCAAGCATTTACGCGATTGGATGAAACCGGAAAAACGAAAAGTTTCAATGATGTTTCAACCAGCAAGCAACCGGATCATGTATCAACCGCTCGGTGTTGTAGGCATTATGTCTCCTTGGAATTATCCAATATTTTTATCTCTCGGACCACTCGTTGCAGCGGTCGCCGCCGGCAATCGAGCGATCATAAAACCGAGTGAATTTACCCCCTATGCTAATCGAGTGCTAAGCGATATTATTTGCGATGCTTTTTCCAGTGATGAAGTGGCTATGGTGGAGGGCGATGCTGACCTTGCCGCTGCTTTTTCGGGTTTGAATTTTGATCATATTATTTTCACTGGCTCCACCAATGTCGGAAAAATGGTCATGGCTGCCGCTGCAAAAAACCTAACCCCGGTAACACTTGAACTTGGCGGCAAATCACCAGCGATAGTGGCCGCCGATGTAACAGCCGATTTTGCGGTAGAAAGAATGTTATATGGCAAATGTCTTAACGCCGGTCAAACCTGCGTCGCGCCGGATTATGTATTGTGCCCAGAAAATAAATTGGCTGAATTGGTCGACTCGTTTAAACAACAATTCGAGCAGTTGTATCCAGACGTCAACGGCGGCGATTACACCTCTGTAATTAACGATCGCCAATTTGAACGCCTTCAAACTTGGCTAAAAGACGCAACCGACAAAGGAGCCGAGATTATCTCTCTAGGCAATAGTAGTGAACAACTACCTCGGTCGATGCCGTTGCAATTAGTTCTAAAGGCCAATTCGAGCATGAGCATAATGCAGCAAGAAATTTTCGGCCCGGTGCTACCAATAATCAGCTATAAAAATATTGCTGAAGCCATAAAAATAGTCAACTCCAGACCACGACCGCTCGCTTTATATTTATTTACTCATAGCACAAAAACCGAAAATCGCGTTTTAAGGCAAACTCACGCTGGCGGTGTTTGTATTAACGATACCGTCAATCACGTTGCCCAAGAAGATTTACCCTTTGGCGGAGTAGGTCCATCTGGAATGGGAAAATATCATGCAAAAGAAGGCTTTATCACCTTTAGTGCGAGTAAATCGGTGCTCAAAAGAGGTCGTTTTAATTCCGCCAAAATGGCCTTTCCACCGTACGGAAAATTAATCCATAATCTCATTTACAAATTTTTGTTGAAATAGTGGCGGCAATTTGGCAAAACTGACTTTTCCTGCCTATACTGAAAGCTAGGTATAACGGCCAGGATGGGCCAGCAGGGACGTAAATGATTAGTGTTTTGCTGTTTGAAGAAAGCAAAGACCACTTTGCTTCAATTGAACGAATGCTTGCCGAACAAAAGAACCAGCAATATGAGATTAGCTGGAACGCCGAATTTTGCGAAGATCTCTTTGCAAATAGCTCTTACGACATTATCTTAATAGTACAACTTGCCAAACGACAAGCCGATCTCGAAATAATCAAAAAAATTATTCATCTCGAATTACCCGTACCAATCGTATTGGTTTCAGATCATAATGATATTGAACGAGACGATCAAGCGATGCTTTTAGGTGCCGCCGACAGTATTCCTCTCGATGAATTATCACCCACATTACTCGACCGAACCATTCGACATGCCATTGGGCGCAGAAATACTGAAGCCAAGCTGAGCTTTTTAGCCACTCACGACCAGTTAACCGGACTGGCCAATCGCTATTTATTTCACGAACATTTGTCTCATTCGATTAGCGTCGCCAAACGCAACCACACCACTTTTGGTTTACTGTTCTTAGACTTAGATAAATTTAAACGGGTGAATGACTCCTTGGGTCATGACGTCGGCGACATGTTAATTATTGAGATCGCTAATCGGATACGAAATGCTGTTCGAGTCACTGATATTGTCGCTCGCATCGGCGGTGATGAATTTACGGTATTACTTGAGGATAACAAAAACAAAAACGAGCTTTCTTTAGTCGCCAAGAAAATTCAACTGGCTATCGAACCCATGATAAAAATCAGACACCATGAACTATATGCAACCACTAGTATTGGCATTGCCTATTTCCCAGAGTGCGGTTTAGAACCGCAAACATTGATGAAAAGCGCAGATATTGCACTTTACAAAGCTAAAGAATATGGTCGCAATGCGTTTCAATTTTTCACCAATGACCTCAATGAGCAGGCAAGGCTCAAACTCGATCTAGAGCGAAGCCTTCGCAGAGCTTTGATTAAGGGCGAATTCGAAATATATTTCCAACCGCAAGTTATAGCCGATAACCAAAATGTCTGTGGGGTGGAAGCATTACTACGCTGGAATCATCCAACCATTGGTTTAGTTGCACCTTCTGATTTTATCCCATTGCTCGAAGAACTTGGATTAATGGTGGGTGTTGAACAATGGGTGATTAGACAAGTTTGTCTTACCGCCAAAGACATAACCGACAGATATGGCGCATTGCGCTTCGCGATTAATATTTCTGGCTCGCATTTTAAATTGGGCGATCTAAAACAAACCATTTACATGGCACTACAAGAAAGCTCCTTGGATGCAGGTTGTTTGGAAATTGAGCTCACTGAAGATATCATGATTGAGCACGTTGAACGTAATAACCGCGTGCTTGACCAACTTGCTGATATTGGTATTTCGATCGCACTGGATGATTTTGGAAAAGGTTATTCGTCACTCAGTTATTTAAAAAATTTCCCCGCTAATATCTTAAAGATCGATAAGGCATTTATCGATAATATATTATCAAATGATAGAGAATCTGCCATTGTTGAGGCAATGATAGATTTGTCCCATAAACTTGGAATAAAAGTAGTTGCAGAAGGCGTCGAAGAAAAACAACAAGCGGCATTTCTAGTTGAAAAAAAGTGCGATTTTATTCAAGGGTTTTACTTTTCAAAACCGATGCCTATTCACGAATTAGATGCTTATTTGAATAGACATTCAATGGAGAAGAATAGAGTAAGCCAATAGTTAGCCACATTTTACTGAATGCTTTGTACCTATTATCGCCGTTTCGAAGAAAGTGATTATTGGGATGAAATTAAAACCGATTTTTTCCAGTGGTGCGATGGCGAATATATTACCAAAGAGTTTGCGAAATTATTCTGACTAAAGATTTTTATGAATCCACCGATGATGCTGCGACTTGGCAACATGTATGAGAACAAGAAAACTTCTAGCTAGATTTCGCTTTTAATACCCGTTTTTTTGACGGTGGGTATTTTTCTAGAAGCTTTTCAGGCCTAATAGGACGTTCAACAAAATTACCTAAACAATTAGGACAAACATTATTGAGCTTGGTCTCAACGCACGCTTTGCAAAAAGTGCATTCAAAGGTACAAATCATTGCCTGTGAAGAATCTGGGGGCAGATCCTTGTCACAATGTTCGCAATTAGGTTTATACCCGTTATCAATGAAGATGCAGGATTCAGCAAGGCTAGAAACAGCCAGATTTGAGGCGAGGAATTTTAGGGCTAGTCATTCTAGCTCAAAATTTCTCAACAAAGAAGATGGTTGTTTATAG
>Ga0316209_1001504_pt1 | contig 23559 bp, 22 predicted proteins | sample 6monopyrite_MG_FD_204945 | JGI IMG/M metagenome (GOLD analysis project Ga0316209, IMG submission 204945) | Microbial mat bacterial communities from mineral coupon in-situ incubated in ocean water Damariscotta River, Maine, United States -... | ecosystem: Environmental > Aquatic > Marine >...
GATTCATAATGCTCTTCGAATCAGGCATGCTACCGACTAGATTATACATTGTGCAATCATTCGGGGTATTTGTTGATCCGAGCGGTATATTCAGGATGGCTCGCAGATGGTTTTCAAATTGACTGGTAGCAGCCCCTTCGATGGTCCAGTGCCCTGAGTTGTGTACCCGAGGAGCAATTTCGTTGGCAACTAATACTTCATCGCAGACAAAAAATTCAAAAACAAGTACGCCAACGTAGTTGAGTTCTGATAGCATTTTCTTCGCATGACCCTCGGCAAGGGATTGCAGGGAATCATTTAATCTTGTCATGCTTTTTACCAAGATGCCATTCTTATGTAGATTTTGTATCAGTGGGTAATATCGAATACTGCCTTGTTGATCGCGTACAGAAATAAGGGAAACTTCCCGGCTGAACTCCATGAATTGTTCAGCTATTAATGGTTGGGCACCAAGATCTTGCCAAACTTCCTTTGCCTGCTCCGGCTTTGTTAGCATCGCCTGGCCTTTGCCATCATAACCAAAGCGTCGGGTTTTTATGACTAAGGTGTCACTGTGTTTATTCGCCACCTGCTCAAGCTGCTCTGCAGAGTCAATCGCATAAAATTTTGGCGTTGGTATGTTGAGATTATTGAAGAGGGTTTTTTCAAGCAGTCGGTCCTGTGATGTACCCACCGCATCAGGGTTGGGATGTACCGTGACGGATTTTTGCAGGTATTTAAGTGTTTCCGCTGGTATGTTTTCTGACTCAACGGTTACAACATCAACCTGACTCGCGAAGTCATTGAGTTTTTTATAATCGTCATATTCTCCGCAAATGAACGTGCCTAGCTCTGCCGCACAAGACTCCGTATTGGGATCATAAAAGACAAACTGTATTCCTCTGGGGATGCCTGCCAGGGCAAGCATTCTTGCCAGTTGCCCAGCGCCCAATATGCCTACTATCATATTGAATCTCTAGGATCAGGATTGGCTAAAACTGTGTCAGTTTGTTGTTGTCGGAAATTGATAAGGTTGGTGCGGATGTCCGGATATTTGTTTGCCAACATGCTAGCAGCCAGTAATGCCGCGTTAATCGCACCAGCACGACCGATTGCCAACGTACCAACAGGAATACCGGCTGGCATTTGTGCAATGGATAACAGTGAATCCATTCCGCTCAATGCTTTAGATTGAACGGGCACCCCAAGTATTGGTAAATGTGTTTTGGCAGCAAGCATGCCTGGTAAGTGAGCTGCGCCACCGGCACCGGCAATAATGATTTCCAGTCCACGATCGGCTGCATTTGTAGCATATTCAAACAGCAGGTCAGGTGTGCGGTGGGCGGATACAACCTGTATTTCATGCTCGATTTGCAGATTTGTTAGAGTATCTACCGTATGTTGCATGGTCTCCCAGTCAGATTTCGATCCCATGACCACTCCAACAACTATATTCATTTTGAATTCCCCTCAATCAGTATCTGTGTATTATAAATACATTTGGGTGTGCTGTAACGTGCTCATACGAATCTAAGCTGCCTTTACGGAACTCAATACTATCTAGAATAAATGCTACTTGGCGAGAACATGCATTTAGGGGGATCAAGTATCTCGTGTCAGTTCAGTTGCGCCATAATGCGCTCATACTTAGATATTGAGTCGGTATATCTAACTATTCCGATTCATTCGACTTGTGTGCGACCATTATTTCTTCCAGTGTTAGCCCTGTCATGCCGTTGATAGTTCGCCATAGGTAATAAAAGATTGCCAACATCATAATCATGGAAGGGATGGCAATGACTGGATAGCTAAGCAGTGTCATCTTGCCGAGTTCCTCGTTAAAAGCCGTACTACCTGACGGGCTAACAACAATCCATTTCGCGAGGATGTAGTTCATTGTGGCTGAGAAGAAAAAGGTGCCGCTCAGTAGATAAGTGGCATTCATTAGACGGGCTTCAAATGATTCGGTATTTCCACGAACATCGAGCTCCTGTTTTATCTTGTCAACATCCATCACAGTCGGACTATAGAGTAGTGATTTGACCAGCGGATAACGAGTGCGTGTGGAAACTAATACGGCAATGCCGAGTAATGCTGGAATAGCAGCTTCCTTGACAGCGAGCCACTGTGGATCGAGTTCCAGCAAGCCAATGCCACCGGTAAGCAATACACTGATTAACCCGAGCAGTGCAATAAAATTGGTTTTCTTGTATTGGAACCGTTCGAATAGACCCCAGGCCAGAGGAAAAGCCAATGCGACAATCAAAGCGGTTGTTGCGCCAAGATCCTCATTACCACTGAGCTTCATCAGGATAAAAGAGGGGATAACAATGCTGACCAGTAGGTCAATCATTGGCCGTGGTTTATGTTCAGGAGGATTTTGTGTTGTTGGGTTGGGGGTACTGTTCATACTTTATACTTACACCAAGTTGTGGCCACGTATACACGTGGCCATGTTATTTAAAAAAAGACTAAAAACTTGTTGCGATTATAACGCCACTTAGCACCACCATAATAGTAGCGAGATAAAGCATATGTATTTTATTATAGCGTGGCATCGTTTTTGTCTGCTGCACACGGATGGGTAAACATGTTTTTGCATTTTTATTCATCAGTTTATACTCCACTTTTATCGTATTAAAAATTGTTACTATTCATCGCCGTTCATAAAGCCTAGTAGATGCAACAAACTAGTGAATAGGTTAAAGATAGCAACATACAAGGTCACGGTCGCCATAATATAGTTGGTTTCGCCGCCATGAATAATGTTACTGGTTTCATAAAGTATCAACCCCGCCATGAGTAACACGAACATGGATGAGACCGCTAACGATAGGCCAGGCATTTCAAAGAAAACCGCGCCCAGACCAGCAAGAAAGCCCACTAATATCCCCACCATAAGGAATCCACCCATAAAGCTGAAATCTTTGCGAGTGGTTAATGCATAACCGGATAAACCAAGGAAAATAGCTCCGGTTGCCCCCATGGCCGTCATGACCACTTGACTGCCATTGGGCAAGGCTAGATAGCTATTGAGGATCGGGCCGAGCGTGTACCCCATGAAACCCGTTAAGGCAAAGACAAAGACCAGTCCCAAACTACGGTTGCGGAATTTTGCAGTCAAGAATAACAGACCGAAATACCCCCCTAACGTTAGCAGTATTCCAGGGTGCGGTAGATTGAGCATCATAGAGACACCTGCCGTTAACGCACTGAAAATCAGTGTCATTGAAAGCAGAATATAGGTGCTGCGGATCACCGTATTGGTCGCAAGAACGGCCGTTTGTGTACGGGCTGAGGTATTTGGAATTGATGTATTCATTTTATATTCTCCAACCGGTTAATTAATTAATGGGGCTGTGTACGTCGACTGTCGGTTCGATATAGTGCAGACGAGACGATCGTTCACGGTCACGATGTCGTGCCAGCCGACGACCAACAGTACGTCCAGCACGATCAGCCGCACGGTCGATTGCTGCATAGAGATCCGCCTCTGTATCCTCAATCACTACGTCAGGTAGATGAGGGAGTAATACATGGATATGGCAACATTTGTCTGCTCCACCACGAGGTCCATTAATATCGGACAGTCGTACCATAATACGCTGGATATGCTCATCTCTTGTACTTAGCGCAAAACCCAAACGGCGCTCAATATAGCCTTGTATGGCCTTTGTTAAAGGAAAATTACGTGCTTGAATATCAATTTGCATAGTCTTCTCCGGTATCGATCTGGTGATTAACGAGGGCTTAGGGTAGGCTTATTCTAAACGAAGGAAAAGTCGAATAATATTGCTATATTGTTCGGTTTTAACGAGGAGAGTGCAAAGGCATGATAAATTATAAACATCTTCATTATTTCTGGATGGTGGCAAAAGAAGGTGGTATCGCCCGTGCGAGTGAGCGTCTGCATATAACACCTCAGACCATCAGCGGGCAGCTCAGTTTACTGGAGGAAAATTTGGGTGAAGCGCTATTTAACCGCATAGGGCGAAACCTGGAAATAACGGAGACTGGACGGCTGGTATTGAGCTATGCCGATGAAATTTTTTCACTCGGCGGTGAGCTTGAAGAAATGGTTAATAATCTTCCGAGTGGTAGACCTCAGGTATTCAAGGTTGGTGTATCCGATGCGGTGCCGAAATCGATTGCCTACCGATTGCTGGCACCGGCGCTACAGTTGCCTGAGCCGGTTCGCATTGTTTGTAATGAAGGTGCTCTTGATTCTTTGCTCGCCGAACTGGCTGTGCACCATGTTGATTTGGTAATCGCTGATGGCCCAATTCCACCTAACGTGAACGTAAGTGGTTTTAATCACCCGCTTGGTGATTGCGGTATTAGTTTTTTTGCCGCACCTGAAGTGGCCAGCAAGCTAGATAAAAACTTTCCGCAAAATCTGAATGGTGCGCCGTTACTTTTGCCCGGAGAAATGACCGTAGTAAGGAGCCGCCTGGTACAATGGTTTAATGGGCTCCATCTGCATCCGCGTATTGTTGGTGAGTTTGATGACAGTGCTTTAATGAAAGCCTTTGGTCAGGGTGGGGCGGGTGTGTTCATTGCGCCAAGCCCCATTGCCAAGGAAGTGGAAAAACAATATGGCGTGGTATCTATTGGTCAGACGGATGAGGTACGTGAACAATTTTACGCTATTTCCGTGGAGCGTAAAATTTCACATCCGGCGGTATCCGCAATTACAGAATCTGCGCGAGAGTGGTTAATTGCAGATGTTCCTTCGAAGCGTAGACAAAAAAAGTAGGATAAAAGAATGATAACTTTCAAGATGGTTTGAGCTGACACACTAAGAATAAATTCTATCGACCTATTAACCACTTTCTTGATTTTATAGCGGAAAATGTAAGTTTAATAAAGACGGTTCCAAAATTGCATACTATACTTCATTGATAAATAAGGACTTGGAGGAATAAATCTTGCGTAATTATGACGAGAAACGGGATTTCGTACGTGTTGCATTAGATAGCGCATTGAGTTTTGGAATACCAGACGATTCGGACGACGATGTAGTGGTAGATACCCAACTGGATCAAACGGCGTTATTAAAAAACTTAAGTGGCCGTGGTTTAATGTTTGTTGCTGAAAACGAAGTTACAAAAGAGTCACTAATTGACATTAAAGTTGTGCCATCTAACGAGCTAACTCAACCATTACATGCTCGAGTGAAAGTCGTCCGTGTGATGAAGCAACGCCATGGAGAAGGCTTTGAAGTGGGTGCGGTTATACAATCGATGTTAGATGACTAGGCGTTGTTTACACTTTTTAGCCTAAATCATTAATTCAATTCGATTTACTAGTTCTTGGCCGTATTGGCTATTTTCAACGTTGTTATAAGATTCGACAGCTTGCTTGGCGTGTCGAGCCATTTGTGGTTCGTGGGCTGTTACTTTATAGCTCGATTCATTGTGTTGTGTATTTGATTTGTTTGCTTGACGTGCTTTAGTGATGTTTATTGGCTGGAGCGTATTGGTTGTTGTTTCTTTGTTTTGCTCTAGACCTGACGCTGAATTTTTTGATTCATCGCTCGCGTCAGTCTCTTTAGCTTCAACAGCACGTTTTTGATTACTTCTTTGTTCTTTTCGAACTTCATCAATAGGTGTTACGTTCGACTGTTCAGCCTTATTTTTTTGCTGGCTGAGCAAGTACGCATCGTTCGTAAAATGTGAGTTATGACTAATTTCCATCTGTTTTCAAACTACTTTATATTAGTGAGATGATTTGGAGGGAAACTAACTGATACCCATCCATAAAAGTAGGCCATTTTAGCAATTATTCAAATAAGCCTCTAGGCACAGCGCACAGAATGTATTGATATGATAATAAAAAAAGACGGAAATTGTTCGAAAATTGAACAACTTAGCCAAGTTTTGAGTAATAAGCATTGGCAAATAGCCTGTGCCGAATCTTGTACGGGGGGATGGGTTGCAAAGCTCTTCACCGATCTTGCTGGTAGCTCGAGCTGGTTTGAGCGCGGGTTTGTCACGTATTCCAATCGAGCAAAGCATGAAATGTTGGGCGTTTCGAATCAAGTACTCGAAGAATTCGGTGCGGTTAGCGAAAACGTTGTAAGAGAAATGGCCGAAGGTGCGTGTGACAAAGCGCGGGTAGAGGTGAGTCTGGCTATTTCTGGTATTGCTGGACCAACCGGTGGCAGTAAAGATAAACCTGTTGGATTAGTTTGGTTTGCGTGGAATATAAACGGGCAGGTTGAAACGTATTCTGAGATTTTCAACGGTGGCCGCGATGCAGTGCGCCAACAGGCGGTAAACGTAGCAATTGATCGATTGTTATCACTCTTAAAAGAAACCTAAGATTTTTTACTCAAAAATCCATTCTGCAAACGGCTCAATTTCCTCACGGTTAATGATAACTAACTGATAGGCATTTGGATTCATCGAATAGTCTGTGCTGGTATCAACCGATAAACGTTGTAGCAGGTAGGCGAGCAGAGCGCCTCTTACCGTTAATTCAATAACGTCATCTTCTGCCGCATAATCTAACAGCAAACTTTTACATTTTCGTTCATTTAACTTTGGATGTGGCATCAGTTTAACCGTTACCATTTCCGTCCAACTATCATCAAACTCAGCGCTAGATTCGGCATCTTTATCAGTGACGGTTGCTTGTTGTATGCGAGATAAAACAAAGTCTCTAAAGTCGAATGTTTCTTCGCTGTAGGCTCGAATGTGCCAACGCAAACCGGTGTTAACCAGTGCATGTGGCTCAATAATACGTTGGTGAGATTCATCGAGTGCTTCATTTCGATCCGATAAGGACAAATAGCTCACTTGAAGCTTTTTGCTATGTTTTGTTGCTCGGATAATTTGCGCCAATATTTCTTTGCTAGGCAGTCGGGTTGGCGTAGGTAACGGTTCGATGGGGATACCATAAATGAGATGCTGACTTTGCGCGCCACCAACCATAATTAAATTACTGGCAATCATAGGTAATGCGACTTCGGGTGTTAAATCAGCAATAACAGCTTCAAAGTGTTCACTGGGTACAAAGCCAAATACAGCATGCTTATAGATAAAATTATCAGGTGCAATTTGGTTATAGAGGTTCAGGTCTTTAGTTGCGGCTGCGTCGGAGAGACCAAAAGTCTTAGCAATATCACTTCTGGTAACCACGCCCGTATAAAATGCCATGATTTCAATGTATTGCAGCCGCTGACGATTTGCCCATTTAAGACGATCGATGGCTTGTTTCTGCATACTCAACTTAATTAACCCTTATGTTTTAGTAACTTACAGTATAGCTAACTATATAGTACTTTATCAATAAAAAGTACTATCAAGTAAAATATATGTAGGTGGTAAAAAGTATTGACATTGAAAAATGTATTAGTTATTGTTGTTTCACGTTGAGTAACGACAGACAGATTAATAACGTGTTTGTGGTTACTTACAGAATTAGTGAAACTAACAATGGATACACACCACAAGGGGATACAACCATGGCTGATAAAGGCGAAAATCAAAAAAAACAAGCTCTCTCAAATGCTTTAGCACAGATTGATAAACAATTTGGTAAAGGCAGCGTAATGCGCTTGGGTGATTCAGCGGGTATGCGCAATATTGAAACGATATCGACGGGCTCTTTGGGGCTGGATGTTGCTTTAGGCGTAGGAGGATTACCTAAAGGGCGAGTTATTGAAATTTACGGTCCTGAATCTTCAGGTAAAACAACACTTACTTTGCAAGTGATTGCCGAATGCCAAAAATTAGGTGGTACTGCCGCGTTTGTTGATGCGGAACATGCACTTGACCCAAGCTATGCAGAGAAATTGGGTGTAGATGTAGACGAGTTACTCGTATCTCAACCAGACACTGGTGAGCAAGCTTTAGAAATTACCGATATGCTCGTTCGCTCAAGTGCGGTTAACGTTATTGTTATTGACTCGGTTGCCGCATTAACGCCGCGTGCTGAAATTGAAGGCGATATGGGGGACTCACACATGGGGCTCCAGGCACGTTTATTAAGTCAGGCTTTGCGTAAATTAACGGCAAATATTAAAAAATCTAACACAATGGTAATCTTTATTAATCAACTCCGTATGAAAATTGGTGTGATGTTTGGCAACCCTGAAACAACAACGGGTGGTAATGCACTTAAGTTCTATTCATCGGTTCGTTTAGATATTCGTCGTATTGGTGCAATTAAAAAGGGTGATGAAATACTCGGTAATGAAACTCGCGTTAAAGTCGTTAAAAATAAAGTTGCTCCACCCTTTAAACAAGTTGTTTTTGATCTTTTATATGGTGAAGGTATTTCGCGTGAAGGTGAAATTATAGAGTTAGGTGTTGCGCATGATTTAATCGATAAAGCGGGCTCTTGGTATAGCTATAATGGTGATCGAATTGGCCAGGGTAAAGATAATGTGCGTAATTTCTTAAAAGACAATCCAGATATTGCATTTGATTTGGAAGAGAAAATTAGAACAATTTTATTACCAAGTGATTTAGACGAAGTTGAAGAAGCTGATGTCGTTGTTGGAAAGAAGGGTGCAAAGAAAAAAGATGCTACCGATGATATTGAACTTGCAGAAGTTAAAGTCTGATTCTAGTTTTTATTTTAATTCATAAGTTATTTAGACATGGACGCAAAAATATACGCAGCCGCTATCAGAGTGCTCGCAGGACGCGAGCATAGCGGTTACGAATTAAAAACGAAACTAGAAAAAAAAGGTTATGCTGCTAGTGATATTGATGATGTCGTTGAACAACTAATAAAAGATAAATACCTGGACGAGACACGATTTGCAGAAGTCTTTGTTAGCTCAAAAATACGGCGTGGGCTTGGCCCAATAAGAATTCAGTTAGAGTTACAGCAGCGTAGAGTTGACGAAAGCTTAATAGATGAGTATCTTGATTTTAATCAAACGCAATGGTTTGAGCTAGCTAGTGATGTGCGTTGCAAGCGTTTTGGAAATGATCTGCCTATTGATATAAAAGACCAATCCAAACAGATTCGTTTTTTACAACAACGTGGTTTTACGCAACAGCATATTATGAGCATTATTAAAAATAACAATTTTGAAGATTGAATGAAGTTCACCTTGTCACCCAAGTTTATATTTTTAAGCAGCACCGTTGTGTATTTGCTCGCCGTATTTTTGAGTGTGCAAATTTCAGTATCTACACCTTGGGTAGGCGTTGAATTAAATGTTAATAATGTTACAGGTGATGTGATCGTTTCATCGGTTGAACCGAATAGTCCTGCTGCTGGAATTATTACTGAGAATGAAATTATCACATCGGTATCAGGGGCAATGAGGAGGGTTGAGGTAAATGATTTTCTTATAAATGAGATGCCATTTAATCTTAAAACATATAAAGAGTTTAATTACTTTTTTAGTTTACAAAGTAATGTAAGTCGTTTATTAGATGAAAAAAACATAGTATTTGAGACGAGCGAGGGTAGTTCGCACGAAATACAACCGGCACCAGTTCGTCCTATTAGTTCGCTCCCTGTTATATATTGGTTGCAACTCCTCATTGGAGGAGCCGTATTTTTTGTTAGTATGGCTGTACTAGCATTTTCTTCGAAAGAGACACAAATTGTTAATATTTGCTTTGCGCTTGCGGGGTTAAGTTTTTTAGTTTTATCTAATGTTGTTGCAATTTATACCAGCCGAGAGTTAGTGTTAAACGGCAGTTTGTTTTATATATTATCGATGGTTCAATATTATGCATCATTAGCATTCGTTTCGTTTTTTATATCTATATTTTGTTTTTACCCGATGCGGGCAAAACAAGCTAAAAGGTTAATGCAGCTCTTGTTTGCGTTAAGCTTTTTATCCTTGTTACATATATTTCAAGTATTCGATTCACTGTTATTTAGTGTTTATGGTTTATTTTATGTCATTGCTATATTAGGGATATTTTTTATAACACTTCAATACAACTACACTCGCGGTTTTATTGTTGAGCGAGCATCATTACGCTGGTTAGTGTACGCATTAATCACTGGCGACGTTCTATTTTTTATAATAAGTATTATCCCTCTAGTAACAACGTTAGATTTAATACATAAACAGTTTTTTTATTGGGTTGCTTTATTCAGTGTTTACGTTGGTATAGCGTTAGGTTTAAAAAAGTATAAACTTTTTAAATTAGAGTTATGGGCGCTGTATTCCTGGGTGTGGATGTTTGGGGGTTTAATTGTACTTGGCTTAGCCGTACTTTTAATGATTACTTTTAATGTTAGTTCAGTTGTTGCTTTATTATTATCAGTATTAGTAGTGGGGTGGTTATATTTTCCATTGCGCCATTGGTTGTGGGAAAATTATGCATTTGGTTTTAACCGTACCCAATATCAAGATCGTTTACCTGAGTTATTAGAAATTATTCTCTCCTCAAAATCAGTAAGAAGTAGTAAAGAGCAATGGGAGTTTTTATTACGTCAGGTTTTTGATCCTGTTCTTGTTATGCATGAAACAGATGAGAACGAAGAAATCACCATTAAAGAAAGTGGTGCTGTGTTGCACGTACCAGAATTTGATCATATTCCTGCACTAGCCCTTGCAGGTGTTGAGCGAGGTAGTCGGCTATTTAATTCAAATGATATTAGCTTTTTAACCAGTATGATGACTTTGTTTCAACATGCACAACAATTTAAAGGTGCGTATGAACAAGGTGTGCATGAAGAACGAACACGAATAGCGAGAGATTTACATGATGATGTCGCTGCAAGATTATTAACGCTAATTCATAAAACGGAAGGAACACCACAAGAACCACTTGCAAGAGAAGCTTTAGTTACTTTACGTGAATCAATTAATTCTTTAGGTGGTGCTAAAGAACAAAAGCTCGATGACATATTGCGTGAGTTACGAATTGATGTAGAGTTTAGATTGGATGCTGTTAATATTGAGCTATACTGGGAACAAGATAGACAGATGTATCAGAAAAATATTTCTTCTCGTCAAGCAACAAATTTTAAACGTGTCGCACAAGAAATAATAACGAATATATTAAAACACGCTAAAGCTAACAATGTTCGAGTTGAAAGTCGTTTTGTAGATGACCTTTTTATATTGTCAGTTTGCGATGATGGCAGTACAAAATTGATGAAAGATTGGATTAATGGGCGTGGTGTGAATAATATTCGTACACGAATGGAAGAATCTGGTGGTACGGTACGCTGGAACCAGCGTATTATGGAAGAACAATTAGCGGGAACTTGTGTCGATATCAACATTCCGATCTAAGTTTTGGTCTATTGATAAGCATGACGTAAAGGATTTATAAATGAAAACAGCATTATTATTAGAAGATTATGAAGAAACTCGCACATGGCTTGCATGCATCGTTCGAGCAGCGTTTGATGAAGTTGAGGTACACGAAGCAGCAACCTTAGAACAGGGGCGTATGATATTAGCTTCAACTAAAGTCGATATTGCTTTAATTGATATTAATTTACCTGATGGTAATGGTGTCGATTTTGTTAAAGATGTTATGGCTACTTCACCCGAAACATACTGTGTGATGGCAACAATTTCAGATAGTGATGAGCATATTTTCCCTGCTTTAAAAGCGGGTGCGCAGGGTTATTTGTTGAAGGAGCAAAGTACCAATGAGTTTATTACAGCATTACAGGGTATTATAAAAGGTGATCCACCTTTATCGCCGTCAATTGCCCGTAAGATGATGTCCTTTTTTACTGATGATACAAGCGTAAGCAAAGCATCAAAACTTTCTGGACGAGAAACTGAGATACTCACTCTAATAGCAAAAGGTTTAAAAAGGAACGAAGTTGCCGCGTTACTTGAGTTAAGTCCGAATACTGTGGCAGCACATTTAAAGCGCATTTATAACAAGCTGAGTGTATCAACTCGAGCTGAAGCAACCTTAGAAGCATTGCGTCTAGGTTTGGTGAACGTTACTCATTAATCGCACCAATAAGCCTATTTTTAAGCATTTTCTAAAAAAAATCCTTCTATATAACGCTGTTTCCTATTTGAAAATAGCATATAATTGCGCCTGATATTTCTTCCAAATTATTGAATTTAATAGTGAATTAGAATTAAAGCATGAAAACTCAAAAACCCAACAGCATAAGTTCAAGCGCTGACATTAGAAAAGCTTTCCTTAATTATTTTAAAGAGAAAGAACATGAAATTGTCGATTCAAGCTCATTAGTGCCAGGTAGTGACCCTACACTTTTATTTACAAATGCCGGTATGGTGCAATTTAAAGATGTATTTTTAGGTCAAGACAAACGTCCATACAATCGTGCGACCTCTTCGCAACGATGTGTACGTGCGGGTGGAAAACATAATGATCTAGAGAACGTGGGGTATACCGCTCGACACCATACTTTCTTTGAAATGCTGGGCAATTTTAGTTTTGGTGATTACTTCAAACGTGAAGCAATACACTATGCGTGGGAATTTTTAACCGAAGTTTTGAATTTACCCGCTGAAAAATTATGGGTAACAGTTTTTAAAGAAGACCAGGAAGCTGAAGATATTTGGTTAAAAGAAATGAAAATTTCTCCAGAACGTTTTAGTCGTATTGGTGCAAAAGATAATTTTTGGTCGATGGGTGATACTGGACCTTGTGGCCCATGTTCAGAAATATTTTATGACCATGGTGAAGATATCCCAGGTGGCCCACCAGGTACACTAGAAGAAGATGGTGACCGTTATATTGAAATTTGGAATTTAGTTTTCATGCAATATGATCGTGATGCTGAGGGTACGTTAAACCCTTTACCTAAACCTTCTGTAGATACTGGCATGGGGCTTGAACGTCTAGCCGCTATTTTACAAAATGGGCATAGCAATTATGATATTGATTTATTTCAAGCATTGATTAAATCTATAGCTACGATTGCTCAGTATAAAGATTTAGAAAATAATTCCTTAAAAGTTATTGCCGATCATATTCGCTCTTGTAGTTTTATGATTGTTGATGGAGTCATTCCTTCAAATGAAGGACGTGGTTATGTATTACGTAGAATAATTCGTCGAGCCATTCGTCATGGACATAAACTCGGAGTACGTGATTCTTTCTTCTATAAAGTCGTTGCCGAGCTTGTTGCTCAGATGGGTGAAGCTTACCCTGAACTCGCCAAAATGCAGGCTCAAGTAGAAAAAGTATTGCTTAAGGAAGAACAACGATTTGCTGAAACATTAGACCAGGGCATGTCGATACTTGAGCAAGCAATCACCGAATTAACAGGCAAAGAGATTCCCGGTGAAACTGTCTTTAAGCTCTATGATACTTATGGTTTCCCCTATGATTTAACGGCTGATATTGCACGTGAACGGAAACTAACGATTGATAAAAAAGGGTTTGATGCTGCAATGGAAGCGCAACGTGAACGTGCGCGTTCAGGTAAATCTTTCACTGCGGATTATGCTAAAGCGATTAAGGTAGAAGGTTCAACAGAATTTACTGGCTATGAATGTTTAAAAGATACGAGTAATGTAACTGCTTTATTTAAAGATGGCTCTGCAGTGGAACAATTAAATGAAGGAGAAGAAGGAATGTTGATTTTAGATAACACGCCTTTTTATGCTGAGTCTGGCGGTCAAGTGGGTGACCATGGTGAACTTGTATCGGGTGATGCCATTTTTACCGTAACCGATACTCAAAAACAAGGTAATGTGTTTGCACATATTGGCGTGGTATCTAAAGGCTCAATAAAAGTAGGGCAGAATTGTGAAGCTTATGTTGAAGAATCAGAACGCCAACAAATAGCAGAACATCACTCGGCAACACATTTAATGCATGCGGCTTTACGCGATGTTCTTGGTGATCATGTTCAACAAAAAGGCTCCTTGGTTGATGCTGAAAAATTACGTTTTGACTTTTCACATTTTGAGCCAATAACACTTGAGCAGCTTGCTCAGATTGAGTCATTGGTGAATACGCATATTCGTTGTAACCATGATGTAGAAACAAAAATAATGACTCAAGATGATGCGATTGCTTCTGGTGCTATGGCCTTGTTTGGTGAAAAGTACGGAGACAGTGTTCGAGTGCTTGATATGGGAGGTTTTTCGATTGAACTATGTGGTGGAACCCATGTTCAACGGACGGGAGACCTTGGTATTTTTAAAATACTCAGCGAAACAGGTGTTGCTGCGGGTGTGCGTCGAATTGAAGCCGTTGCTGGCAGCAAAGCTTATGAATGGGTTGAGCAAGGTGAAGAGACTCTTTTAAATATAGCGAGTTTAGTAAAAGGTAAACGTGACGATGCACTACAGAAAGTAGAACAACTTTTATCGCACAACCGTAAGCTTGAAAAAGAGCTGGATAAACTAAAAGCGAAAATGGCGAGTAGCCAAGGGAGTGATTTGGCCTCTCAAGCACAAAACATTTCGGGTATTAATGTTTTAGCGGCAAAATTAGATGGTGCGGATGTTAAAGTTCTTCGAGAAACACTCGATCAACTTAAAAACAAGTTAGGTAACGCGGCAGTTGTCTTAGCCGCTGTTGATGGTAACAAAGTAAGTATTGTTGCTGGTGTATCAAAAGATAAAACGAATATTATTAAGGCGGGAGACTTAGTGAATGTTGTTGCCGAGCAAGTGGGCGGTCGAGGTGGTGGGAGACCTGACATGGCTCAAGCTGGCGGTACCAATCCGGAGGGGTTAGATGCAGCATTGAAATCAGTCCCCGATTGGATTAAGCAACAAATAGGGACATAAGATTGAAAATTAAGCTTTTTGATGGTATTTGGGTGCGATTCGCACTTAGTTAGTTATCGTTAGCCGCTTAAATAGTGCATATTTTCGCCATTTTGGGTAGAATGCACCACTTCATCTTTAATATCATTAAAGTAACATTTAGATTGCGCCTTTTCAGGGGAGGGGCATGGCTTTATTAGTGCAAAAATTTGGTGGGACGTCGGTCGGCACGGTTGAAAAAATCGAGAAAATTGCTGATAAACTGATTCAATCGCAAAAAGCCGGCAATAGCATTGTCGCGGTTGTTTCTGCTATGAGCGGAGAAACAAACCGTCTTATTGAGTTAGCAAAACACATATCTTCCGATCCGAATGCGCGAGAATATGATGTTTTAGTTTCAACTGGCGAACAAGTCACGATTGCACTACTAACGATGGCCTTGCATGCACGTGGTGTAGATGCACGTTCCTATACAGGTACTCAAGTAAGAATATTAACAGATGACTCGCATACCAAAGCCCGCATTATGAAAATTGATGATGCGCCTATGCAAAATGATTTAGATAATGGACGAATGATTGTTGTTGCGGGTTTTCAAGGGGTTGATGAAAATGGCAACATTACGACTTTAGGTCGAGGTGGTTCTGATACCACGGCTGTTGCGTTAGCGGCTGCTCTAAAAGCAGATGAATGCCAAATTTTTACCGATGTTGATGGGGTCTATACAACAGACCCAAGAGTTGAACCTAATGCACGTAGGTTAGACCGAATCACATTTGAAGAAATGTTAGAAATGGCAAGTTTAGGCTCAAAAGTATTACAAATTCGAGCTGTCGAATTTGCTGGAAAATATAATGTACCGCTTCGGGTTGTGTCTTCGTTTGAAGATGGCCCAGGCACATTAATAAGCTATGAACAAAGAACTGAGGGTAAGACAATGGAACAGCCAGTCATTTCAGGTATTGCATTTAATCGTGACGAAGCAAAACTAACGATTTTAGGTGTACCGGATCAACCGGGTGTTGCTCATCAAATATTAGGGCCAATTAGTGACGCTAATATTGAGGTAGACATGATTATTCAGAATGTCGCGGCTGATAGTACAACCGATTTTACCTTTACCGTTCATAGAAATGATTACGATAAAGCACTGAAGATTTTGGAAGAAATTTCAACGTCATTGGGTGCTCGTGAAGTTGTTGGCGACCAAAAAATTGTGAAAGTATCCATCGTGGGAGTGGGGATGCGTTCACATGCCGGTATAGCCAGCAAAATGTTTAAAGCCTTATCGGATGAAGGCATTAATATTCGCATGATTTCCACATCTGAAATTAAAATTTCAGTGGTTATTGATGAGAAATATCTGGAGTTAGGGGTTCGTACACTACATTCAGCATTTGGACTTGCTGAAACTCCAAGTAGTTGATTTTTAACTAATTTAAAATGAATAAGTTAAAAATTTAAAGTTTTAGATTACCTTGACGATAAACAAGGATAGCGAACTAAGTTGCGGCAAGGAACGTAGCAGTCGTGTAGGTAATCTGACTGATTAAGGAGAATGCTTAAATGCTAATTTTAACAAGACGCGTCGGTGAGACGTTAATGATCGGCGATGAAGTAACAGTTACTGTCCTCGGCGTTAAAGGTAATCAAGTTCGTATTGGGGTTAATGCGCCCAAAGAAGTGTCAGTACACCGTGAAGAAATTTATGAACGTATTAAAAATGAAAAAAATGCAGAAAGTAAGGATCCTAACGATCCTAATGGAAATGTGTAGGTATTAAAGAGTTTTTTTAGAAATTTACTTTACCTTAACCGGTAGCCCTAGTATCCTTTGCATCCCCAAATGTTGACACTTTAGTGAAAACATTTGGGGATTTGTAATTTTAGGGCTAAGCGAATTTATCCTATTAAATATCAAATTTTAATTTCTTGGAGAGTTGGCTGCAGGCGCGCGCCTGCTAAAGATGTATAGGGTTAAGTTTATCGAGACTTCATTATCTCCACGCAGAATGTAGATTTGTTAAGAAGTTTTTGGAGTATATATTTCAGAAGCAAATGATAACAAGGATTTATAGTAAAATTATATGTGATAAAAGTAAGAGATGTATCTCTTTAAATTATCTCGTGTAGTTAAGTTTTATGATATTATCTGTTAGTTAAAAATGTTTATGGAGAGCTGGCCGAGTGGCTGAAGGCGCGCCCCTGCTAAGGGCGTATAGGGTTAAACCTATCGAGAGTTCGAATCTCTCGCTCTCCGCCATTTTCCTTTCTAAATCAATAGATTATACTGAATTATTGGTTCATTCTAAATTTATTAACGCATAATCTCTTGGTGATATAATTTGTGATATTTTCTAAATATTTTTATGCTGATCGATTATAAAAATATATATCCGAACCGGGTTTGATACGGTATAGCTTGGCTGCTTACCACCATCTTGTAACAATTCCCCAGTTTCTAATAAAAGTTTTGCAGCATCAATTCTTCTGCGGAAAGATTTCTTATCCACTTTATGAGCCATAATGATTTCATAAGCTTTTTGTGATTCAGTTAAGGTGAATTCTGTAGGTAGTAGATGTATTTTGGCAAAGTCGTGTAACTAACTTTACTGCGTAATCTATCAATTGATTTATTACGCAACTCAAAAGACTCCTCCTTTAATAGAATAATTTAATTTTCTTCTCTGAGTTCATTTTTTGCATCTTGCAGAATTAACTTTGCACCTCGAAGAATAACAATAGCTATGACTATACCAATTACGATATCCGGCCAACGGCTATCTAGCCACCATACCAGTGCACCACCAATAATAACGCCTAAATTTGCAATTACGTCATTGGCTGAAAATATCCAACTAGCTCGCATATGGACTTCACCATCTTTGTGTTTATGAATAAGTACTAAACAAATAAGGTTGGCAATAAGCGCAATGAGCCCCATGATCATGATGAGTTCTGAGACGGGTTCGCTACCTTGAATTACACGTCGAATAATATCGATTAGAATGAGTAAGCCAAGTACGGACTGAAAATAACCGCTGACTAAGGCCGCTTTTGCTTTATCTTTCGCCGCACGGCCAACTACATATAAACCAATGCCATAGACAACCGCATCGGCAAACATATCAAAAGAGTCGGCAATGAGTGCAGTCGATTCAGCAAACCAGCCAATACTAATTTCAATGAAAAACATTGAGGCATTAATGGCTAACAACCAGTACAAGACACTTTTTTGTGACTGATCTTTTATTTCTATGTTACAACCGCAATCGCTCATAACTATATTTTCGTCCTAGTCATATCGATTCCTACGGTTCACAGTTTTGAATTTCAAATTCAAGTGTTGAATGTTCAATCGAAAACTCCTGTAATATTATTTCTTTTAAACCAGTTTTAATTTTTTCTATTTGGCTGTAATTTGTAATAACAACATGGGCTTCTAATGCATTACGGTGCTCATCAAGTTGCCAGATATGAACATGGTGCACATTAGTCACATCAGAATATTTTTGCATTGTCATAATAACTTCATCAACGGAAATATTATCTGGCGTACCTTCCATTAGAATATGAATGGTTTTTGGTAACATTGTTGCTGCTTGATAAAGTACATATGCAGCAATCATTAAGGTGAGTAAAGTATCGCTCCAGTACCATTGATAAAGTAAAATGAGTGAGCCGGCAATAATAACGCCAACAGAAGCTAATGCATCGGAAACATTATGCAAAAAAGCGGCTTTAATGTTCATACTGTTTTTTGACATAGTAAACGTCAATACTGCTGTTGCAACATCGATAACAAGTGCAACACTAGCGACAATAACAACCGTCCAACCTTCGATAATTTGTGGTTCAAAGACACGCCATATTGCTTCGTAGATGAGGTAAATGCCGATTAATACCAACGAGACCAGATTGATGAGTGTGGCAATCACTTCTGCGCGTTTGTAGCCGAATGTTTTATAGTGATCAGCGGGTTGTCGACCTATTTTTCGTGCTACCCACGCGATGAGAAGTGATGCCGCATCACTAAAGTTGTGTAGCGCATCTGCAATCAACGACAGGCTACCGGAGACTATGCCGCCGATAACCTGTGCCAGAGTAAGAAGCATATTGATGACAATCGCAATGATTAGACGACGGTCACCCATAGCTTCTGCATGTTGATGATTGTTATTCTCCACTCTTTATTTGTTATTCCTTTGCATATTTTTTGCGTGAAAATGTTTCATACAAAACAGGTATCACAAATAAGGTTAACAGTGTTGAAGAAAATAACCCACCAACAACAACCGTTGCCAGTGGGCGTTGTACTTCAGAGCCCACACCGGTAGCCAGTAACATCGGAATTAAACCCAGTGCTGCAATAAAGGCCGTCATTAATACAGGGCGTAATCGGGAAATAGCACCTTCAAAGATAGAATCTTTAATGGATGTTCCTCCTTCATAGCGGTTATTTATGGCGTTAACCATCACAACACCATTGAGTACCGCAACACCAAAGAGAGCAATAAAACCAATCGAGCCTGGTACTGAAAGATACTGACCAGAAATAAATAATGCCGCGATACCACCAATTAATGCTAAAGGAACATTCAACATAATGAGCATAGCTTGGCCAACAGAGTTAAAGGCAAAATAAAGTAATAAGAATATTAAGCCTAATGATAATGGAACAACAACCATTAATTTTGCTTGTGCGCGTTGCTGGTTTTCAAACTGGCCACCATAAACGACAGAATAGCCCGGAGGTAAATCTATATCGCTGTCTATACGTTGGCTAATTTCTGCTACCAGACCACCCATATCACGACCTTCGACATTTACTTGAATAACAACACGACGTTGCACATCATCACGACGAATTTGTGGTGGTCCAGATTCAATGCCGACTGTTGCAACATCTTCTAGTGTTATCCATGCGCCACTTGCAGATTGAATAATCAACTTACCAATCGCTTCAACACTATTGCGATATTCTTCATCAAGTCGAACATAAATGTTGTAACGTTCATTACCGCTGATCACTTGTCCAGCTTCTTGACCGCCAATCGCGTTACTAACGAGACTCATGATTTGATCCATAGGAATACCATAACGAGCAAGCTTGTCACGGTCTGGGCGAATCACTAACTGCGCTTCACCTTCTATTTGCTCCATGGCCACGCCAACCGTTCCTTCGATAGACTTAACTAGCTTTTCAATTTCACTACCTTTTGCTGCAAGTGTATTTAGATCTGGCCCAAATAGTTTAATGGCAAGCTGTGCTTTTATGCCTGAAAGTAATTCATCAACTCGTGTTGCGATCGGTTGAGAAAAAGAAAACAACAAACCAGGCATAACGGACATTTTCTCTTCCATTAATACCTGTATTTCTTTTCGGTTACTGGCACTTGTCCATTCGCTAACGGGTTTCAAACCGATGTAGATTTCTACGTTGGAAACAGGCTCTGGATCACCGCCAATTTCTGCTCGGCCAACACGACTCGTTGCATAGAGTACTTCTGGAAATTCCAGCAATATATTTTCCATCTTATCTGCAACGGTGAGGGCAGTATCCATGCTTGATGAAGGCGCTAAAGTAACACGAAGATTTATGGTGCCTTCTTCAAGCTCAGGAACAAATTCAGTGCCAAGAAAAGGTACAAGAATAAGTGAGCCAACAAATAAACCAATGGCTACTTTAACAACGAGTGATTTTTTTTGTAACGCTTGTGTTAAACGTGAACGATATTGCTTGTCAATTGGCTTTAATATTGGGCTTTCTTTTTCAATGACACCTCTTTTAAAAGCATAAGTGGCTAAAGCTGGAATAACCATTAATGCAACAAACAATGAAGCAAACATCGCTAATACAATTGAAATAGCCATCGGTTGAAATAATTTACCCTCGACACCTTCTAAACTAAATAGAGGAGCAAAAACGATACTGATAATCAATACGGCAAAAAATACAGGACGACCAACTTCTTTAGCCGCTTCCTGAATCCGTAATGCCATACCACCACTGTCATTTGCTGAATTATAAGGATGATCATCATTTTCAGCTTGTTTCTGGTGTGATTTATGTTGCGCATCGGGATGGGTTAGATGACTAAAAATATGTTCCATCATTACAACAGAACCATCCACCATCATACCAATTGCAATTGCAAGACCACCTAGTGACATTAAGTTAGCTGATACGCCCCAATAAGCCATTGCCATTAATGCCAGACCAATTGAAATTGGAATAGACAATAATACTAATAATGTTGCACGAAGATTCATTAAGAAAATCATTAGAATGATTACGATCAAAACAAAGGCTTCAAGCAGTGCTTTTGTTACTGTACTTACCGCTTTATCAATGAGTTCAGATTGGTCATAAACTGCTTCAATCGTTACACCATCTGGTAGTGCTTGTTGTACAAGAGGTAAACGGTCTTTAATGCTATCTATTGTTTCTTTTGTGTTTGCACCCATACGTTTTAAGACGACGCCTGTCATTACTTCGCCTAACGACTGTGCATCACCATTTTCGTCTCGGCGTGAAAGAGTCACTGCACCTTGGCGAATTTCTGAACCAAACTCAACTTTTGCAATATCGCTGACACGAACAACAACACCATCAACTTGTTTTAATGGAATATTTCCAATATCGCGCAGGCCATCCTGATTTGCTCGTAACCAACCTACACCACGAATAACAAGTTGTTCCTGGCCTCTATCCATGTACCAGCCACCTGCATTGCGGTTACCCGTTTCGATAGCTTCTGAAATTTCACTGATACTAAGGTTATAAGAAAGTAATTTTTTAGGATCAACTTGTACTTGGTACTGGCGAACTTCACCACCAAAAGAAAGGATTTCAGTAACGCCTTCAACGGGCATTAATAAAAGTTTAACTACCCAATCATTAAAACTACGCAATGCCATGATGTCATATTTTTTTGGATCATCGGCACGTAATATATATTGGTATACCATGCTCAAACCCGATGTATTTGGCCCCATTTCAGGAGTACCAATACCATTAGGAACTTGTTCTTTAGCGGCTTGTAGTCGCTCAAATACAAGTTGTCTTGCAAAGTAAATATCGGTACCTTCTTTGAATACCACTGTTACCATCGACAAGCCTGTTTTAGAAATAGAGCGTACTTCTTTTACATCTGGCAAGCTATACATTACCGCTTCAACGGGGTAAGTAATAAGCTGTTCAACTTCTTCCGAAGCTAAACCTTCTGCCACAGTATTAATACTAACTTGTATATTTGAAACGTCAGGAAACGCATCCAGATTAAGTTTAGGAATAATCATTGCTGCGCCAATCATTGTCGCAATTAACACCAGAACGATTAGCAAGCGACTACCAACAGAAATTTCTATTAATTTATTTAACATTGTGAGTCACCCTTAATGATCGTGAATTTCAAAGCCACTTTTTGCCATCTCAGATTGCACAAAAAATGCACCTTGAGTAACAACGCGTGTGCCAGGCTTAATGCCTTCAATGATAGCTGTGCCATTACTGAAATGTTTGACTTCAACTTCTACAGCTTTAAATTCACCGGCCTCATCTTGTTCAACAAAAATTTGCCAGTCACCATCACTACTGCGTAATACTGCTGCTTCAGGCAGCTGTAAAGCCTTAGTTGTATTATTTGTTGAGAGTAAAGTTGAAACAAACATACCTGCGTGCAATTTGTCGTCTTTATTATCAACTTCAATGCGAATAGCAGAGGTACGGGTTGTCTCGTCAAGCGTGTGGTGTAATTGAATAACCTTTGCAGACATTCTCAACTTATCGATGATTATTTCTGCGCTAGCACCAATCTTAATTTGGCCTGCTACTTTAGGCGTAACACGCGCTTCAACCCACATGGTAGATTCATCTGCAATCAACATAAGCTCATAACCGGCTTCAATGTATTGACCAACAATGAATTTATCATGCAAAATTCGTCCCGCTTGTTTAGCAACTAGTTTAAATGAACCATCAGCGCTGCGTTTTTGTGCAAGTAGCGCATTAATTTCTTTTTGGTTCATGCCATACGCTTTTGCATTTGCATACGATTTTTCGTATTCAATTTTAGCTGTTAAAAAACGGCGAGCTGAAACAACTTTACGCCCCAATTTTTTAACGCGCTTCCATTCCTTATCAGCTAAAAGAAGTTGACCTTGTGCTTCAGCCATTTCAACGCTCGACAATGTGACTAATGCTTGTCCTTCAGTCACTTCATCACCTAACTTAGCATGGCGTTTTGTAACCTGAGCATTGATACGTGGTGAAACTTTGATTGTGCGATAGGCGTTTAACTTTACTTCACCTGGCGCACGTATAGTCACTGCTGCTTCACTTATTGCTAATGCTTTAACAACAATATTTGCTGCTTTCATTTGAGCGGGTTTTAGATGAGTGCTACCTGTTTCTTCTTCTTGTTCACCTTCTTTTTCATGCTTATCGCCATCGCCATGTTCATCATGGCCTTTGCTTTCAGAATGGTTTTCTGCTGCTTGTGATGCAGGTTCCTTTTCATCGCTACAAGCGGCTAAAGAGAATAAAGAAACTGAAAGTAGAGAAATTAATAGTATGCGGATCATTTTATTGATTCCTTGTAGAGTTAAGTTGTAACCATGATTCAATTTGAGCTGTCGAATCGAGCCAGGTCAGCCAGCTAGCCCATAATGTTGTCTGGAGTTCAATGCCAGCAGACTGGGTATCTAGGTTTTGTTTTATTTGAACAAGGTAATCCGTTGTACTTAAATCACCTGTGCGCCATAACTGCTTTAATAGTTTAAGCTGTCGGTTCATACTTTTTTGCCCACTTTGTTGCCACTGCACCCATGCTTCACGCATTAGCTGATAGTGTCTGGTTTGTGTTGTAATATCACGCCTCAGATCACGCCATGCTTGCAGCGAGAGCTGTTCAGCTTGTAAATATT
>Ga0316209_1001506_pt1 | contig 23542 bp, 18 predicted proteins | sample 6monopyrite_MG_FD_204945 | JGI IMG/M metagenome (GOLD analysis project Ga0316209, IMG submission 204945) | Microbial mat bacterial communities from mineral coupon in-situ incubated in ocean water Damariscotta River, Maine, United States -... | ecosystem: Environmental > Aquatic > Marine >...
ATCGAACGAGTTCTTGTCTTTACAGAACTGCGAAAATTGGCACACAAACCGATCAACACACTTTCCAAAGGGATGTCACAACGACTCGGACTGGGACGAACGCTCATTCATGATCCGCAGGTACTCATTCTCGATGAACCCGCAGCCGGGCTGGATCCGCGTGCGCGAGTGGAACTTCGCGAGCTGATTCATTTACTCGCCACCGAAATGAACAAGACCGTTTTAATCAGCTCGCACATTCTGACCGAACTGGGTGAAATCTGCGACTCAGCTGCAATCATCGAAGCGGGCAAAATTCTGATGCACGGCACAATTAATGAACTCAGAAACTTCAAACCGAAAAAAGAAGGACCGCAAGCGACCGCAGAGACGATAGCCGTTTCGGTACTTTCCAAGATAGAGGAACTGGAAAAATGGTTACTCGAACAACCATTCGTTTCCCATGTTTCTCCCGCACTGGATCAAATTACTTTCGAATTTGCTGGCGACAAAATACAACAGGCAGACCTGCTGAAACGAATGATTGAAAAACAATTCCCGGTTCTGGAATTCGCAGGAAAATCAGAAACCCTCGAAGACGCCTTCATGTCAATCACCGAAGGCATCGTCCAGTAACGCTGTTTCCTTTGTATCTTATCAACCTAACCCGGTGTAGCCGGAACCCAATCAGGTATTTAGGCGTTAGGTAGTGGGCGTTAGGGAAAAGTAGGTTAGGCTTTCCAGCCTGACGAATGTGGCCTCCATGAGATTTACTCTCTGATTGACCAGTGATCTCTGTTTTATTTATTGAAAAATCAGTGTAATTCGTGTCAGGCTGGAAAGCCTAACCTACGATTCATCAAAAATATCCTGCCAGTTTTTCGCAGGATTTCATTGATAAGATAATAATGTAAAGGATATTTGATGCAGCTGGTTCCTGGTATTCACGCATTTCTCGTTATGTTAGCTGCCCTGTTCCTACCGGTTGTGGAAGCGGTTGCTTCGGAAATCGCACAACAAAAGCGGCCCAATATTATTCTGGTGATGGCGGATGATCTGGGCTGGTCGGATATCGGTTGTTACGGCGGCGAAATAAAAACGCCGCATATAGATTCACTCGCCCGGGATGGTTTGAGGTTCGCACAGTTTTACAACAACGCTATTTGCGGACCGACGCGGGCTTCGCTGCTGACCGGGCTGTACTGTCAGCAAGTAGGACACCGTGGGGATCGCTGGAACGAACCGAAAGATTTCAGTAAATGCGTTTTAATTGGCGAAGTGCTTCAACAAGCCGGCTATCGAACGATGATGGTTGGTAAGTGGCAGGGGCGGGATTCGGCTTTGGACCGGGGGTTTGATCGTTTTTTCGGGCCGATGTGCCAGGCAAAAATCAGTTACTTTCATGAAGTCCAGCAAAATCCGTACTATCTGGATCGGAAACGGATTGAACTGCCCAAAGATTTCTACCTGAGCGAGGCTCTTAACAAGCACGCAACCGATTTTCTGAAAGAGAGCCTTGCCGAAGATCAACCCTTCTTTTTGTACGTGGCCCACATTGCACCACACTGGCCATTGCACGCACGTGAAGCGGACATTACGCCTTATCGAAAACAGTATTTCGATACGGGCTGGGATCAAATTCGGGCATTGCGGTTCGAACGCCAACGCCGGGATGGAATAGTGCCGGCTCAATGGAAACTTTCTCCCAGACTCAAAGGTGTCCGAAATTGGCAGACCGAAAAACAGAAAAACTGGCAGGCAGAACGGATGGCTGTGTACGCTGCACAAGTTGCAGTCATTGATCGTGGCCTCGGGCAACTTCTTCAGGCTGTTAAAGAAGCAGGGGAAGAAGAAAATACGTTGGTGATGTTTCTTTCCGATAACGGGGCGGCTCCGGATGGCGGCCTGGCTCCGATGAAAAGTGGCTTCGGCTTCTCGATGAAAGACAGAAAAGCGAACTGGCGAAAAGATGGTGTTCTGATTCGCCCCGGCAGTGGCCCGGACAACATGCCGGGGCCTCATGATACATTCGCCGGCTACGGTCTGGCATGGGCCAATGCAAGTAACACACCACTTAATGGAACGAAACTGTCAGGCTATGAAGGGGGCATTCGCACGCCGCTGGTGGTTCGCTGGCCGGCTGTAGTTCGCAAGCATGGCCAAATCACCAAACAGCCTGGTCACGTGATCGACTTCATGGCGACATTTTTGGATGTCGCCAACATAAAATACCCAACCAAATTTGATAACCGCAAACCATTGCCGCTGGAGGGGAAAAGTTTACTGCCAATCTTCCGGGGAAAGCAGCGGAACGCTCACAAGGAACTTTGCTGGAGTACGCCCTGGCATCATGCTATCCTGATGGGGCAATACAAAGCGATTCGCAGCAAAAAAGGGGGAGCCTGGCAACTGTTCGATCTCGAAGCAGACGGAACCGAAACAAACGATCTTGCCAGGCAACAACCGCAGCGCGTTAAAGAAATGACCAACCACTTTGCAGTCTGGAGCAAACGAGTCAACGCAAATTAATGTTGAATATCACAGCAAATAGAAGCAGTCGCAATTGGTCTGCACCGCAGACCCCACCCTGCTGGGAGGCTTCAACACGGGTCCTCCCCATTCACTCAACAACTTTCAAAACTTCCCCGTCCCCCCGAATTCCTTTCAGTTTGATTTTTGATCCTGCGCAGTCGCTTACTCAAATAAATTCACCTACAGATCAACGTAAACGTACCAAGAGGCATGATCATTCACCAGCCATAAAAACTATTATAGCCATAACCGGGGTAGTACGAGAACGGTGCGTACCCAACGCCATATCCGTAAGGGACAGAATTGTATCGCCCATAATTGTAGCCACCGTAGTAGTTGTAACTTCGACCGCGATAATTGCCATAGTAGTAGGAATTTCCGTACCTTGAGTATCGATTCCGATAGCTGTAAGAATGGGGCCGCCAGGAATAAGAGGGAGAGTACCTACGAGAACTGTAGACTCCCCGATGGCAGCGGTATCGCGCCTGGGTCTCCTGTACAGAAGCGACTAACACAAAACCTGTCGCTAGAAGCGTCATCAAAACTAGCTTTTTCATCGTCTCTCTCCTTTATTTAGAGTCCGAAGCAATCCCTTTCATTTTCTACTTACATTTTACGCTGCTTCAAATAGAATGGCAACAAAATTATCAATTTCACGGAGAGGTTCAAAGATGATAAGATCAACAGTCTTGGCGAACAAAGACTGGTAGCGATAATTCAGTTACAATATTTTGAGGCTCTTACCAATGAAATGCTGCGCAAAAGTGGCAGGATATTTTGATAAATTGCAGGTTAGGCTTTCCAGCCTGACACCATGACGCACAAATTTTTCGAGAAAAAGGTCCGTTCGCTGGTAAATCAAAAGGTGAGCTTCAGGCAAACCGCATTTGTCAGGCTGGAAAGCCTAACCTACTTTGGTTCCGGCTACGCTGGGTTGGGAAACTTCCAGAACGAATCAATCTCAACAGGAAATGGTCAATGTACTTGTTTTATATTATTCCGCCGATGTTGCTGATGGTTTGGGCTCAGTATCAGGTGAAATCTTCTTTTATAAAAGGGATGCAAGTCCCGGCTCGTCTTACCGGGGCAGCCGCAGCCAGGCAGATTCTCGATGCCAGCGGTTTAACGAATGTGCCGGTCGTGGAAACTGAGGGTTATCTTTCCGATCATTTCGATCCGCGTGCCAATGAAGTGCGTCTCAGTTCGAATGTTTATCACAGTCAAACCGCAGCCGCGGTTGGGATTGCAGCTCATGAAGTGGGGCATGCGATGCAGTACGCACAATCTTATGCACCACTTGTGATTCGAAATCTGGCTGTCCCGGCTGCCCAGTTTGGTGGCGGAGCTTTCACGGTACTCCTTCTACTTGGTGTGATGTTGGGATCGATGCACTTAATGCTGCTGGGCGTTTTCTTGTTTGGTGGGGTTGTCTTTTTTCAGTTGATCAACTTACCTGTCGAATTTGATGCCAGTAATCGAGCAAAACAAATTTTACCCGAGATGAACATTGTCGATCAACAAGGGGCAACCGCAGTAAACCGTGTACTGAATGCAGCCGCTTTGACTTATGTGGCTGCCACTCTGCAGGCAGTTTTGACGTTCATCTACTACTTCTCGCAAATTGCTGGTCGCAGAAGATAGCTCGAACCTTATCCAACAAGAACAGTGCAGTCATTCATAAATAAGCCCTTGATTGTACTGCCGCTATTGGATGCTCCTTCTTTTCCTTATCGAATCGCCCCAAAAACACCTTAAATACGGCAGTTTGTTAATTGAGGTGATTTCGGTAGGCTGTTGCGATTTTACTGAATGGCGCGAGCCACAAATTTCTTCGCAGTTTTAGCTGCTTGTCTGTCCGAAGTACCACAATGTTAATGGGGTTTCCATTTAAGGAAACAACCATAACCAAGTGACGGGTTCCAGTTGTGATGGGAATTCGTTTCTGAAGTGATGATTGCATCTGAGAGAGATTTGTGACAAATTTTCGAGAACACTTTCGCTGGTCTCACTAATTTAACACGACAGCGATTTTATTCAGTTGATCTCGAAAATCCCGGTAGGGCAGAGAATCTTCATCAAGAGCATCATTTTAGAGGAATAGGTTTGTGTGTTGCCAAGGCAACTTATCAACACACACATATTGAACTGTAGAGATAACTAACTTTGATTCTGGCGTTTGTTTCTCATTTTCAAATGAGTTTGTTTTTGGAACGAGGCTTTATGACTAATTTGCATGCGAGTTTAACTTTCGATCTTGGCTCATGTGTGAAAAAAGGCGTATGTGCCAAAGTCGTTACAACCGGAACAACCGGTACTGAAAATGAGAAATCCTGTTCAACTTGGGGTCTGGCAAATTTTAACAACCGTTTTCAGATTTGGTTGACGAAATAGACAGACAGGTTTGCCCGTACTTTCCGTGTCGAAAGAACAAAGCATTTGACTCACACCTGTTGGGATTGTCCCAATCGTCATTGTTTTTGTTCTCGACGTTGTCCTCAGAAAAGAGTTCGAGGAGTTTTGAAATGAAGAAGTTTATCTGTGTTGCTGCTATCTTGGCTATCTCCAGCATGAGTTTTGCAAATGCTGAAGCTGGTCTGTTCAAAGGCCGTCTGCTGAAAAAATGTCGTGCACACTTCCATAAGAACACCTGTTGTGTTGATGATTGCTGTGTTGATGACTGCTGTGAGCCTAGCTGCTGTGCTCCTGCCGATTGTTGTGATGATGGCTGTGCACCTTCTTGCTGTGCTCCTGCCGATTGCTGTGACAAAGGCTGTGCACCATCTTGTTGTGCTCCAAGCAACTGTTGCGACAAAGGCAACAAATGTTGTGAGCCTAGTTGCTGTGCACCAAACAACTGCTGTGATCACGGCGACAAATGCTGCGTTCCTAGCTGCTGTGCTCCAAACAACTGCTGTGACGATGGCTGTGCACCTTCTTGCTGTGCTCCAGCTTGCTGCACAAAGTAGTTTGAACGCGGTCGTTTGACTGCATGAAAAGTAGACGACTTCGGTCGTAAAGAATTTTGAAGACGATGGAAGACCCTTCTTCCATCGTCTTCTTTTTTTATGCGCTCTTGAGCAACTTGCCGAACACGCACGCTGCTGTTAGGCTCTTATCAAGGGAACGCTGTGCAAAGTTGGCAGGATGTTTTGATGAATCGTGGGTTTGGCTTTCCAGCCTGAGACAATCGTTCGCAAACTTTTTCGAGTGATCATTCTGAGCTTATTGGTAAATCGAAAGATGGTGATCATGGAAACCACATTCGTCAGGCTGGAAAGCCTAACCTACTTTTCCCTAACGCCTATTCTTCTGGTTGCTTCGAGGTTTGTCTGATGAAATTTACGATTGTTTATTCACTGCTGTTTTGTGTTGCCTGTGTTTTGCCAGGCTCGATTGCGAAAGCGGAATTTCGGGCAGGAGCCGCCAAGGTAGACATTACTCCTGCGAACGGTGTTTCTCTGGATGGCTCGATCAGCAAAAATGGTCCGGTTACTTCGGTACACGATCCGATCCACGCACGTGCTTTGGTGCTGGAGAATGATTCGACCCGTATCGCAATCGTTATTTGTGATTTGTGCATGGTTGGACGAGATGTGTTTGATCGTGCCAAGCAATTGATTGAACAAAAAACAAAATCGAAAATTCCCGCAACAAATATTCTACTTGCTGCCACGCACACTCATGCGGCTCCGCGAGCGATTCATATCGGAAAAAGACCGATTGATGACGAATACCATCGTCTCCTGGCTGAAAAAATCGCCGCCGCGGTCATCAAAGCGAATTCGCAACTCGTTCCCGCTCGTATTGGTTACACGTCTTTCAATAAGTCAAACCTGCTTGCTTGCAGGCGTTTTTTATGCAAACCGGGAAGCGTTGGGCCGAATCCGTTTGGCGAAACGGGCGAGCGGATTAAATCGGTCGCTGGGAAATCGAGTGCCATTATCGAACCAGCCGGGCCGACTGATCCACAGTTTTCTGTTCTTTCGGTGCAAAATAAAAAGGGGCAACCGATTTGCGTGCTGGGGAATTTCAGTGTGCATTATTGTGGCGGCTACAAACGCGGGGCGGTCAGTGCAGACTATTTCGGCTATTTTTCAGAAGCGATTGAAACAAAGTTGCGTTCAAAACAGATCGATACATCAACTCCTGCTGTGATTGGCATTATGTCGAACGGCACCAGCGGCAACACGGGAGCTTTTCAAAGATCTGCAGGACAAAAAAGATTTCTCGCCTTTGAAGGGATGCTCTTTTACGGACGCATGCTCGCAATGGATGCCATTAATGCAATCGAACAACTTTCTTATCAACAAAACCCGACGATTGAAATGATCGAACACGAATTACAACTCAAAGTGAGACGCCCTGACGAAAAACGTCTTGCCTGGTCGAAACAAATTCTTTCGACCCCCCAGTCAAAATGGCCACACCGCTGGTCGAAAATATATGCCGACGAAGCAGAACACCTTAGTACGTATCCCGAAACCGTTTCGATGAAGCTACAGGTCATTCGTATTGGCGATATCGCGATTGCCTCTTGCCCCTGCGAAGTCTTTGCAGAAACCGGGCTGGCAATCAAAAAGCAAAGCCCGTTCAAAAAAACATTCACCATCGAACTGGCCAACGGCTACGGCGGTTATCTGCCTCCTCGCAAACAACACGAACTGGGCGGCTACGAAACCTGGCCCGCCCGATCAAGTTTTCTGGAAGTGGATGCTGCAAAAAAAATCAAACGTGAACTGTTAAGCATGCTTCACGAATTGGCCAATTAAAATTTCTCGCCGGTGGGCATGTTCAAATTCCTTGCCCAATAAACAGAGGCATTCTTTTTGAGCGTGTCATCACTTCATAATAATGAGACGCCGGTTGGGTGAGCAGATAAACGTGTGCGCCGCCACTGTGATCGTGAATGAGTATTCCCTGGAATCCGCCGATCACATGAAACCAGACATGATTCGCCAATCCGAAGTTGGCAGGAACTTCAACCCGCTGACAATTTCGCCAGCAGCCGTTCTTCAATTCTTCCTGCATTAAATGCGAACCACAAGGCAGGCGATTGCTGCGATCTTTGTTTCCCCATTCAAAAAATGAAAGTTCATTCTGATACCAAACCGGTAGCAGGGAATGGCGAACTCTCCACAGAAAACGAATTTCCTCAACCGCTTGATCACTTCTGCGAGTCAGCCGGTTTTGCAAATGTCGCTGGGCAATTAATGTTTCGGGAATCTCCGAACGTAATAACGATAAGCCAACCATTAGAAACAGGTCTTTCCGTAAATATCGCAAATTTCATGATCGTGTGCCTGGTCGCTGTAAAGTTCGGGAAGAGTTAACGTTGCCCCCGAACGCAGCGCAAATCGACCGATTACCTGATTCACCCTGTTCTTCAAACCGTTCGCCAAAGAGGTTTGTTGATCGAGCAGGCTCAGTTGCCTCTGCCCGGCGGTCCTTAAATCTTTGGCGATAATGTGCATGTAAGAAACAGGAGTTCCTGCAGGATCAATTTGCCGAAGTAATTTTTGAGCCGCAGGGGCCAGCGCTTCAAACGCATCGGTATGACCATGCAACAGTACCTGCCGACTCCAACCCGTTCGATCCTTCAATTGCAATTCCAAACAAACTCGCCCGCATTGATAACCGTAAGCAAACAACGCTTCGGTCAGTCGTTCGAGATTACGAATCAGCCAGCCGTTCAAAACTTCAGGATCGGTAACACGTCCCCCCAGGCTTCCGCCACGGGCAACACATTTGTGCTGTGGGCGAGTCACCTGAATCGGAATGACCGACTCCCCCTGAAGTTCGTACCAGATCGCTTCTCCTTTAATCGTCAGCAAATCTCGAATCATTTTCCGATCAGCCGCAGCAAGATCTGCACAGGTTTTGATACCGAGAGCTTCCAGTTTCAGTCCGCTACGAAAGCCAATCCCGGTTAATTCGCCCACCGGTTGTTCCTGAAGTAGTTTTGCGATCAATTCCGGATCGATCAAAACATACCAGCCGTAAGGCTTTGCGGAATCGGAACCGAGCTTCGCCAGAATTCGACTCGTCGAAACTCCAATACTGACAGGCACGCCGACCTGTTCCAGAAATTTCGCCTGTAAAGCTGCGACCGCATCGGGAAGATCACAGTCAAAAGATTGTTCCAGATAATCGGCATCGAAAAAGAATTCATCAATCGAATAATATTCCACAGTCGGGCTGTACTGCTTGAGTAGTTCCAGCATTTTACGGGAAAGGACTTCGTACCACTGGAAATCCCTTTTGATATAAACCCCTTCAGGGCAATGGGATACAGCATCCCAGATTGGCATCGCCGTCGTCACGCCCCGTGCTTTCATCTCGTAACTTTTGGCAATGACACAGGCTCCCTGATTCCCAAGAACCCCTATCGGAATTTCCTTCAAATGAGGGAAACGAACCCGCTCTGCAGAAGCGTAAAAGCAATCCGCATCGAGATGCCCAATCAAATTTCCCATTGCGTCCCCCATCCTCAATCTTTACAACCAGACAGATATACATACATATAATCCATTATGAACTAATGTCAATACTATTCGGTTGTTCCAGAGGAATTCATCAGGAAAAATGAGTCTTTACGTCGTGAATGAGACAAGTCTGACGGGAATGTTCTCTATTCTAAAACTGTTCAGCACGTATAATGAGGTTTGAAATTAGCTGTTCCTCTCCGTCAGGATTTTTGTAAGAGCATTGAATGACCTCATGACAATATTCATCACCATCGTTTCCAAGCTGTACGAAATTATTGCGCAGTCCGGGACTTTTATTTTATTGGGATTTCTGATCGCTGGTGTTTTACATGTGACGATCTCGGAAGCTTTGTTTCGCCGAGTTTTTGGACGCGAAGGGGTGATGCCTTTGTTACGGGCAGTCGGTTTGGGATCGTTAATCCCGATCTGTTCTTGCGGCGTGGTTCCGATTGGTGTCGGAGCCTATAAATCCGGGGCGGGAACAGGAACAGTCCTGGCATTCATGACGGCTGCGCCCGGGTTATCGCCGGCATCTGTTTTACTTTCGATTAAACTGTTGGGATGGGAACTGGCGGGCTGGCAAATTGGATGCGTTGTGGTCGGTTCATTTTTACTCGGCTTGATCGCTAATCGTCTGTTTCATTCTTTTGTATCAACAGGAGAAGTTGAACCAGTTGTTGAACAGGAAAGCGAACTGGTCTCTCTCGAACTGACCCCCGCTTTAGAAACGACATCGCCAATAAAAGAAGAGTGCTGCTGTGCGACATCGGAAAAATCAGAAGCTGCTCCGATGGATTGTTGTTCCCATTCTGCAACCGTGGTAACCACTGCTCCTCAGATCGTTTCGTTAAGTTGTTGCAGCAGCGAACCGGAAACTCCCGCGGCATCTTGTTGCAGTTCTGCGGCATCTAGTTGCTGTTCAGAAAATGGAGACGAAAACAGTCATCAATCGCCGGGGGGATTTTTCGGCTCGATCCGGGAAATTATTCGCTGGGTCTTTTTTGAATTCGGACCTTCTGTCAGTCTCGATATGTTGATCGGTTTAATTTTTGCAGCGACTGTTTTAACGCTTGTCCCTCAAGATATTATTGTTCTACTCACAGGAAGCAAAACGATTTGGTCACTACTATTAGTGATCCTGGTTGCGCTTCCGGTTTACACATGCAGCATGGCGGCGATTCCCGTCGTTTTCAGTTTTCTGACAGCAGGGACGAGTCCGGGGGCAGCGATTGCTTTTTTGATTGGAGGCCCCGCGACCAACTTCGGCGAAATGAATGCGATTCGACATCAAATGAGCTGGAAGATCGCGGTTTATTATTTTGCAGCGTTAATGTTTATCGCGGTGGTATCGGGATCCCTGGTCGATCATTTCGTACCATCATTCACAGCACAGACGGGAGCAGGCGGAGACGTACACGTTCACGGCGGCAACAACTTCACTCCAGTTCAAATCATCAGCAGCTTGCTATTATTCTTTATGATGTCGGTTGAAATAAAACGGCGGCTTCATAAGTTTGTGGCACCCGCCAAATAATAAACTCAAGCAGGTTGCTGCATACCATGTTCAATTATCCTCGTCGCCCGGTTGCTGCGGCGTGGAAAGAAAATCAGGATAAGGTTCAGGGTGGGCTGATGAAAATCGTTACGACTCTCTATTTGTGCTAACCGAACCAAACAGCGGCAAAGGCACCGTTTTTCGTTCCAGAAAATCGACCACTTTTTGCATCAGTTCATACGGTTTGAAGTCACGTGCCAACATCGCTCACTTCCCCATGACTGATTCGCCGGACGAGTTCCTGATTGACTTGTTCTTCACTCCAATCGGGATAATTCTGCTCAAGCGTACCCCGAATCATGACACGGGCATTTTCCCACATCCCAAACGAAATCGCCAGGCGTTCTGCCGGTTTCTTTTTTCGCATGATCTCCACGACCATCGGATCCATTACTTCTACAACAGGATTTTGGGTACTCATGCTGTTTGCTCTTCATTCAAAGCAGTATTCACGCACTTGTTTCTTTGATGGTGCAGCCTGCTCCAAATTATTTCGAGGCGGGTTTTTCATCAGCTTGTTTTTCTGATTCCGGCGACTGTTGTTCCTGATAGATGTCGGTGTGCGAAAGTCCTTCGATGAGTCCTAAGTGAACCGAGCATTTTTTTGTGGGGGCCAGTTGTTGTTCAACGCTGATTTTCCAGTATTCACGGATGAATCCTTTTTTTGTTTGCAAGGTCGCGGTTAACTGGTAGGCGAGTTCCTGCGTGATGATATTGGGGATTGCTTTTATCCAGTGGATCGTTTTTTCTGGTGATGATTTTTGTGCAATCTGGCAGGCAATGCGTAATTCCAGTTGTGGTTCATCCAGTTTCTTACTTACTTTTTCGATCAAGGCAACAGCTTGTTTAGCGGAACCAGCTTTCACAAGTCGCTGGAGTTGTAACCAGGTTTTAAGGGGCGGTTCCGAATTGATTTTTGAAGCAAATTTTTCACGTAAGCTGGAGACTGCTTCAAGATTCTTTTCAGATTCCAAACGGAAAACCAGATCGCTCAAGAGTGATTCTTCGACTGCCTTCACCACATTGGAATCTGTTTTTTTGTTTGCGGATTCTTTGTCTGAAAGTTGGGCTTGATAGCTTTTATAAATTTCTGTTGAAAGTCCCCATTTGAGAGAATCGTGAAGTAGGGCAGCTTCCAACTGATAACGTTTTTTTGCATCACCTTCGATTTGACGGGCGTTGTTACGGTATTTGTTGTAGGCATTTCGTTGACTGACCGATTGCGTGATATTAAATTCTTCCGCAAGATTATTTTGGATTCTTTTCTGATCTTGCAACACATGATCTATCAGTGCTACCGCCTGTGCCTGTGATGGCCCGATTGCAGCGGCTCTTTGGATTGCCTGTTCGATCTGATTCCAGGCTTGTTCGTGTTGCCCATTACCTGCCAAATATCTGGCGAGCAGCCGATGCGTTTGAATCGCGATAAAGACCTGTGTAGAAACCCGTTGATATTTCCCTTTGTAAATTCCACTGTCATCAGGAATTGTTGCAGGGGCAGGAAGTTTCCATGTAGAAATTTCCTTTTGAAGCTGTGTTAGAATGGCCGCAGCCTGCTTCGCATTCTTCTGGAAAGCGTTGACTTGCAGGCTCAACGCAACTGCCCGCTGAATCTGCTCAGAAGAAATCCCAGAGATGTTGAGTTCTTTGGAGGCATCGAAGGCGGCGTCATTTATTGACATTCCAGCCGCATAACCTGCCAACGCATTACTTTTGAAATTGGGATTATCGATGCTGTTGATCCAGGCCAAAGCTTGCTTGCCATGCCCTCGAACGACTGCTCCATAACTGGCAGCAAAGACTAATGGTGCTTCAATATTTGTTTGAGGCAACCACTGATAATTCTGATCGAGATCGTAACTGCGATCCTGAAGAATCATGGAGACCCGCACGCTTTCCAAACCTGCCTTTTGTACTTTCTCACGAGATTGCAATAACGAATTGGCGTTCTCGTTTTGTTCGAGCGCGATTAACAGCGATCCCAGAAAGACGGTGTGACTGATGGCGTCGCGACCAATATTGGGGCGATACCCTTTCGCTAATTCGAGTGCCTGGGCAGCCATTTTTTCTGCCGATTTCTTGTCCCCTTTCGCCAGGTGATACCAGCCGATTTTTACCAGCGGAATAATCTTGAAAAAAGCAAGACCTTCCTTCAGGTTGTCCAGTTTTTCCAGTTGATACAAAGCTGCCTTGATGTCGCCCAGTTCAACATAAGTTTCTGCACTGAGTCTTCTGCAAAACGATTTACTACGATTGTTGGATCGTTGCAGGACCGCTTCTGCGTTTTGTTTCAGTATTTGTTCTTTCACTTTTGCAATACTGATTTTCGGAGGCTGCTTCACCTGTTCGACGGGATCTTTTTTGATCGGATCTTCCGTTCCAGTCGGGTTTTCAACTGTATTATTTGGATCAACAATCGGCTTCGGTTTGGGAGCAGGAGCCTGTAGAAAGAAGAAGAGAAAAATGCCAATAATGACAACAGCGCCGCCGACACTGCCCAGTAGTGCAGGAGTAAAAATTGATTTCTTTTCGACCTTCGGTTCTTCTTTTTTAATTTCGGGAGCAGTAAAAACGGGCATCAAACATTTGGGGTTGGGACACTTGACCTCTTTTCCTGCCACCGCTTTGGTGGCGAAGCCGGATGTGTCGCACATCGGGCAAACAATCCGATACGAAATTTTCGCGGTTGGCTTTCTTCGCAGCGGGATTGCTTTTTTATTCGTTTCAATTACGACGGCAAATGGATCGTCATCTTTTGGAGGCGAACTTTTTGCCGGAGCCGCTTGTTTCTTTGGTGGTTTTGCTTTTGCGCTGGGAGCCGGCTTACTTTTGGTCGTCGCCTTCGCTGGAGTTTTCGTTGCAGGACCAGAACCGTCCATTGCTGCCCCACAAAACGGGCATTCTTGAACATCATCATCCAGCACTGATTGCTGGCAAGACGGACACATTCGCAAATCCATAATTCAATTCCTGAAACAGCCGTAGAAAGGAAATTTAGCCGAACTCAAATTGCCCCGAAGTGACAGAGACCCTGTCATAGAGACTCTTTTATCCAAAAACAATCAGTTTTGTGAAGAACCTCACCAATAATTGATGGTACTGAACAGTAAATTATAGTGAATGGGAACTCTGTAAAAAATAGATACTCTCTTGAAAAAAGAATTTTGGCTTAGACATCAAGCCCATTCTTTTTCAAAGGAACTCTCGACTTGTCGAATAGATTCGGATCACGGTATTATATACGTCAAAGTCACCTAATTCTTCACCGGATCGATTTTCTACTATTTTTTGCCCGTAGAAAACACAGAATTTACGGTTTATACCACTTGGGAAAAACATGAACGGATGACATTCCTGTTTCCGATGAGCCTAATACCTAATACCTAATACCTAACGCCTATCAAACTGAAAGTTTTTCTGATGACACAATTGGAGATCGTAAACGGATCCACTGCTGAAGGAGCAACAAGTTGTTGCGAGCAAAATGAGGGACAGTTGAATGTTGATCAGGCGGTTCGTGATCGTTATGCAGATGCTGCCCAGGAAAAAGAGCAGGCTCTTTGTTGCCCGGTCGATTACGATGCGAAGTATCTTTCGATCATTCCAGAGGAAATTATCGAGCGAGATTACGGTTGTGGCGATCCCTCTAAATACGTTCATGCAGGCGAAACGGTTCTCGATTTAGGATCGGGTGGCGGAAAAATTTGTTACATCACTTCGCAAGTTGTTGGCGAAGCGGGTCGCGTGATCGGCGTTGATTGCAACGATGTGATGCTGGATTTGGCCAGGAAGTATCAGCCGGAAATGTCCCGGAAGCTTGGCTATTCCAATGTCGAATTTCATAAGGGGAAGATTCAGGATTTGAAACTCGATCTCGATGCTTTTGAAGCGTATTTGACCAAGCATCCGGTAAAAACATCTGCCGACTGGATGCAGGCTCAGGAAGTGGCCGACCAATTACGTAAAGAAAAGCCGTTAATTCCAGATAATACGGTAGATGTTGTTGTCTCGAACTGCGTACTTAATTTGGTCGGAAAGCAGGATCGCAGGCAGCTCTTTTCGGAAATTTTCCGCGTCCTCAAGCGAGGCGGGCGAGCCGTCATTAGTGATATCACTTGTGATGAAGATGTCCCCGTTCAATTGCAAAATGATCCGACATTGTGGAGCGGTTGCATCAGCGGGGCATTTCGTGAAGATGAATTTCTGGCCGTATTCGAAGAAGCCGGTTTTTACGGCTGCACCATTCTCGCGAGGCAATCGGAACCGTGGACCGTTGTCGAAGGCATCGAATTTCGTTCCTTAACAATCGAAGCGTTCAAAGGGAAAGATGGTCCCTGTCTGGATCGTAAGCAAGCGGTTGTTTATAACGGACCCTGGAAAGCCGTGATCGATGATGATGGTCATAAATTGATGCGAGGTAAACGAATGGCGGTTTGCGATAAAACTTTCCAGATTTATTCAGGTCAACCTTACCAGAACGATATCACGCCGCTCTCTCCCCACGAAGATATCCCGCTGGAACAAGCCCCGCAGTTCAACTGTCACGCCGGGAGTCTTCGTTCTGCACACGAAACGAAACAGGGAAAAACGAAAGAAAATATCGCCCCATCAACAGAAGATTGCTGCGGCACGGACGGTTGCTGCTAAGCGGTTGTTCATTTCGCAGTCGCCTTCGGCTTGCCGCTAAACGATCATTTGTAACCGTGCAGAGTATAAGATGGGACGTTACGCAGGTTTTCTGTATTACTAAGCATCGGGCAAACAATAACTGTCACATCTGTTTCGTTTTTCGTAGGATGGCGTGCTTGCACCCATCTTCGTGTGCCGGATTGCATTCTATGATAGAAAAGAGTGGGAACAGTGATGAGCCGGCGATGGATTCACCGGTGTTAAATTAATGACATGGAGACCACATTTGATGGGTGCAAACACACCATCCTACAGTCCAAAGAGACGACAGTTATTGTTTGATCGATGCTAACGATAAGAGTTGACGAACGGTACGCAAATTTTTGAAAAGCTCATTTTGGTTCACTTTGCTATGAATAAACAACTCCTCTCTGGTTTGAGCGAAGTTCTCAACCACTCCGATTCTGAAAACAGAATTCACGATGAGCAATTGAATCGATTATTGATTCAGCAAACCGGCGCGTGGGCGGTGGGCATCTGGAAGATTGAAGGAGAGAATCTTCAGCAAGTTTTATGTACGTTTGAAGAAGGATTTCCCGAACCAGTTGCAAAAGATTTCCAGCAACAAACGGTGCAAGTCCCGCTGGCTCACACGCAATTGGGAATTGTCAACGCGATTGTTAACAACAGGCCAGCATTGGCGCTGGCAGCCGAACAGCAGGGCGATCTTGCAAAATCTGCTGGCTGGTTGAATCGCTTCGGGGCGCGTTGCTCGCTTTCATGCCCCATTGTAGATTCTTCTGGAAATTCGCAAGCGGTCATTGCAGTTTCATGGAAACAGTTATACAAACAAACCGATGCTGTCCCACAAAAATTGCTATCGATCGCCAAACAACTCGGCGATGATTTATTTTTGTCGGAATGAAAAGGCTGTTTGTAGGGTCCGCTGAATCGTTACTTTCACTCAAAGATTGCTTTATGAATTACCCCATCAACTGGCAGCTCGACGAACTTGGTCCTCAACCGGGAGAAGTTGCGTTTGAACAATGGCTGCAAATGATTCAAGCAAACCTGGAACAGTTTGAAAAAAACATTACGAGTCGATTAAACGGAGTCTCTTCCAAGCTGGGAAGCTCAATTGATCCTTACGAATTAGCGAAACTGATCGAACAGTACGGCTCTGTTTCGGGGGATTGGTCGCAGGCTGTTTCTCTGGTTGGTTGTTATGCGTCTGATCAAAGCGATAACGAGCAGTACCGCAAGGCAGAAGGAGCCGTTGCTGCGGTTTATCCGATGCTCACCCGTGCCGATCACGCCTTGGACCGCCTGCTGAAAGGGATTGAAGATCAACCGTGGGACGCGATCAAGAACTCACCTGAATTGCAAAATGTATTCCCCTTCCTTGAAAGACGACGACAGGAAGCAACGCTGCGTCTGCCCGATCATCTTGCCGATTTTGCGGGCGAGTTAAATGTCGATGGCCTTCAAGGCTGGAGCAGGCTTTACGACGAACTTTCCGGGTCGGTCCGTATTACCGTGATGGAACGAGGCGAGCTGGTAGAAAAATCGCCTGGACAAATTGCGTTTGATTCACCAGACAGAACAGATCGCGAGAATAAATTCTTCAGCTCTCAACGAGCCTGGGAATCCATTTCAGAACCATGTGCAGCAACGTTGAATCATATCGTTGGTTCTCGTTTAACTTTGGATCGGTATGCGAATCGTGAAAGTTATCTGACAATTCCCCATTCACAAAATCGAGTCACGAGCCGCTCGATTGATGCGATGTGGGAGGCGATCTCAGGCTGCAAATCCGAACTGGTGAAGTATCTTCGCGCAAAACAACAACTGCTGAATCTCGATTCCATTAGCTGGTACGATCTGGATGCCCCGCTGGCTTCCCACTCTCCTGCGGTCGATTATCAAACCGCTTGTGAAACAATCCTTGATACTTTCGCTGCGTTTCATCCGCCGTTAAAAGAATTTGCAGAGCATGCTTTATCTTCAGGGTGGATTGAAGCAGAAGACCGCCCAGGCAAACGGCAAGGAGGTTTTTGCACCGATTTTCCGCCCAGTAAACAGACTCGAATTTTCATGACACATCGAGGGACCGAAGATGGCCTCTCCACTTTGGCACATGAATTGGGCCACGCTTATCACGCCTGGGTTCTGCGAAACGAGCCGCTGGTGATGCAAAGTTATCCGATGACCCTGGCAGAAACGGCTTCCACTTTTGCAGAAACAGTCGTCGCTGAAGAGCGTATCAGCAAATGTGCCGACAAACAAAACCGGCTTGCTGCCCTGGATCGACAATTGCAGGATTCCGTTTCTTTTTTGATGAATATCCACTGCAGATACATTTTTGATAACCAGGTTCATACCCGCAGAGCAAAGGGCGAACTTTCTGCGCGTGAATTAAATGAGATCATGGTCGATGCCCAGAAGCAAGCCTATGCAGGGTTGCTGGACGATTCCGGCTGGAATCCGACATTCTGGATTTCCAAACTGCATTTCTATATGAGTGACGAACCGTTTTACAATTTTCCTTACACGTTCGGCTATCTGCTTTCCCAGCGATTGTATCTGGAAGCCCGAAATGATCCCAGCGGTTTCCCCGCCTCCTACGATCAATTCCTGATCGCGACCGCTGGCGTCAGTGCGATTTCAGCCGCGAAAGAATCTTTCGGCTTCGATCTCGAATCAGTCAGTTTCTGGAACGAAGCTCTCCAGCCAATCCGCGAGCGGGTTGAATCGTTTGTAACCATTTCAGCAGAAGTCAATTCGTAGGGGACGCTCGTACAATTACCATCCTACGGTACAACAAAAGCGGAAACTGAAGATGTACATGCTGGATACAATGGCTTAACTCGCCTGCAATTGTTCTTCGACCATTGAGACGACTTCCTGGGCTGTCCATTTTCGATTGGCGACCTGGAGTTGTTCATCTTTCTCGATCATCTGCTTCATTTTTTTCTCGGCTGAAATAACCGTGCTGTGGTTTCTGCCGCCGAATTGCTTTCCGATTTCATGATAGGCAGATTGTGTCCATTGTCTTGTTAAATACATGGCCAGCATTCGCGGCTGTGCCAGCTCGCCTGTTCTGCGGGACGAAATTAGTGCTTCTTTCTGAACGCCGAACAATTCGCAAACAGCGTGCTGAATGTCACAGGCTCGAATAATTTGCAGGCAATCTCGCTCTAAATCTTTTAAGACTTCGCGAGTTGCGGTAATGCCAACCGAGCGTTTTGTCATGTGGTGATAGGTTTGCAGGCAATTGACGGCTCCGATTAGTTCCCGCACATTTCGAGTAAATTTCCTGGCGACAAAATCGATTGCATCATCGGTAATACTTAACGCAAATCGATCAGCATGATGCTTGACAATTTCTCGTCGCGTTTCCAAATCGGGGGCTTCAAGCCGGATCACCAGCCCAGATAAAAATCGAGTACTCAAGTCTGGGCGAATGTGCGTCAGCATCCGGGGATGCCGATCCCCAGCAAGAATTACCTGCCGACCGTAAGAAAGTAACTCTTGAATCGTATGGCAAAACTCTTCCTGTATTCCTTTTTTCGCATTCAGGAATTCAATGTCATCCACAATAAGAACATCAATCGAGCGAAATCGTCTGCGAAACGCTGGCAGCGTTCTTTCGCGTAATGCCTTGGTGTAAAAGTTAGCGAAAGCTTCTGCTGTCAGATAAGTGACCTGAAGTTCCGGGTGCAATTCTCGTACACGAACGTGAATCCCTTCTGCCAGATGTGTTTTTCCAACACCAACTCCGCCGTATAAATAAAGCGGATTATACTGCTCGCCCGGTTGGTTGCAGATAATGTTAACCATCGAAAGTGCGACACGATTGCAACTGCCCGGAATAAAATCTGGCAGCCGTGCAAACCGCCTGCGTCTGGGAGGCAAACGTTTTTTCCCCGCCTGTTTGCGGGCTGTTTGCGATGCTTCAGGTTTTTCTTCCGGCTCGTTTTTTGATCCTTTTTGATCGCTTTGCTGCACAACTGCTGTTGCTGCAAGTTCCATCGCACGTGGATCGACATCGAATCGAACCTGGGCAGAGATTCCGACGCATTGTCGGGCCGCTTCCAGCGCGGCTTCGGAAAATTCGCGTCTTAACCATTTGATTAAAAATGGACTTTTTACACCAACACTCACCAGATCGCCAGAAAACGAAATGAGTGTCTGACCAGCAAACCACTGTTCGAAACGTGCGTTTCCAATGGCTTGTTCAAGGCATTGGAAAAAACGTTGCGAAAGTTGCGTTTCAGTGGTGGGTTTTCCACCTGGCGAACCATCGTTGTTCAATTGACTCCGTTCGGGAAGCATCTTGCAACCCCTCTACCCGCTCATTGGGATCGAACACCACTGAGCAAAAAGTGCTTGGGGCATCCAACAGTCTGCAACATCGTTCTTCTACTTGTCCCCGGTTCAATCATCGATGAAAGAACAAGGTACGCCCTTGCGTGGGCTTGAAGAACTCGTCCATGAGCAGATCTCGAAACTCCACGTTCAACGGGATTACTTTTTCGAGATGACAAATAGATTCTCAGTGATTCAAAAACCAAAATGGGATTCAAAAACCAAAATGGGATTCAAAAACAAAAGAGGATCAACATTTGTTGAAGTCTATAATATGAACTGCGGCAAAATAAAATTTGACAGAAAAAGGCGTATTCATTCGGACCAGAAGTCCAAATCTTAACTCTCGGTTTGTCACATTTCAACAGACGATAGCAGAAATTAAAAAGAAGTTCTCTTTAATAATTATCTCACCCTCATTTGTGAAAAGTCACGCACCAATACTCACTCAGCGGAGACAAATGCTACCGACCAAATCGAGCCTGTCAAACGAAAAAGTGAGGGAATTATTTTATTAAAAAAAACAAAAATAATTCATCGCCCAAAGCCCTTGGAACAGAACAGATTGCATCAAAAAAAGTTGCTGAAGTAGACTTTTATTTTTTGTGCATAACATGTTCCTTGATGAACGGCACCGTTTGCTGTAACGCGATATCTTCTTCTTGGATGCTACGTGATCGAATTATCCAAATTGCAATACATGCACTGTTTGGCGAGAGACCACGATAAAGCCGAGGGATTCATAAAGCCTGATGGCGTAGTGATTTCTGGAATCTACTCCCAGGAAAACGCTACTGTTTTTTCGAGAAGGGTGTTCGAAACTCTGCTCGATTGCTTTTCCGGCGGTTCCTTTTCCTCGATGCTCTGGAATGATGCCCAAATAGGTTAGCTCCCATTGTTTTAAGTCTGGATGCCAGGAAAAAAACAGGACGCCAGCCGCCGATTTATTTTGTTCGATCACAAACCAATGTTCAGGATTGTATTCTCCCTGAAGCCGGTGCGTTTGCAGGGAGCGGGCTGCCGTGCGATCATGTTGCAGTTCTGGGAAATCGGCTGAATCGATATATGTTTTCAGTACCAGTTCGCCGAGAAATTCATCGGAAATCTCTTGAGAGAGGGGGGCTAATTTCAGTGACTCACTTGCTGCAGCGCAGGGCTTTTCATCGTAACATTCGGGAGAGGCGGGGCGTTGCATAAAATAAAGTTCGCCAATTGCTGGGATCCCATTTCTTTCGTAAAGTGCCGAGGTGATTGAATCGTTCTGTTCGACCGTTGTTTGAATTTGAACACAGCCTTCTTTTTTTGCCAGTAAGATCGATTGTTCCAGCAAGGCATCTTGAATCGAGTCGAGCGATTGAAAGCTTTCCGTTTCTTCATCAACAGCGGCAGGCCAAAGAATTGCCGTCTTGTCCTCCTGGGCAACCATTAAACGAGTCGCCAGAATTTTCTGCCGCTTTGTTGCGACCAGTAAATGCTTCAAGTCCAACTGTCCATTCTGAACAGAGGCAAAGATCTTCTCTACTTCCTGACGTTTGATATCCTGGTCGTTTTCCTGAATCATCAAAAACAAGGCTTCTTCTTGTTCTTGATGATTGCGAGCGGGTCTGATTTCCCCAAGGTTATCCTGCATGGTACAACTAACGGTCAGTTTCTTTGAGTGCCGGGCATTCGGGTTTCGTACATTTTTTCGGCAGATATTTTTCCACCATTCATCACTCACCAATCTGTTTTGTTTGCGATTCTTCTACCAGATAGGATACAATGTTTCGTACAAGTGACGGTTAATTTCTCTCTGTTTACCGTAAATTTCCGGCAAGATTCCATTTAACATCGGCTATCAGAATGAACCAGCCGTGCTGGGCAGTTTCCTTCAACGAGATTCCTTTCCAACATGAGATGCCATGTACTTTGCTAATCCCTGGGGACTGCTGGGCTTATTGACGCTGCCGGTCATTATTTACGTCCACATGTTTCATCGGCGATTCCCTCCCTTGGAAGTGGCGGGCTTACATTTGTGGACTCTGGATACTCGCAAAGATACTCCCGGTCGGAAAAAAGAGCAACTGCCGATCACTCGCTCGCTGTTGCTGGAACTACTTGCAGCCCTGCTGATTTCGCTGTTGCTTGCCGACCCGCGAGATGCTTCGGTCACAACACGTCCGCATCTGGTTGTTGTTCTCGATAACTCAGCTTCGATGTCTGCCAGGTTACCGGAAACGGGGGAATCGACTCGTGATCGTGCGATTCAATGGCTTAACGAACAGCAAAAAATAATGGGGCGAGATAGCGTTTATTCCATCTTAACAACAGGGCAAAGGCCAACCCTCATTGCAGGTCCGCGAACAAGTTGGGAAGAAGTGACTTCTGCAATAACCAATTGGCAGCCCAGTTCTCCCCGGCATTCTTTCGATACCACATGGGATCTTGGCTCTCAACTAGCAGGCAAAGAAGCCGTTTTTGTTTTCCTGACCGACAAACTTCCCAGAGAAGAACATTTCACCCCCGAACGCATGAGCGTTCACTCTTTTGGACGAAAGCTCGACAACGTCGCGATCACGGCTGCTCGCTGGCTTTACGATCCACAAAGTGGCGAAGGGACAATCTTCATCCGAATAGCCAACCTGGGAGAAGCAGACGTCAATACGAACGTTACTGGAATGGCAAAAGATAAAAAAATCGTAAGTGAATCAATCAGTCTGGAATCGGGAATCGAAAAATCGATGCAGTGGAAAGTCCCCGGCGGACTAAGCGAAATCATCCTCTCTGCAACGACTCCCGGTGACCCGCTCGATATTGATAACGAAATCACGTTGATAGAGCCCCATGCCCGTACTGTCACTGTCGCGGTCATCCTTCCTTCTTCTCACACCGCGTTTGAAAATGTCAAAAGGATTCTTGGCGTGATGCCAGATATTCAATTGGGAGACGTTGCCCAGGCAAACCTGGTAATTGCCCCTGCAACCGATACACCGAAAAACAAGAGAGGCTTATGGTGGCTTGGCATCGGTCCGATTAATCCTTCTCCCCAGTCGACCAAGGCTGCGAAATCTGTGATTGGTCCCTTTCTCATTGAAAAACAGCATTCATTGATGGACGGCATTGTCCTTGGCGGAGTTGTCTGGGGAGGCGTGCAAAAAAATCCAGCAGCAACAATTCCGGTTATCAGTACCGCCAAATCAATACTGCTTGGGCAGCGCAGCGGCACCGCAGCCAACAGTTACATTCTGAACATCGACCTGGCGGTTTCAAACTTAACCGAGTCTCCAGACTGGCCAATTTTCTGGACCAATCTGATTGAACAGTGCCGAACCAGCCAGCCCGGTTTTCAAAGATGGAACTACCATCTGGAAGAACCAATCCAGTTTAGCCTTGCCCCCGACTCGATCAATAAAGACCGGGAATTGACGCTGACCCACAACCAGCAGAAAAAACCACTGCTCCGCATGGCAACCGTCGAAATCCCGCCACGCGATGCCATAGGCATCTACACCGTTCAAGATGGCAAAGAGCTTCTAGGAAAATTTGCAGTCAACTTCTTTGATCGTGAAGAATCAAATCTGCTCACTTTGAAACCGGGGAAAAAGCCCCCCTCAGTCCCCAAGCCAGCCTTGGGAATTCATCTCGATAACCCGTTTTCCTGGCTGCTGATTATTGGCCTGCTGCTGACAATAATCGCCATTGTTTCAGACTGGTACTTCCTGCAAACAAAGAAATCAGCAATGTAGTGTCTGCCGTGCAGACCATAATGATCCGTTCGTATTACAACAGAAGGAAACGTTAAAGTTGACTCTGCTTCATAACGAAGAACAGTCGCCATTCACACTGCCAGACAAGCCAAACAGTGTCACCCGGCATGAAATGACGGATAAAAGGTTCCTGACACGAATGGCACTGTTGCTTGGTGTGATTGGAGTTATGGCGATTCGTTGTTTTTTTCTCAATGAGGTGCCGGGGGAGTGATTTGGTTTGGTTGGGGATTTTACTTTGGCAACTG
>Ga0316209_1001507_pt1 | contig 23521 bp, 28 predicted proteins | sample 6monopyrite_MG_FD_204945 | JGI IMG/M metagenome (GOLD analysis project Ga0316209, IMG submission 204945) | Microbial mat bacterial communities from mineral coupon in-situ incubated in ocean water Damariscotta River, Maine, United States -... | ecosystem: Environmental > Aquatic > Marine >...
CGAATACATAGAAGTTTTTTATAACCGACAACGCAGACATGCTTTTTTAAACTACATGACACCTGTAGAATACGAAGAAGAATATGCCAGCAATTAAATCGTCCGTTTTATTGGGGGAAGCTCAGAGTGAACCTCACCCAGTTTAACGTGACAATAAAAAGCCCTGACTCAGCTCAGGGTTTTTTATTGTTGTGAAACCGTATCAGACCAAACCGCATATTCATTTTTGTTTGGATCGCTGAAGTGAAAGCGCCGCCCGCCAGGAAATTCGAAAATAGGTTTTATAATAGAGCCGCCAGCGGCTTCTATTTTAGACTGGGTTTGTTCTAAGTTATCACTGTAGAAGACAATTAATGCGCTACCATTGCTAGTGGATGAAGACAGTTCTGATTTATAAAATCCACCATCCAGTCCCTGGTTTGAGAAGGCAGTATATTCCGGGCCGTAATCTACAAACGTCCAGTTAAATACCTTTTCAAAAAAAGACTTTGTTGTTTGAATATTTTTTGCAGGAAATTCGACGTAGTTTATTTTTTCGTGTTGATTCATTATTAGTCCTTTTACTTGCTTCAACGACGTGAAATACTCACAGTGAAATTATTCCACATATTCGCGAACAATTTTTTGGTAATTATCAAATCGTTGCTGGCTTATTTTATTGTCTGCTAAGGCTTGCTTAATAGCGCAATGCGGTTCTTTTAGGTGGCTGCAGTTAGAAAACTTACAGTGGCCGATGTAATCGCGGAATTCTATAAAACCATTTAAAATATCATTTTCTGAAGTGTTCCATAAACCAAAGTCACGTACACCTGGAGAATCGATGAGTTTCCCTTCACAGGGTAGGTGATAGAGGTTTGAGCTAGTGGTGGTATGTTTACCTTCACCACTGGCCTCGGATAATACGCCAACTCGAATATCCAGCTCGGGCATTAGCTGGTTTATCAATGATGATTTGCCTACACCAGATAGGCCAACAAATATGCTGGTGTGTGTGGTTAATACGCTGAGTAATTCTTCAAATCCCTTATTCTCCACACTGCTGGTTGTGATAACTCGATAACCAATATGTTGATAGTCATTTATTATTTTTTCAATATTGGCTTTGTTTTTATCATTAAGCAGATCCATTTTGTTAATCAGAATAATCGGTGTGGCGGGCAGGTTTTCTGCGGCAATTAAATAGCGATCAATAAGGTATGGATTGGGTGGAGGTTGTACGGCAGAGACAATGACGATTTGATCTATGTTGGCAGCCATGGGTTTAAGCTTGCCGCCAAAGCCTGGTTTTTGCAGTAAAGATTCACGCTCTTCTACAGCAACGATGACGCCCTGATTGTTTTCACCGGCTTGCCATATCACTTTGTCACCGCAGACGATTGCGCCGAGGTTTTGCCTGGCAACGCAGCGGTAGAGTGTTTTATTTTCATCTTCTACTAATAATGTTTGGCCATAGTTGGTGACGATTTGCCCGTGTTGTTCTTCGCCCAGGCCTTGTTGCGATATATCTTCAGATTGTTTTTGTTGATTTTTTGCGGCTTTATCTTTGCGCTTTTGTTGAAGATTTTCAATGCGTCGTTGTTGCTGGTCATTAATGCGTCGTTTTGCCATGGCCTAACTATCATCCCTGATGGAGTCAGACATGATAGTTATATTTCTAGCTGAAGAATTATGCATTTAGAATTTGTAGTACTTGTCGTTTAAAAACTCAACCACGGATGTGGTTTGTGGTTTTGTCCAATCGGCCTTTGCTGCACCTTTCATGCAGTTGTTGACTTGATGTTCTAATGCCGACATGGTTTTTACCATTTTGTCTTTACGCGTATACACCGAATCAGTGTGGCAAGTAGAGCACTTTTCATCGTGCAGCGCTTTGCCTGCGTGATGTTTTTCATCCAAGGCATTTGCACTTAAGCTAAATGTAATAAGGAGTAAGCTAATTATAGTTTTCATTTTTTTAATCTCGATTTATTGTTTGGCCAGGTGCGCAATACGCACAGGCGCAGGGGGATGACTGTCGTAAAATGCAGAATATAGAGGGTCAGGTGTTAGGGTGCTAGCATTTTCTTTATACATATTTACTAATGCCTGAATTAAATATTTGGCATCAGATTGCTGTGCGGCAAATTCATCAGCCTCAAATTCATTTTTGCGCGAGAACATGCTCATTAATGGGCTTAGTAAAAAGGTGAATACCGGCATGGCAATAGCAAATAATAGTAGAGCCATGTAATCAGACTTAGTGCTTATGCCTAAAGAATTATAAAACCAGACTGATTCTTTTAGCCAGGCCAATATACCTAATGCGACAAACGTAATAGCGATTGTAATGAGCATGCCCTTAACAATGTGCTTGCGTTTGAAGTGACCAAGTTCGTGAGCCAGTACCGCTTCTAATTCATCATCGTTTAATGACTCTAATAATGTGTCATAAAAAACAATGCGTTTGTTTTTGCCAAAACCTGAAAAATAGGCATTGCCATGGCTTGAGCGTTTTGAGCCGTCGATAACAAAAATACCGTCGCTGTTAAAGCCACAACGGCTTAACAGGCTTTTAATGCGCGTTAATGTATCGCCTTCTTCCAGTGGGGAGAACTTATTAAAGATAGGTGCAATCCAGGTTGGGTAAGCCCATGCAATAAACAGACTGAAGCTGGTCCACACGGCCCACGTATAAATCCACCACTGTTCGCCAGCCTGTTCCATTAACCATAAAATAACCCAGATTAAAGGCAATCCCAGCGCTGCGCCGAGTAATGCGCCTTTTAGCATATCGACAAAAAAGGTTTTGAGTGTGGTGCGATTGAAGCCGAATTGTTCTTCAATCACAAAGGTGCTGTAGAGCGAGAAGGGCAAATCCAGTAGTGATGAAATAATCATCAGGCTAAAAATAACCAGTATACCGGTGTAAATAGGCTCTAGTTGGTATTCACGGGCGGTTTGGTCAAGTAACTCAAGTCCACCGCCAAATGTCCAGATGAGTAATATGGCTGCGTCATAAACCAATGGCCAGCGACCGAATTTAACTTTGGCTGAGGTGTAATCAGCGGCCTTCTGGTGGTCTTGCAGGGAAATTTTCTCGTCAAAGGCCTCCGGTACTTGCGGGCGATTCTTCTGGATATGGGATAGATGACGCTGTGCGAGCCATAATTTAACAACGATGGACAGGCTAAAAAAAGCTAAAAATAAAATCGCAAAACTGTGCATGAAAACCTCAAAATTAAAATGACTGGGTGAATTATCGCTTTTCTAATGAAAATGTTCTAGTGTGTGCGGCTATTGAACGATCAACCATAAATAAGAACGCTGAGAGCAGGAGACAATTATGTCACAGGTGGATAAAAATAATTTAATCTGGATCGATTTAGAAATGACCGGTTTGAAGCCACAAAGCGATGTAATTATTGAAATAGCGACTATTGTGACCGATAAAGAGCTAAATATTCTGGCAGAAGGCCCCATGATAGCGATTCATCAGAGCGACGAGCTATTAAATGGCATGGATGAGTGGTGTACTAATCAGCACGGTCAATCTGGCTTAACGCAGCGTGTTAAAGACAGTACGGTAAATGAAGCGGCTGCAGAGCAGCAAACGATTGATTTTTTAAAGCAGTATGTTCCAGCCGGTGCGTCGCCTATGTGCGGCAACAGTATCTGCCAGGATCGTCGTTTCTTGGCTAATTATATGCCCGCGCTGGAAGAGTTTTTTCATTACCGTAATTTAGATGTGAGTACGATTAAAGAGTTATCGGCGCGTTGGGCACCGGAAGTGTATAAAGGCTTTAAAAAGGACTCGTCGCATTTGGCGATGGACGACATTAAAGATTCCATCAATGAAATGCTGTATTACCGCGAGCATGCGTTAAAGATTTAGTAAGCTGTGAAATGATTCTTGAGGGATTGACTAGAGAAGTTGACTAGAGGAATTGATTTAAAGTAATTGTCATTGAAAAAACAAAGAGGCCTCATTAAATGAGGCCTCTTTGTTTGCCGGGCGTATTAAGTTTCAATGGGTGTATCGCTTCGATTTCCCCATTCAGACCAGGATCCTGGGTAGCCTCGAACGTTTTCATATCCCAGGTATTTCAACATTAAATATGAAAGAGCAGAACGATGATGACTCTGGCAATACACAATAATTTCTTTGTCCTGAGTGAGCCCTAAGCTATCCATCATGGGTTGCAGTTCTTCTTTAGAGAGCAGGCGATAATTATCATCGGCATTCATCGCGAGTGTCCATTCAAAATGTTTTGCACCGGGGATACGACCTGAGCGTTCGGCGTAGCGAGAGGCACCGGTATATTCTTCCATACTGCGCGCGTCGAGCAGGCCGACGTGGTCATTCTCTAAATTGGCTTTTATATAATCCGTATCGGCTACCACTGGCTGGCGGCTGAAGTCGACGGTGTACTGTTGATCGGGTGCATTTGGCTGGCTGGTAATGGTGTCATTGCTTAACGGGAGGTCGTCTCGATACCAGGCGATTAAACCACCGTTTAACAGGCTGGCTTTATTGTGCCCCATGGCGTGTAGCGTCCAGATTAGGCGCGCGGCTTTACCTCCACCTTCTTCGTCATAGGCTACGATGTGAGTGTTTGGCGTAATGCCGAGAGAATTAATAATATGTTCGAAGGCAGATTCTTCCGGCAGTAAGCCGGTGTATGGGCGGTTCATACCCACGATGTGTGCGTAATCTAGAAACACAGCGCCGGGAATATGCGCCTGTGAAAATTGCTTGTGAGTGGAAAGGTCGACAATCAATAATTCACTGTTGCCTGCTTGCGCCGTTTTCAGCGCATCTGGTTCTATTACTAAAGGAAGCGTGGTGTCTTGAATGTTGTTTGTCATGATTCTACTTCTGGGGTTAGTAGGGTGTTTTTAGGTGGCTGACTTTCATCTTGCTTGGGGTAGTCAAGCGTGTAGTGCAGGCCACGGCTTTCTTTACGTTGCATCGCGCAGCGAATAATCAGGTCGGCGACCACAGCCAGGTTACGCAGTTCGAGCAAATCACTGGTTACACGGAAGTTACCGTAATACTCTTCAATTTCTAGCAGCAGTAAATCAACTCGACGTTTGGCGCGTTGTAAGCGTTTGTCTGTGCGCACGATACCCACGTAATCCCACATAAAGCGGCGCAGTTCGTCCCAGTTGTGTGATACCACAACTTCTTCATCGGAATTGGTTACGCGGCTTTCATCCCAGGCCTTAATCGTATCCCACGTATGGGGTGTGGTCTCGCTTTGTGTAATGTGTTGCGCGGCAGAGCGCGCAAACACCAGGCATTCGAGTAATGAGTTGCTGGCCATACGGTTGGCGCCATGCAGGCCGGTGCAGGCGGTTTCACCAATCGCATATAGATTGTTGATATTGGTTTCACCATTCAGGTTACTCACAAGCCCACCGCAGGTGTAGTGGGCGGCGGGTACAACTGGTGCTGCTTCTTTTGTGATATCAATGCCATATTCCAGGCACTTGGCGTAAACGGTTGGGAAGTGTGAGCGAATAAAGGCCGCAGGCTTATGGCTAATATCCAGGTACAGGCAATCCACACCGAGGCGTTTTATTTCATGGTCAATCGCGCGAGCCACAACATCACGTGGCGCGAGTTCGCCGCGCTCATCAAACTTGTGCATAAAGCGTGTGCAATCTGGCAATAATAGATGTCCACCTTCGCCGCGTAGTGCCTCGGTTAATAAAAATGATTTGGCTTTGGGGTGATACAGGCAGGTTGGGTGGAACTGCATAAATTCCATATTCGCTACATTGCATCCGGCGCGCCAGCCCATGGCAATACCATCACCGGTGGTGCCATCTGGGTTGGATGTATATAAATAAACCTTACTTGCACCACCCGAGGCTAACACCACGTAACGTGCCTGAAAGGTTTCTACGCGTTTATGTTTTTTGTTAAATACATAGGCGCCGATACAGCGATTGTGGTCCAGGCCGAGCTTTTTACCGGTGATTAAATCCACCGCATTGTGATGATCTAACAGCTCAATATTTTTACTCTGCTTTACATGATTGAGTAGAGTGGTTTCAAGGGCTTTACCGGTGGCATCGGCGGCATGAATGACGCGGCGATGACTGTGCCCGCCTTCACGGGTAAGGTGCCAGGTCTTGCGGCCATCGGCATGCATGTCAGTGGTAAAGGGGACGCCCAGGTCGGATAACCAGTTAATCGATTCGGGGCCGTTTTCAATGGTGAACTTAACGGCCTCTTCGTCACATAGCCCGGCACCGGCATTCAGGGTGTCACTAATATGAGATTCAAAGGAATCATCTTCTCTTAATACGGTAGAAATCCCACCCTGTGCATAATAAGTGCTGCCCGCTGTCTCACTGTCTTTAGTGATAACGGCAACCTTCATATGGGAAGGAAGATTGAGCGCCAGGGTTAATCCTGCGGCACCACCGCCAATAATTAGAACTTCGTGGCGGAATGATTGTCTATCGTTTAGTTTGTTCGGCATTATAATATTAAAGGTTGAGTCTTTATGTCAGTATGCGAATCGGGTATTGTTCCGGTATTTGGAGGTGATGTTACACCAATTAGGGTAATCACGCCTAAAGCTACCATGCAAAGCCAGTATGGCCAAAAAAAATTAATACAAAATAATAAGGCATCGAATGTGTCTAATGGGGGACAAGCCCGTATGGGCGAGCGCGAAATTGATCAGGCTCTAGTCGAGCGTGTACAGCAAGGTGACAAAAAAGCATTTGATATTTTAGTGTTGAAGTACCAGCACCGCATTATTAAATTGGTCGCACGATTTGTACGTAATGGTGATGAAGTTCAGGATGTGGCACAGGAGTCATTTATAAAGGCTTATCGTGCGCTGAAAAACTTCCGTGGTGATAGTGCCTTTTATACGTGGCTCTATCGTATTGCTATTAATACCGCAAAAAATTATTTAGTTTCAGCGAGTCGCCGAGCAACAACCTCTGCCGTTGATGTGGAAGATGCGGAGCAATACGACAGTGGTGACTGGCTACGTGAATATGCAACGCCAGAAAAAGAACTGCTGGCTGCTGAGATTAAACAGGTCATTTATAAAGCCATTACAGAATTACCCTCCGATTTAAAAGAAGCGGTAACTCTGCGTGAAATGGAAGGTCTAAGTTACGAGGAAATTGCGGATGTGATGGATTGTCCAATTGGAACCGTGCGTTCGAGAATATTCCGCGCGCGTGATGCAATTGATAAACAATTAAAGCCATTGCTCGATAATAGTGATGTGAAGTAGGTGAATAGAATGAATCAATCAAAGCAACAAGCAGAAGTGCAACGTGAGGAGCAGCTTTCCTCTCTGTTAGACAGTGCGTTAGATGAACAGCAGTTACAGTCTTTTATGCAGGACTTAAAGCGTGACCCTATTGCCGATGCAGAAACGGCACAGCGTTATCGCTTAATGGGCGACGCAATGCGTGATGAATTGGATCAAGCCTCATTCCTGGATATCAGTTCAGCTGTGTCTCGTGTTATTGAGCAGGAAGCAGCGCATAGTGAAGTGGATATAACCGTGCAGGGTAATAAAACGGCTTCGGCATTTAATTTATCTGCGTTGTTTAATAGCTGGTTAAAGCCAGTTGCTGGTGTGGCGGTTGCGGCTTCAGTGGCGATGGTGACGCTAGTTACGTTTAATACAGTAAGTAATGAATCTGCGACCAGCAATGTACAGCTGGCACAATCGGCGCAAATTGAAACAACTAAGCGTGTCAATGTGCAAGCTGTTAATCCAGATATTGCGCGTAATGTACGCATTGCCTCAACCATGCCGGTTGCTAAAAAATCAGCGCAACAGCAAAAACAGTTAAATGTTTATATGCTGCAACATTCTGGTTATGCAAGTCAGTCTACTCTGCAAGGTATGATGCCCTATGTGCGCGCCGCTAGTGTAAAAACACGCGAACAGGATTAACACTTGAGACTAATAAAACCACTAAAAATATTGCTATTATGCAGCCTTACTTTATCAGTGCAAAGCGTACAGGCTGACTCAATTGATCATTGGCTGGATAAAATGAGTCAAGCCAGTCAGCAGCAAAATTTTCAGGGGACATTGGTAATTCGCCAGCAGGATAAAATGCAGGCCATTCGAGTTAAGCAGGGTGTTACTTCAAATGGAAGCTGGCAAACACTAGAGTCTTTGACGGGCGAAGATCAAACAATTATTCGTCATAATAATAAAGTAACGACTATTTTTCCGGCAAAAAAACTCGTCACTATTTCAGACGAATTAGTTGGCGCTCTGGATAAGGGACCATTACATCCCGCATTACCGGACAATCGAAATGCGCTAAAAAAATTATATAACTTAGAACTTAGCGGGCAAGATCGTATAGCAAATAAAGCAACGCAAATGATCAGAATGATTCCACGAGATCAGCATCGTTATGGTTATGTGTTCTGGTTAGATCAGCAAAGTGGCTTATTGCTAAAATGTGACCTGCTTGATGAAAGGGGTAAGGTGCTAGAGCAATTAATGTATAGTGATGTGGAGCTTTTATCCTCTACACCTAACAATTCTGTTGATGCCGATGCGCTTAAAACTTATCGAAAAGTTAAGTTAATGGATGAGCCGGGTGTCCGTCAACAAAATTGGCAGGCGAGTAAATTACCACCTGGTTTTGAATTAATTCGTGCAGTGAAAGTGAGCCATAAAGGTCGGGAAATGCCGACTTATCATATGGTATACAGTGATGGCATGGCATCGGTTTCGGTGTTTGTTGAACAGCGTAAGGCGGCCGATAAACCGGTAATAGGCCTATCTTCTATGGGCCCTGTAAACGCATATAGTTCTTTTATGGATAGTGCCTATGTTACAGTGATTGGTGAAGTGCCCTCTGCTACGGTACGTATGATTGCTGAATCGATACAGCCGCTAAACTAATTTAAGAGTAATATGATTGAAGAAACAGCCATTGTTGTTGATATAAAAGACGGTAAACTATTACTCGAAACGCAGCGCCAATCTGCCTGCCAAAGTTGTTCTGTAAAGTCTGGCTGTGGCACTTCAACTATCGCTAAAGTAGTTGGTAATAGACGCACTCAATTTGTACTTGATAAAACCATGGATGTACAGGTCGGTGATCAAGTCATCGTTGCCATTGAGGAAAATGCCTTAGTGCAAGGCTCATTGCTCATTTACTTATTGCCTATTATGATTATGCTAGGTTTTGGCTTGTTGGCGGAGCTTATATTCTCGACTGAGCTATTCACCATATTGTCGGCGGTATTGGGTTTACTGGTATCTATAGTGGCAGTGAGAATGGTGTTATCTCGAAGTGGCTTAAAACGTTCAATCCAGCCACAGCTAATTCGTCGACTTAATTAAACCGATTTATTTATAATTTAATTTTTTAAAAGAGTAATCATGTTGCTAGTTAAGCCCTTTTTATTATTGCTGTCTTTTTTTGTTATCAATACTTCATTGTATGCGAGCTCATTACCGGATTTTGCAGAGTTGGTAGAGGCCAATGGTGCAGCTGTTGTGAACATTAGTACACGGCATAAAGTATCGGCTTCACAGCATCCCTGGGGCAAACTGAAAGAGGAGCTGGGTGATGAATTACAGCTGCCGGAAAATGTCCCCTTTGGTGAATTGTTCAGGCATTTTTTTGGTGAGCAGGGCATGCAGCCACCACCACAGGAAGCGCAATCGCTAGGTTCGGGTTTTATTCTTTCAAAAGACGGTTACATTATTACTAATCACCATGTGGTGGTTGGTGCAGATGAAATTATTGTGCGCTTAAGTGACAAGCGAGAATTGCCTGCTGAGATCATTGGTAGTGATGAATTTAGTGACGTTGCCTTATTAAAAGTAAAGGCAAAAGATTTGCCTATTGTTGAAATTGGTGATTCTTCTGCATTACGAGTGGGAGAGTGGGTACTGGCCATAGGTTCGCCTTTTGGTTTTGATCACTCTGCAACGGCAGGTATTGTAAGTGCCAAAGGTCGTAACCTGCCCCGTGCTAGTTATGTGCCTTTTATTCAAACCGACGTAGCGATTAACCCAGGTAATTCCGGTGGTCCGCTGTTTAATCTTGATGGCGAAGTCATTGGGATTAATTCACAAATTTATAGCCGTACTGGTGGTTTTATGGGCTTGTCATTTGCTATTCCGGTAGAAGTCGCCATGGATGTAGTGGCACAGTTAAAGGACAAGGGGTCGGTGAGCCGCGGCTGGTTAGGTGTGTATATTCAGGAGATTACGTATGAATTGGCACAGAGCTTTGATCTGGATAAACCGGTTGGTGCATTGGTCTCCCAGGTAATGAAGGATAGCCCCGCTGAAAAGTCTGGTGTGCGTGCAGGGGATGTTATTTTATCGTTTAATGGTCACGATATTCAAAATTCATCTGATTTACCTCCGTTAGTTGGTCGTGTGCCAGTGAACTCTAAAGCCAAATTGAAGTTGTTAAGAAACGGTAAGCTGCAAACCCTGGACGTGCTGATTGAGGAATTGCCAGCGGAAGAAAAGACCCTGGCCAAAACCCAGCAAAAACCGTCTAGCTCAAACCGTATGGGTGTCGACGTAGTGGACCTGGATACGCAGTCATTTAAGCGTTTAGGTCGAGGCGTTCTGGTTGAACGAGTAGCACCCGGAAGCCCAGCTGCGCAGTCTGGCATTAGGTCTGGCGACATATTGTTGCAAATAGACCGCAAAAACGTAAAAAATACCGCTGATTTTCGTAAAAAAGTTGCCAATTTGCCCATAGGCCGTATGATTCCGGTTCTGGTTCATCGCCAGGGGGCAGATCAGTTCATTGTAATGAAAATTTTTGCGGACGAGTGATCACATTCACCGTCTATTCACGTCAAGGATGTCACCTCTGTGAAGACCTGTTAGCACAGTTAATTCAACTGCAACAGGCGCATGATTTTAATATCACAGAAGTTGATGTCGATTCCAGTCCCCAATTGATTGAACAATATGGATCTCAGGTGCCAGTGGTAACCTGCGATGATCAACAACTATGTCATTATTTTCTCGATCAGGCCGCTGTAATGCAGGTTCTGACAGGTGTGGGCTAACAACAAGCAATGCAAAATATTCGTAACTTTTCTATTATCGCGCATATAGATCACGGTAAATCGACACTGGCTGACCGTTTTATTCAACAATGTGGTGGCTTATCTGAGCGTGAGATGGAGTCTCAGGTGCTTGATTCTATGGACCTGGAGCGTGAGCGTGGCATTACCATTAAAGCGCAATGCGTCTCTCTAGATTATAAAGCTCACAACGGTGAAACCTACCAACTGAACTTCATTGACACACCGGGGCATGTGGATTTCTCCTATGAAGTCTCGCGTTCACTACAGGCATGCGAGGGCGCATTGTTAGTAGTTGATGCCTCGCAAGGTGTAGAAGCACAGAGTGTAGCTAACTGCTATACCGCGATTGAATTAGGGCTAGAAGTGATGCCGGTGCTGAACAAAATTGATTTGCCAGCCGCCGACCCGGATCGTGTTGCCCAGGAAATTGAAGACATTATTGGTATTGAGGCGGTAGGTGCCTGCCAGGTTAGCGCAAAGTCGGGTATTGGTATTGATGAGCTGCTGGAGCGTTTGGTAGAAACAATCCCGGCACCAACAGGCGACCCAGATGCTCCACTTAAAGCCTTGATCGTTGACTCGTGGTTCGATTCATATGTTGGGGTTGTTACACTGGTACGTATTATTGACGGTTCTTTACGTAAGGGTAATAAAATCAAAATTATGTCGACAGGCCGCAGTTACGGTGTCGACTTTGTCGGTATATTCACGCCAAAGCGCCAGGATATGCCCATACTGGAAACCGGCCAGGTTGGTTTTATTATTGCGGGAATTAAAGAAATCGATTCCGCTAAAGTGGGTGATACGATTACCTTGGCGGATAATCCTGCGACTGAAATGTTGCCGGGCTTTAAAGAGGTTCAGCCAAGAGTATTTGCGGGTATGTTCCCGATAGAAGCGGATGATTATGAGAATTTTCGGGAAGCCTTAGACAAGCTAACCTTAAATGATTCTGCACTAAAATATGAACCAGAAACATCATCTGCTTTAGGTTTTGGTTTTCGCATTGGCTTCCTTGGTATGCTGCACATGGAAATTGTGCAAGAGCGATTAGAACGAGAATATGACCTTGATTTAATCACCACCGCACCCACCGTGGTTTATGAAATATTAAAAACCGATGGCGAGATAATTCAGATACACAATCCATCTGATATGCCGGAACCCAATCTGATTGAAGAAATACGTGAACCTATTATTCAGGCCAATATACTGGTACCGCAGGATTATGTGGGCAATGTGATTAGCTTGTGTGTAGAAAAGCGTGGCGTACAAACTAATATGCAGTACATGGGTACGCAGGTGGCATTAACGTATAACATGCCGATGTCTGAAGTGGTTATGGATTTCTTCGATCGCTTGAAGTCGGTGAGTCGTGGTTATGCTTCTTTTGATTATGAATTTAAGTATTTTCAGGAAGCCAAGCTGGTCAAAGTCGACATACTTATTAATAGTGAGCGAGTTGATGCGCTGGCGGTAATCGCGCATGCCGAAAATTCTCAGCGACGTGGCCGTGAAGTAACCGACAAAATGCGTGAACTCATACCAAGGCAAATGTTTGATATTGCTATTCAATCAGCAATTGGGCGTAATATTATTTCGCGTAGCACAGTAAAAGCATTGCGTAAAAATGTAACCGCAAAGTGCTATGGCGGTGATGTTAGTCGTAAGAAAAAACTGCTACAAAAGCAAAAAGCCGGTAAAAAACGCATGAAACAGTTTGGTAAGGTGGAGATTCCACAAGAAGCTTTCCTCGCCGTTCTTAAAGTTGATAGTAAATAGAATAAAATAAAAAAGTTTGAGTTATACAATATGAGCATAAATTACGATTTTCCTTTTTTTCTACTGTCAGGCACTGTGCTAACGGGCTTGATCTGGTTGTTTGATAGCCTGGTTTTAGCGCCACGTAGAAAAAACACGAACCCACATGAATATAGCGGTGAATCAATTAATACAGGCAGTAGCAAAGAGCCTGTTATTACTGAATATGCAAAATCTTTTTTCCCCGTTTTGTTGATTGTCTTTTTATTGCGTGGATTTGTTGTAGAGCCATTCCGTATTCCATCGGGATCAATGATACCTAGCTTGTTTATTGGTGATTTTATTTTAGTAAATAAATTTTCTTATGGCGTAAAGATGCCCGTCTTTAACCATGTGTTATTTGATGTAGATAAGCCCGAACGTGGTGATGTTGCGGTATTTAAATATCCACGAGATCCATCTATTGATTACATAAAACGAGTTGTGGGTGTGCCGGGTGATCACATCGCTTATTACAATAAAGTACTCTATGTAAATGGTAAGCAAATAGAGCGTAAGCGTATTGGCGAATACAGTGGTCCGGGTGAGAACAATTTAGCACATGAGTATGTCGAAAACCTTGTCGGCCTGGAGCACAATATTTTAATCATACCCAGTCGACCTGGTTTGGATGCAGAATATATTGTGCCGGAAGGTCATTACTTCATGATGGGTGATAATCGTGATAACAGTAATGACAGCCGTTACTGGGGTGTTGTGCCAGAAAAATATCTGGTTGGTAAAGCGTTTATGATTTGGATGCATTGGGATAGCGGTATTGGCTTTGAGCGAATAGGGCAAATAATTAAGTAGGAGTTAAGCGTAATGAGAAAACAGTCTGGTTTAACAATGATATCGTGGATAGTGATCATCGGTCTTGTCGCGGTGCAAGCTGTTATGGCGCTAAGAATTGTGCCGGTATACCTGAATTACAATTCCGTTAGATCTGTTATGGATGAGTTACCACAACACGCCGAAATTAAAGGTATGGGTGTTAAGAAAATAGATGAGCTCTTTCGTAAACGCCTAAAAATTAATAACTTATATGAGTTGGCCAGAAATAAAGAAGCATTTAAATTCAAAAAAATTCAAGGTGGTTATGAGCTAACAGCTCATTATGAAGAAAAAGGCCCGATCATGGGAAATTTAGAATTTGTCGCTACTTTTGATCATAAAGTCGAAATTATTACGAAATAAATTATATGCCCAAGCTTGCAGATTATTCCAGGCTCGAGAAACTGTTAAATTACCAGTTTCAAAATACCGAGTTGTTAAAAAGTGCACTGACTCATAGAAGTGCCAGTTCAAAGAATAATGAAAGACTTGAATTTCTTGGTGATAGTATTTTAAATTTTGTTATTGCCGCTGAATTATTCAAATTATATCCTGGCTCTACCGAGGGCGACTTAAGTCGTTTGCGGGCCAATTTAGTTGATAAAGCAGGTTTGTATGAAATATCTAAAATACTTAAATTTGGCGAATATTTAATTTTAGGTAGCGGTGAATTAAAGAGCGGTGGGCATCGTAGAAACTCTATACTTGCTGATACGGTAGAAGCTATTTTTGGTGCAGTGTATTTAGATAGTGGCTTTGATCAGTGTCAAAAACTAATACTCTTTTTATACAGCGATCTTATAAAAAATATTGCTGATGCCAATGAACTTAAAGATCCAAAAACTAAGTTGCAAGAATTATTGCAATCAAGAAAGTTAGCATTGCCAAAATACACTGTTATTGAAGTGACTGGCCAGGCGCATAATCAGCAATTTAAAGTAGATTGTGAGATTGTACAGTTGGGTTTGAAAACTCAAGGTCAGGCTACTAATCGCCGTAAGGCGGAACAAAAGTCAGCAGAAGAAATTATCGCTCTAGTTCAAGAGCAGTTTATAAAGAAGTCTAAATAATGTCAGAAGAAAATTTTCGGTGTGGTTATGTAGCGATTATTGGTCGGCCTAATATGGGTAAATCAACCTTACTCAATCATATGCTTGGTTTAAAGCTAAGTATTACATCGCGTAAGCCACAGACAACACGGCATCAGATTATGGGTGTTAAAACGGTCGAAAAAGGCCAGTTTATATTCGTTGATACTCCAGGAATTCATAGTGGTGGAAGCAAGGCAATTAACCGTTATATGAATCGAGCAGCGAGCTCGGTTATTCATGATGTTGATGTGGTTTTGTTTTTAGTTCAGTCATTAAAGTGGACTGATGAAGATGAATTGGTTCTTAATAAATTAAAAGATGTAGAAGCGCCAGTTATATTATTGATCAATAAAGTTGATCAGGTGGCTGAAAAAGATCTATTGTTGCCTTATATACAAAAAATCAGTGAGAAATATGATTTTAAAAATGTATTACCTATTTCAGCAATGAAAGGTGATAATTTGCCGCAGCTAGAAGATTATCTATTAGAGTTGCTACCTCAAGGTCCAGCTGTTTTTGCAGAAGACCAGTTTACAGATAGAAGTACACGTTTTTTAGTGGCGGAAATTATTCGTGAAAAGCTGGTGCGTGAACTCGGTAATGAGCTGCCATATCAAACAACGGTTGAAATTGAACGTTATAAAGATGAAGAAAATATCACTCGAATACATGCGTTAATTTTGGTGGAAACCAAGGGTCAGAAAGTTATTGTCATTGGCGATAAAGGGGCAAAACTTAAAAGTATTGGTACTAATGCACGTAAAGATATTGAAGCACTGATTGATCGTAAGGTTTTTTTACAGCTATGGGTAAAGGTCAAATCAGGGTGGTCGGATAGTGAAACTTCACTGAAAAACCTCGGTTATGATACAGAGTAACATTGATTAAGCGGGTCTTATGCGCGTTCAGGAACAGCCTGCCTATATCCTACATCATCGTCCGTTTCGTGATACCAGTCAGATTATTGATGTATTGACCCGTGATCATGGTCGATTGTCATTAATGAGTCGTGGTAGTCGCAGTGCAAAATCACGTCAAAAAAGTATTCTACAGCCTTTTAATTCACTGATTTTAAGTTGGTCTGGAAAAGGTGACTTACCTACCTTAACTGCAGCTGAAGCACTAACATCAAGTACATGCAGAATTTCGGGTAAAGCGCTTCTAAGTGCTTTTTATGTAAATGAGCTATTAGTGAAGTTATTGCATAAGCATGATGTGCATGATGGTATTTATTATTTATATGAATCGGTTCTAAATTTGTTGGCTGAAAATGGTGAAATTGAACCCGTGCTTCGCTTGTTTGAAAAACAACTATTGGAAGAATTGGGTTTTGGTTTGAACTTAACAGTACATGCTGAAACGGGCGTAGCTGTAGTTGCCAGTGAGTTGTACGCTTATTATTTAGAGCATGGCCCGGTTGATGTTGCATCAATACATGATGATCAATATGTCACTCAGTTGTCAGGTGCAAGTTTATTGGCGCTGAGTGAAAATAATCTTAGTAATGAGCAAACACTGAAAGATGCAAAAAGGCTAATGCGTTCAATATTGAATTTTTATTTGCAGGGAAAACCGATAAAAAGTCGCGAATTGTTTCGTTAGGCCTATTGTAAAGCCTGTCACGCTTCAATGTTGTTAAGAATAGAGCTGCTGCTTGTCTGGCTGCCCTGTGCGTTATAGGTTTGCCCTGATTGCTGCTGATTGCCCGTTAGTAGAGTGAGTATGTCCTGGTTAATGATGCTATGCCTGTTAATTAACAGGCCATTAACTTCATTTTTTTTACGGCAATCTTGCAGTAATTTTTGAGTGCTATCCCAGATTGTTTGCAGCGATCTTTTTCCAGACTCTTTAATATATTTGCTAATATCATTGTCTGAACAAATATCAATGCACTGTTGCTCAATGCTGTGAAGTTGATCAATAATTAATTGTTTTTTTGGGGCAAGCTCTGCAAGCTCGTCATATGATTGTTTATCCAGAGCATTCTTTTCTTCGTTTAAGCAGGAAATTAGTTGCTGGCTGTATTCATGCATCGTACTAATGAGAGAGAGTAGAGCAGTCATAAATAATACCTATTCGATTAAGGATTGTTCAAGGCTTATCAAATTCTCAGCAATTTTTTGAGGATCGAGAGGGTAGTTGCCTTTAGCTATTTCTTGTTTAAGTGCTTCAACCTTTGCGCTATCCACTTCGGATGCATTACTAAGGTGTAGTTTCAGTTCAGATTGAGACGATAAACTCACCGTTTCTTGCGAGCTTGCGCTATTGCTAGTGCTGCTTTCAGTGCTTTCTTTAGCCTGGGTCTTTCCAGTATTCGTGCTTATAGGATTGACTGGTGATCTGTTAATGGGGTTAATAGGGTTATTCATTACGTGCTCCAAGCGCTGAGCGCTTTAAAAATTTTCTCTCACAATCTATATCGGCCATTATAGAAATACCTTTAGCAATTAATTAATACTAATGACACCGGTTTGAATAACGGTGCCTTCTATGACTCTATGTGAAGAAAGATTTTTAACTTGAACACGGTCGCCTTTGGCACCGTTAGACATGGCTGTTCCTGACATTTTTACAGAATAACCGGAATTTTCAGCGACAATATTCACGATTTCGCCTCTTTTAACGAGTGTTTGGGCTTTAACATAGTTAACCCTAATAATTTTGTTCTGTGGTAAGCGTCGCTTCAATTGTTTGCCAACCAATCTGTCCATATTGGTGAAGTAGCCATATTGGGTTTTGCTTAGGTCTATCTCTGATGAAACTAAATCGGCCTTAGATAGAATACGCCCTTTTTCTAGAGGCTCAGCCGTGTGTATAACGTGTGAATATAAATGAATGTGAGCATTTATATAAATGCTCCACTCAGATTCACTATTGCACTTCACGTGCACCGTTGTCTTTCCTGAAAAGCGACTGCCTGGAGCTAAGCTGGTGAGAAGAGGGGATTTGCAAAGGGCCAGGTTTAACCTGGAATCTAGCGTGCCCATGCGTATTTCAGTGCGAGAGTACTGACTAGTGTCTATATTTTGACTTATAAATTGTTTAGCGGCTTGAATGATCTCAAGGTGATCGTGGATTGCATTCTGTGTAACTGAGCTTGTGGCATTGGCTGAAAGACTAAAAATGTAAATAAGTAGGTAGCCAGCGGCATATGCGCTCGGTTTAACAGAATGTTTTTTCACGACGAGTTGACCTCACTTAATAATTTATCGATGTGGTTAGACAGTTGTGTACTGTAGTTTTCCATTTCATCAATTTTTTGACAGGCCGCACTTATTTGGCCTTGTGAAGACAATGCTGCAATTTCTTTGCCAAGTTCATGTATTTTTGCATGAGGGTGAGCCATTTGTTGGAACGCATCACTACTGCCATAAGTTTCTTTCCCATGGCTGTAATACCATTTACCTAAGCGGCATTGAGTATGATCGGATAATTCCTCATCGGGTATTGCGTCACCGCCCATTGCCATAGATGTTAAGCGAATTTTCCACTTAATATGGTCAGCTTTTGCGGTGTGTAATAAGGTCGCGTCATGAGCAAACGTAGCCAGTAGGTCAAATTGACTTGAAATGGCATTGCTTAAAGATTTGGTATGAGTGGCTATGTCGTTAACTTGCTGATTTTCATGCTGTACAGCAAGTGTAATTTCATTAAGCTTTGAAGCCATTTCTGCGGAAACAGATTGCTGTTCATTGGCTGAAGTAGATATTGTTTGTACTTGTGCTGTTACATCATTTACCACGGCTGTTACTTCACCCAATGCGATGGCTACGGTTTCCAGGCTGTCCAGGCTCGTGCCCAGGCTATCTTTACTCGCATTCATGGAGTTACTTACTTCGTCCATTATGGTGTGCATTGTATTGGTAACCGTTTCAATTTCTACCGTTGCTTTTTCTGTTTTTGAGGCGAGTTGTTTGACTTCGTCGGCAACAACGGCAAATCCGCGCCCAGCTTCACCTGCACGAGCAGCTTCTATTGCTGCATTTAAAGCTAATAAATTAGTCTGGTTAGCAATGTCGCGAACTATACTGGTTAAATTATTGATCTCTTCAGTAAAGCCTGCAAATTTTTGTACTTCATTGAACATTGAAGCAAGTGCACTTTCCAGGGAGTCCATATCGCCCATCATTGAAGCTATTGCCAGGTTGCCCGATTCTGTCTTGTCATGGCTTTCATTAGCACGGTTTGCCGTTGCGTTCGAGCTTTGAGAAATTTCAGAGGCGGATGCCGCCATTTCCTCTGTTGCTGTTGCTACACTATCTATTGCGTCACTAATGTTAATCGCTTCTTGCTGTAGCTGAATGTTTTTGGTAATAATTTGATAGGTTTCTGCCAAAGACTCAACGCCGGCTGCCGCTACATTAGAAATATTGTTATTATGACTTGCAATAATATTTGTAATATCTGAAATCGCAGAGGCAGATTTTGGGCTATTAGATGTGAGCAAAGCAAGCTGTTTGAAGTCTGATTTCAAGGCGGCTTGTAAAATAGGCAATACTAGCCTGGTTAAAATAAATGGGCTGGGCATATTATGATCCCTGGGTCTCTAGTTTATTGAGTCATTTGATTGTTATATTTCTTATGATCTACTGGCAATTAAAATAATTACTAGCGATTCATTACATATAGGCTAGTATATTTATTAAACTAAAAGCAAGTTTCGTATAGTAAATGATCAGATAGTTTGAGTATAGTAGAGTTTTTTTAAAACTCAGCGTACAAAATCATAGCAAATAATGTCTTTATATACTTAATTGTACAGATATAAATTGATAGAAGCCCAGTGTCTCAGGAGTTTAAAATGGCAAGTGTATTAGATAGTGTTGATAGTCGTACCCAGCTTGCAGGGCATAATCGACTTGAGCTATTGTTATTCAGGCTTCAGGGTAAGCAACGTTACGGAATTAATGTATTTAAAGTACAGGAAGTTATTCGCTGTCCAAAACTTACGCATATGCCTAAAGCTGATCGCAGGGTAGTCGGTGTAGCGCACTTAAGAAATAGAACAATACCTGTGATTGATTTAGGCCTGGCCATTAGTAACCAGCCGATTCAGGACATTGAGAATAGTTTTGTCATTGTCACCGAATACAACCGGTTTATTCAGGGTTTTTTAGTCGCTGCAGTCGACCGCATTACGAATATGAACTGGAAAGATATTTTGCCGCCGCCGACAGGCAGTGGATCCGCAAGTTACCTTACCGCAGTGACGCATATCGATAAAGAAATGGTCTCTATCATTGATGTGGAGAGAGTTTTTGCCGATATCATGGGTAGCAATGAAGAAGTCTCTGATGATGTATTGCAAGGCTCAGTAGATCTAGTAACTGACAAGCCTAAACATGTGCTGGTGGTTGATGATTCTTCCGTGGCGCGTAATCAAGTGAAGCGCGTGCTACAGAAAGTAGGTATTGAATGTACATTGGCAAACGATGGACAGGCCGGACTTGAGGTTCTGGAGTCGTGGGTTGCGAATGGTGAAAACATAGACGATAAAATTGCGCTGGTGATTTCAGACATAGAAATGCCCCGCATGGACGGTTACACACTGACGACTAAAATTCGTAAAGATCCGCGGTTACAAGGTTTGTACGTCATGCTGCATACCTCTTTAAGTGGTGTGTTTAACAATAGCATGGTCGAAAAAGTAGGTGCTAATCACTTTATACCCAAGTTTAAACCTAATGAACTGGCCAATACCGTTATGAACCTTATTAATAATAAGGATCCATCGGAGGGTATGGATAAAATTTCAGATGAATAATTCATACTGATAATGGTGATTAATAAATGTTATTATCAGCACTCTAATTCACAGATTGCGCGCCTCGTAAGCGGGGCGTCTCGAATCTTATTTCCACAGTTGATCCTATGAGCGTTAGTTTTTCGCCTGATGAATATAAAAGTTTTCAGATTTTTCTGGAAAAAGCATGTGGTATTGTTTTAGGTGAAAACAAACACTACCTGGTGTCGAGTCGCTTAAATAGATTAATGAAGGAAAGCAATATACCTTCGTTACAAGCATTGGTTGATACCTTAAATAAAACGTCAAATTCTGCATTACGTACCAAAGTTATCGAAGCCATGACAACCAACGAAACCTTATGGTTTCGTGACACTTATCCCTTTCAGGTGCTTAGTCAAACCATATTTGAAGAATATAAGGCACAGCGGAAATCGTCTGTCAGAATTTGGTCTGCTGCTTGCTCTAGTGGCCAGGAACCTTATTCCATAAGTATGACGGCAGACGAGTTTTCTAAAAAGAACTCTGGCTTTAAAGTTGATGTGGTTGCGACTGATATTTCTCAAGCCATATTGAATGATGCTAAACAAGCTCAGTATGATGCCCTGGCATTAGCGCGCGGTTTGTCGGAGGAGCGCAAGAGGCAATACTTTTCCCCTATAGGAGATCAATGGCAAGTGAATGCCAATATTCGTTCGCGCATTAACTTTCGTGAAGTGAATTTATTACAAAGTTATGCATCGCTGGGTAAATTTGATGCGATTTTTTGTAGAAACGTGTTAATTTATTTCTCAGCTGAATCTAAAAAAGACATACTGGATCGCATGGCAGCGTCATTAAATCCCAGGGGTTTTTTAATGCTAGGCGCATCTGAGTCTATTGCTCAATATTCAGATAAATTCGAAATGGTGCGCGCAAGCACCGGCGTTGTGTATCGACTCAAGGCACATTAAGTCTAAGTTCTTTTTATCATTATTAATGCCTGCCCTTCATTGAAGCGCAGGCATTTTTGTCTGTTTTTATCGTGAAATTCACTTTGCCGCATGGCAAAACCAACTGGCAACTCTTGCCGCTTTGTCCTTTTTATAAGCTCTATTTAAAGTGTAACTTATTGATTTTAATTAAATAAAAAAATTGGCATCGCCTTTGCAATGATTCCTGCAAGAGGAAAAATAATGACGGTAAATTTCGATAAAGCTTTTGGTGTACATGATAACGCGCTTTTATTATTTGAGCGTCGTACGCAGCTTATATCAGAGAATATTGCGAATGTAGATACACCTGGTTATAAGGCCAGAGATATTAACTTCAATCAGGTGTTGCAAAATCAGCGGGAACAATCGGTGAAGCTTGACGCGACCCATAAATCACATATTAATTTATCACAAGGTGCATTTTCGGAAAATATAAAGTTTCGTCAGGTGGAGCAAAGTTCAGCAGATGGAAACACAGTTGATATGCAAAAAGAAAAAGCAGCCTTTGCAGAAAACGCAGTGCGTTACCAAACAACACTGCGTGTTTTATCAGGAAAAATTATGGGTCTTAAATCAGCCTTTAAAGGTGAATAATAATGTCAGTTTTTAAAGTATTTGATGTAGCCGGTTCAGGCATGAGTGCGCAGATGCTGCGTCTGAACACAGTGGCCTCAAATTTGGCAAATGCCGAAACTATGGCAAGTAATAAACAGGATGTTTATAAAGCGCGCCATCCGGTGTTTGAATCTGTATTGCAGGATGTTGGCAATATGGATGATGTTGCAACCGTAAAAGTCAGTGGGATGATGCAAGAAGATACAGCAGCTACCGCGCATTATCGTCCTAACCATCCGTTGGCGAATAAAGAAGGTTATGTATACAGCCCCAATATTGATGCGGTTGCTGAAATGGCAGATATGATTTCGGCATCTAGAAGTTATCAAAACAATGTTGAGGTTCTGTCTACAGCAAAAGAACTTTTACTTCGTACCTTACAAATGGGTCAAGGTTAATTAACCAGAGTTAATTGAGGATTAAAAAATGGAAGTAAATAGCTACGAAAATCTTCCTGGCTTACGCAGTATTTTTGATGAGTCAGCAGAGAAAAAAAAAGATAATGAAACATTAGGTCAGAATGAATTTTTACAATTAATGACCACTCAGCTGGCAAATCAGGATCCTCTTGCACCCATGGAAAATGGTGAGTTTATGGGGCAAATTGCTCAGTTTGGTACGGTAAATGGTGTGAATGAATTGTTAACTTCATTTCAGGACTTATCTACTAACTTACAGTCATCACAAGCGCTACAGGCTTCCAATATAATTGGCCGACAGGTGCTGGTTAATCATAATCAGGGGTACTTACCCGAGAGTGGTTCTTTATTAGGTGCAGTGGAATTAGAGTCCAGCTCATCCGCTGTTACGCTTAATGTTTATGACGAGAGTGGTGAACTACTGGCGAATGTTGAATTAGGCGCGCAGCAATCAGGTGTAGTGCCCTTTAGTTGGGACGGCACAATGATTGATGGACAACGTGCATCGAATGGTCGTTACCGTATAGAAGTTGAAGCCGCTTATGGCGATACAACAGAATCAATTACACCGCAGGTTGTTGATCAGGTTCGTAGTTTAACTTTAGGTGGTGTAGGCCGTGAAATGTTAGTTGAATTAGAAAATCTTGGAACGGTGAGTTTCAATCAGGTAAATCAAATACAGTAAATAAGTTTAGCAATGTTGAGCTCAACAAAAGTTGAGAAAAATTATTTAGATTTAAATTCGAGGAATTAAGCATGTCATTTAGTACTTCACTCAGTGGTTTAAATGCCGCATCTAACGATCTGGATGTGACCGGTAATAATATTGCCAATGTAGCAACGACTGGCTTTAAAGGGTCTCGAGCAGAATTTGCAGATATTTTTTCTTCCTCTGCATTAGGTACTACCGCTAATGCAATTGGCTCTGGTGTTCAGCTGTCATCAGTATCTCAACAGTTTGGTCAGGGTAATCTTGAATTTACAGAAAA